>Ga0136620_10000136_pt1 | contig 31082 bp, 29 predicted proteins | sample AntDrymUQ4162106_2_FD_104806 | JGI IMG/M metagenome (GOLD analysis project Ga0136620, IMG submission 104806) | Polar desert sand microbial communities from Dry Valleys, Antarctica - metaG UQ416 (21.06) | ecosystem: Environmental > Terrestrial > Soil > Desert | place: Antarctica: Dry Valley... | reverse complement strand
GAGGCGCCGCGCCGCATCCCAGTCCGCCTCGTCCGGGGACGCTTCCGGACGCACGCCGGCGGCGCGCAGCAGCTCGGCCAGCTCGGGGTCGAGCCAGGTGCCGAGATGGACACCGTTCGTCACGTGACCGATCGGTGCCTCGACCCCCGGCCAGAGCGGCGCCCACATCTCGCGCGCGACCTCGCCGTGCAACGCCGAGACCCCGTTCGCGAAGGCGGAGAAACGGAGCGCGAGCGGCGTGAGGCCGAAGCCCTCGTCCTCGCCGGACCGCCCCAGCCCCAGCACCTCGGCGTCCGAGAGTCCCGCGCTCGCAGCAACGCCGCCGACGTAGCGGAGCACGAGCTCGTCGCCGAACACCTCGTTGCCGGCGGGAACGGGCGTGTGCGTGGTGAAGACCGACGAGCTACGCACCTGCTCGATCGCCGCCGCGGTCGAGTGCCCCTCCTCCACGAGCGCGCGCACGCGCTCGAGCGCGAGGAATGCGGAGTGACCCTCGTTCAGGTGGAACACGGTCGGCTCGATCCCGAGCGCGGCGAGCGCGCGGACGCCGCCCACGCCGAGCAGGAACTCCTGACGCAGCCGGTGGTCGCGGTCGCCGCCGTAGAGGGCGTCGGTCAGCCAGTCGACCTCGAGCAGATAGAGACACACCCGGCCGTCGCGCCCCGGCTCCACCTCGTAGCGCCAGACCGCCGCCTCGATCCGCTCGCCGGCGAGATCGATCTCGACCGAGACCGGCTCGCGCGCCAGGCCGAGCGCCTCGGGGTCGACCGGCTCGTACTCCTCGGTCTGCCGCCCGGCGCCGTCGAGGCCCTGCCGGAAGTAGCCACCACGGTAGAGCAGCCCCACCCCGACGAGCGGAACGCCGAGGTCGGCCGCCGCCTTCAGGTGGTCGCCCGCAAGGACGCCCAGGCCGCCCGAATAGATCGCGAGCGCCTGGTCGACGCCGAACTCCATGCTGAAGTAGGCGACGAGCAATCCGTCGTCTGCCTGGTGGCGGCGACGCCACCAGCTCGAGGGTTTCGTCGTGAGGTGCGTCGACGTCATGAAGCGAAGTCGGGAAACTACCTGCCTCGAGACTCGTGTCGCACCGGCAACCGCGCCCGTACACGGCGGGTTTCGCAGCGGAGCACGGAGCTCGCACCTCCCCCGTTCGAGGGAGCCAAGGCGCCCGCGAAAGCCCGATGCTCCACATAGCACGTCGCGGCGGTGACCCCGACGCCGCTCTCGAACCGATGGACGATCCTGCCCGCTCACCCCTCCAGCGCTCCCGGCCTCGCTTCCGGCTGATCACCCCGGGACCGAAAGCGGCCGAACTCGCCCCCGCGGGCGGCGACGTCGACTCCTACCGTCGGCTCGCAGATGTCTTCCACGACGTCCTCTCCGAGCAGAGCCTCGACTCGCTACTCGTGCGGATCGCCGACACGCTGGCGGAGATCGTCCCGTACGAGGCGCTGCACATCTACGAGGCCGACGTGGCGAAGCGCGAGCTGATTCCTGCGCTCGTCCGCAGCGAATGGGCGAGCGAGATCCTGAGCGAGCGGTTTCCGTTCGGAGAGGGGATCACCGGCTGGGCGGTCGACCACCGCGAGCCTGTGCTCTCCAACCACGCCCACCTCGACCCGCGAGTCCGCTTCGTGCCAGGGACCCCGGTCGATCCGGAGGCCCTGATCGTCGTCCCGCTCGTAGCCCGAGGTCTGCTGAAGGGGACGCTCAACCTCTACCGGATCGGCGAGGAGGCATGCTTCAGCGAGCAGGAGTTCGAGCTCGCGCAGCGCTTCGGCGACGCGGCCGCGCTGGCGCTCGACAACGCGCACGGGCGCGCGCAACTCGAGCACCAGGCGCAGACCGACTCGCTCACAGGGCTCTACAACCATCGCTACTTCCACGAGCGGCTGCGGCACGAGTTGACTCGCGGCTCCAGCGTCCACGAGTCGGTCTCGCTCGTGATGATGGACATCGACGACTTCAAGAAGGTCAACGACGTTTACGGGCACGGCATCGGCGACCAGGTGCTGTCGAGCCTGGCCGACGACCTGCGCTCCGCCGTGCGCGCGACGGACGTCGTCTGCCGGATCGGCGGCGAGGAGTTCGCTGTGATCCTCCCCGCGAGTGACGCGGCTCGCGCCCCCTTGGGGTCGCCACCCGCCTGGCAGAGCGGCTCGACGAGGCCGGGCTCGAGCTGGCCGGCAAGGTCTCGGTCTCGATCGGGATCGCCCATGGACCGGAGCACGCTGCAAACCCGCGCGAGCTGATCGCCTGCGCCGAGGCGGCGATGATGACCGCCAAGGCACGGGGCAAGAACCAGGTCGTGGTCTTCGACGACTGGGCAACGGAGCGGCCCGAGGCACCCGATCCCCGCCGGGTGGACGTGCGCTCGATCGCGCACCTGAAGATGCTGCAGTCGTTGGGCGGGAAGCTGAACCGGCTCTCCGAGGTGGGTGCGATCGGCATGACGATCGCCAACGAGCTGCGGCTGCTGATCGACTACCACAACTGCCGCGTCTTCCTGCGCGAGGGAGACGTCCTGGAGCCGATCGCCTTCCAGGGAGAGGTGACCACCTCCGACCGGCCGGCGACGGAGGTCTTCCGGACGCGCGTCGGCCTGGGCTTCACGGGCCACGTCGTCGAGACAGGGGAGTCGCTGCTTCTGGACGACGCGTCGAAGTGCGAGTTCTCGATCGAGATCGAGGGCACGGCTGACATCGACGAGTCGGTGATCGCCGTCCCGCTCAACTACGGCGCCCGCGTGATCGGCGCGATCGTGATCTCGAAGCTCGGACTCGGCCAGTTCGACGCAGACGATCTCCGCCTCCTCGAGGTGCTCGCGGGCCACGCCGCCGTCGCGCTCGAGAACGCGCGCCTCTACGAGGCCCAGCGGCGCGAGGCTGAGAGCGCGCACGCGCTGCTCGACTTCAGCCGCGACCTCGCCACCACCGAGGGGCTCGAGCGCGTGCTCGAGCGCGTTGTTCAGGGCGTTTCCCGTATCCTCGGGGCCTCCTGCGCCTCGCTCTGGCTCCAGGAGCCGGGCACAGGCGATCTCGTCGCCGGCGCGGCGACGAGCTGCGAGCCCGGAGCGGAGGTCGTCGGGCGCCGGCGTGCCGCGACGGTGATCGCTCCCTACGCCGACCTGATCGAGCCACGCAAGCTGAGCGCCGCGCAGTACGCGACGTTCGGCGACCCCGCGACCGCTGGCGTCGCCTACGCGATCGCCCCGTTCAGCGTAGATGGCCGCTGGGGTGTGATCGCCATCGCGGCACCCGAAGGCTCCTCGGTCGGCAACCGCGAGCTCGAGCTGCTCGGTGGGCTCGCGCACCAGTCCAAGCTCGCAATCGCGAACGCATCGAGCTTCGAGTCGCTCGAGCGCACCTTCCTCTCGACGGTGGAGGCGCTCGCGAACGCGCTCGAGGCACGCGACGAGTACACGTCCTCGCATGCACGCTGGATCACCGACAGCGCGCTGCGCGTCGGCGCCGACCTCGGCCTCGACGGTGACGCGCTGAAGCGGCTCGAGCTCAGTGCACTCTTCCACGACATCGGCAAGATCGGGATCCCGAACTCCGTCCTGCTCAAGCCGGGGCCGCTCACGAAGGACGAGCGGACGCTGATCGAGACGCATCCGGAGCTCGGAGAGAAGATCCTGGCACCAATCGACCAGCTCGGCGACGTGTGCTCGATCGTCCGCGCCTGTCACGAGCGCTGGGACGGCGGCGGCTATCCCGACCGCTTGGCGGGCGACGAGATCCCGCTCGAGGCGCGGATCATCTTCGCGTGCGACGCCTTCCACGCGATGACGACCGACCGGCCCTACCGGGCGGCTTTGCCCGCGGACGAGTCTCTGCGGCGACTCCAGAAGGCCGCCGGCTCGCAGTTCGACCCGACCGTCGTCGAGGTCTGCCTGCGTCTGCTCGGCACGCCCGCAACCTAGCCCGAGACGACAGGCCTGCTTACGGCTCCTACGCGATCCGGCGGAGCACGACGAGCGAGCGCCCAGCCAGCGGGACGACACCGCGCGCGGGGTAGACGTCCGCGCCCGCCTCCACGTCGGGCTCGGCCGTCGAGAGCTCGTGCACCCAGCGACGCCCGAACGAGACCGCCGGCAGCGTGAAGACGACCGCGTCGGGCTGAGCGTTGAAGAGGATCAGGAAGGTGCCGTCGATCACACGCGCCCCCTGCTCGCTCTGCGCCGGGATCTCGGCGCCGTTCAGGAAGACTCCGAGCGTGCGAGTGTCGTCGCGCTGCCAGTTGCGCCGGGTCATCTTGCGCCCGTCCGGCCGGAACCACCAGACGTCCGGTGCGCCCGAGCCGAGCCGCTCCTCGCCGCTCAGGAAGTCGGCACGCCGGAAGACGGGGTGCCGGCGGCGGAAATCGATCAGCCGCCGCGTGAACCCGAGCAGGTGCCGCTGCCGCTCGTCGAGCTTCCAGTCGAACCACGAGATCACGTTGTCCTGGCAGTAGGCGTTGTTGTTGCCGCCCTGCGTGCGGGCGAGCTCGTCGCCGCCGAGCAGCATCGGGACTCCCTGCGAGAGGAAGAGCGTGGCGAGGAAGTTCCGCAGCTGCCGCTCGCGCAGGATGTTCACCGCCGGATCGTCGGTTTCGCCCTCCACCCCGTGGTTCCAGCTGCGGTTGTGGTTCTCCCCGTCCTGGCCGTCCTCGAGGTTGGCCGCGTTGCGCTTCTCGTTGTAGGTGACGAGGTCGCGCAGCGTGAAACCGTCGTGCGCAGTGACGAAGTTGATCGACGCGAACGGCTTGCGGCCGTCGTGCTGGTAGAGGTCGCTGGAGCCGGTGAAGCGCCGCGCGAACTCGCTCACGCCCGCTTCCCCTCGCCAGAAGTCGCGCATCGTGTCTCGGTAGAGCCCGTTCCATTCGGTCCAGAGAACGGGGAAGTTGCCGACCTGATAGCCCCCCTCGCCGACGTCCCACGGCTCGGCGATCAGCTTCATCTGGGACAGGATCGGATCCTGGTGGATGATGTCGAAGAAGGCCGACAGTCGGTCGACCTCGTGGAACTCTCGCGCGAGCGACGAGGCGAGGTCGAAGCGGAAGCCGTCGACGTGGCACTCGACCGCGAAGTAGCGCAGCGAGTCCATGATCAGCCGCAGCACCGAGGGGTGGGCCGGGTTGAGCGAGTTGCCCGTGCCCGTGTAGTCCATGTAGAAGCGCGGATCGCCCGGGACGGTGCGGTAGTACGAGAGGTTGTCGATGCCCTTGAAGGCGAGCATGGGGCCGAGGTGGTTCCCCTCGGCTGTGTGGTTGTAGACGACGTCGAGGATCACCTCGATCCCGGCGCGGTGCAGCGCCTTCACCATGCCCTTGAACTCGCGGACCTGGTCTCCGGTCGAGCCGGTTGCGGCGTAGCCTGCGTGGGGCGCCAGGTAGCCGATCGAGCTGTAGCCCCAGTAGTTCGTCAGGCCCTTGGCCGCGAGCGCGTGCTCGTCGGCGATGTGGTGGATCGGCAGCAGCTCGACCGCCGTCACGCCGAGCGAGGTCAGGTACTCGAGCGCCGGCTCCGAGGCCAGCCCCGCGTACGTACCGCGCAGGTCCTCGCGAACCCCCTCCAGCTGCTTCGTGAAGCCCCTCACGTGCACCTCGTAGATGACCGTGTCGTGCCACGGCGTCTCGAGCGGGCGATCGCCCTCCCAGTCGAACGCATCCGAGGTGACGATCGACTTCGGGATCGCGATCGCGTCGTCCTCGTCGTCGCGCTCGAAATCGGAATCGTCCTCGCCGGGGACGTAGGGGAGCGTGTTGGCACGCTCCCAGAGCACCGGCCCCTCGATCGCCTTCGCGTACGGGTCGATCAGCAGCTTGTGCGGGTTGAAGCGGTGTCCCTCCTGAGGTGCCCAGCGGCCGTGGACGCGGTAGCCGTAGCGTTGCCCCGGCCCGACCCCCGGCAGGTAGCCGTGCCAGTTGAACGCCGTCCGCTCCTTCAGCTCGTACCGCTGCTCGCGGTCCTCGGCGTCGAAGAGGCACAGCTCGACGCGCTCCGCGTGCTCCGAGAAGAGGGAGAAGTTCGTCCCTCCGCCGTCCCACCTCGGCCCGAGCGGGAACGGCTTTCCCGGCCACGGCTTCATCGGTCGAGCACCGTACCCGCCGCGGACGACCGCTACCCTCAGCCGGCGGCTTCCGCCCTGCGCAGCCCGCGCAGCGACCAGGCGCCGAAGAGCGCGATCAACCCCGCGACGAGCGAGAAGGCCAGCGCGACGTGCACCTCGTCGCCGGCGAGCATGCTGCGCACGGCCTCGAGCACGTACGTGAGGGGATTCAGGGTGGCGACGACGTCGATCCAGCCCGTCAACAGCTCGAGCGGCACGTAGACCGGCGCGAAGAACAGCGTGAGGAAGACCGGCATCTGCATCACCGGCCCCGCCTGCATCGTGCGGAAGCGCATCGCGACCCCGCTCGCCCAGAGGATCCCGCAGAGGTTGATCAGGAGCGCGAGCGCGTACATCCCGAACACGTCGACGGAGCCGCCGAAGACGTTCATACCGGCGACCAGCGCGACGACCGTCAGCACCGTCGCCGTCACGGCCCAGCGCGCGACGGAGGCGAGCGCGTAGCCGAGGATGATCCCCGTCCGGTTCGGCGCGGCGAGGAGGAGCCGGCGCGCGAAGCCGTACTCGAAGTCGCGCGCGATCCCGAAACCGGTGAAGACGCCGCCGAACGCGGCCGACTGGATCAGCACGAAGCAGAACTGGAAGGAGGTGTAGCCGGGCTCGAAATCGAAGCCGGGCACGCGCTCGACTTGCGACAGCCCGCCCGCGAACGCGGTGAAGAAGAAGAGCGGAAAGAGGAGGGAGGGGAAGAAGAGCGACGGGTTCGTGAAGACGTTCTTCAGCGTCCGCCACGCCACCCCCGAGGCGACCGGCCACAGCCTCACGTGCGGGCCAGCCTCCCCACGAGCGCCAACGACGCGAGCGCGAGCGCGCCCAGCCCGATCGCGACGGTGATCCCGAACCCGAGCGCCAGCGCCTGTCCGTCCCAGCCGGTGATGATCAGGCTGCGCACGCACTCGATCAGGTAGGAGACCGGGTTGGCGGTCGCGACCACGTGGAACCAGTCGATCTCGATCAGGTTGCGCGGGGCGTTCATGGAGGACAGGAACAGGAAGACGAAGAGGAGGGGGAAGAGCCCCTGGATCGCCTCGCCCGAGCCCGTGCGGAGCGCGAGCCAGAGCCCGAGTGCCCCGAACCCCGCCGAGACGAGCGCGGCGAACGCGAGCAACACGAGGATCCCCAGCGCACCCGAGGCGAAGTCGACTCCGACCGCGAGCCCGACGGCGATGTAGAACGCGGCCTGGACGAGGCCGAGGAGGACGATTCCGCCGAGCTGTCCCGCGATCAGCGCGGAGCCGCGCATCGAGGTCAGCGCCAGGCGGTTCAGGAACCCCGTCTGGATGTCGCGCGCCAGGTCGGTACCCGCGTTCATGGTCGAGAAGAGCGCTCCCTGGATGAACGGCACCGCGAGCGCGAAGGCGAGGAACGAGTCGGTCGGAAAGCCCGGCAGCTCCGTCGTCGAGTCGAGGCCGGCCGCGTTCACGAGCATCAGCATCACCGGGAAGATGAGCGGCGGGATCGCGCTCGCCGGCTGTCGCAGCGTGCGCGTGACCGAGCGCGCCGCCAGCGCGCCCATCTGCGCCACCACGGTCATGCCGGGCCGACGGCGCTCATGCGGCGGGCTCGGCGCCGTTCCCGGACTCGCCCGCGCCCTCGAGCGAGCGGCCCGTCTTCGCCAGGAAGACGTCGTCGAGCGACGGCGCCTGGATCTCGAGCTGGGCGAGGCCGACGTCGGCGGCGTCGAGCGCGCGCACGATCGCCGGCAGTCCGGAGACCCCTTCGCGCAGGCGCACCGCCACGTCCTTTGCGCCGTCCCCGAGTGGCTCACCGAACTGCGCGAGCACTTCGGTGAGCCTGGCTCGATCCGCGTCCTCCGCGGGCACTGCGTGCACGCTGGGCAGACCGATCTCCGCTTTCAGCGCGGCGGGCGTCCCCTCCGCCACGATGCGGCCGTGGTCGATGATCCCGACCCGGTTCGCGAGCACGTCGGCCTCCTCGAGGTACTGCGTGGTCAGGAAGACGGTCACGCCCTCCTCCCGCGCGAGCCGTCCGACCTCGTCCCAGAGGGCCGTGCGGCTCTGCGGGTCGAGCCCGGTCGTGGGCTCGTCGAGGAAGAGCAGGCGCGGCCGGTGCACGAGCGCCAGGGCCAGGTCGAGCCGCCGTTTCATCCCGCCGGAGTAGCCCTTCACCTTGCGGTCGGCCGCCTCGGTCAGGCCGACGCGCTCGAGCAACTCCGCGGTGCGCTGCTTCCGCTCGACGCGCTGGATGCCCTGCAGCGTCCCCTGGAGGCGAAGGTGGTCGCGGCCCGTAAGCAGCGGGTCGAGCGCGGCTTCCTGGAGCGCGGCGCCGATCGATGCTCGCACCTTGGGGCCGTCGGCGATGACGTCGTAGCCGCCGACGCGCGCCGTGCCCGACGTGGGCGGCAGCAGCGTCGTCAGCATCAGCACGGTCGTCGACTTGCCAGCGCCGTTGGGCCCGAGGAAGCCGTAGATCTCGCCGGCATCGACGTGGAGGTCGATCCCGTCGACCGCCCGAGGTCCCTTCTTGAACTCGCGGACGAGCCGCTCCACCTCGATCGTGTTCGTACGCGCCATGCGCGGAGACTACCCGCGGCGAAAACCCTCGCTCAGATGCGCTCCGGCGGCTCCGTGCGCTCCGCTCACGCATTTCGTTGCTCTGAGCAACTAACCCTCGGGCACGAGCCAGATCGTCGCGAGCGGCGGCAGCGTGACGGTCGCCGAGTACGCCTGCTCGTGCCACGGTGCTGCCTCCGCCTCGATCCCCCAGCCGTTGCCGACGTCGGAGCCGCCGTAGAAGCGCGAGTCGGTGTTCATGGCCTCGCGCCAGCGGCCGCCGGCCGGGAGGCCGACGCGCCAGCCCTCGCGCACGAGCGGCGAGAGGTTCGAGATGCAGATCACCCAGCGCTTCCCGTCGGCCGGCACGCGCGCGAAGGCGAGCACGTTCTCCGCCGAGGCGTTGGGCTCGAGCCAGCGGAAGCCCTCGTGGGTGAAGTCGAGCTCCCACAGCGCCGGCTCGGCGACGTAGGCCGCGTTCAGGTCGCGGATCGCGGCGTGGACGCCAGCGTGGTCCGGGTGCTCGAGCAGGTGCCAGTCGATCGACCCCGCCGGCTCGCTCCACTCGCGCTCCTGTCCGAGCTCGCAGCCCATGAAGAGCAGCTGCTTCCCGGGATGGGCCCACATGTAGCCGTACAGCGCACGCAGGTTCGCGAGCTGCTGCCAGCGGTCGCCCGGCATCTTGGTGAGGAGGGAGCCCTTGCGGTGCACGACCTCGTCGTGGGAGAGCGGGAGCACGAAGTTCTCGTTCCAGGCGTAGACGAGCGAGAACGTCAGCTCGTGATGGTGGAAGCGGCGGTGGATCGGCTCCTTGGAGAAGTACTCGAGCGTGTCGTTCATCCAGCCCATGTTCCACTTGAACCCGAAGCCCAGCCCGCCGAGGTAGCTCGGCCTCGACACACCCGGCCATGCGGTCGACTCCTCCGCGATCGAAAGCACGCCCGGCTCGCGCTCGTGCAGCACCTCGTTCAGCTCCTTCAGGAAGGAGACCGCGTCGAGATCCTCGCGGCCGCCGAAGGCGTTCGGCACCCACTCGCCCGCCTTGCGGGAGTAGTCCAGGTAGAGCATCGAGGCGACGGCGTCGACGCGCAGCCCGTCCACGTGGAACTCACGCACCCAGTAGAGCGCGTTCGCGAGCAGGAAGTTCCGCACCTCGTTCCGCCCGAGGTTGAACACGAGCGTTCCCCAGTCCGGATGCGCGCCCCGGCGCGGGTCGGCGTGCTCGTACAGCGCCGTGCCGTCGAACTGCGCGAGCGCGAACTCGTCGCGGGGAAAATGCGCCGGCACCCAGTCGAGGATCACGCCGATCCCCGCTCCGTGCAGCACGTCCACGAGGGCGCGGAGCTCGTCGGGCGTGCCCATCGTGGCGACCGGCGCGTAGAAGCCGGTCACCTGATAGCCCCAGGAGCCCGAGAACGGGTGGTGCATGACCGGCATCAGCTCGACGTGCGTGAAGCCGAGCTCCTCCACGTAGCCGACGAGCTGCTCTGTCAGCTCCTTCCAGCCCAACCCGAGGCGCCACGACTGCGCGTGCATCTCGTAGACCGAGAGCGGCCTGACGAGGGGATCCTGCACGCGCCGCTCCGCGATCCAGTCCGCGTCGTGCCACTCGTACTGCGACCGGTAGATCACCGACGCGGTCTGCGGTGGCACCTCTGCGGCGAAAGCGACCGGGTCGGCCTTCGTCCGGACGAGGCCGTCGATCCCCTCGACCTCGTACTTGTACCTGTCCCCCTCGCCCGCGTCGGGAACGACGCCCTGCCAGATCCCGGACGAGCCCGCGCGTGCGAGCGGGTGCTCGCTCCCGTCCCAGCGGTTCCAGTCACCAATGACCGAGACTTCGCGGGCGTTCGGCGCCCAGACCGCGAACTCGATCCCGTCGTCCGAGACGTGGGCGCCGAGCCGCTCGTACAGCCACTCGTGCCGGCCCTCGCCGACGAGGTGGAGGTCGAGATCCCCGAGCCTGCTCACTGGTCGCGCTCCAGCATGCGCAGGATGCCGGCGACGGGGATGCCGACCCAGTCGGGACGGTTACCGAGCTCGTAGCGGAGCTCGTAGACGGCCTTCTCCAGCTCGAACACGGTCAACAAGCGCTCGATCGCCTGCTCGCCGGCAGGCACCAGGGTCGGATCGACGACCTCGATATAGCCCTCCAGGAACGCGGCCCGGCAGTCGCCCTCCCAGCTCTCAGGCGGAGCGACCCCTCGCTGGAGCTGCGCGGCCGAGGCCGCGTACGCGAACGAGCGAAGCATCCCGGCGACGTCCCGCAGAGGCGACTGCTTGCGGCGACGCTCGGGCACGCTGCGCGCGGGCTCGCCCTCGAAGTCGAGAATCAGCCAGTCCTCGTCCTCCGTCCACAGCGCCTGGCCGAGGTGGTAGTCGCCGTGGTGCCTGATCACCTTGCCGACGTTCCCGATCGCCGTGAGCGCACGCAGGTGGTCGCGCACCTCCTCGCCGCGCCCCGCGACCGGCGCGAGCACGTCGCTCGCGGGCAACGTGGCGAAGACCTGCTCGATCTCCTCGTCGATCGAGGCCGAGAGCAACGCGAGCGCTTCCCCGCTCGGCTCCTCGGGCGCGAAGTGCGGATCGGACGCGTCGGACGCGAGCGCGTTGTGCAACAGGCCCGTGACCTCGCCGAGACGCCGCACGCGCGCGGGCAGCCAGCCGGGAGCCTCCACGATCGTGTCGAGCGCGAGCTCCCAGCCGTCGCCGTGCGACGGGATGTAGCGCTGCAGGATCGCGAGCGTGGTCTCCAGCGGCCGGCCCTCGTACGCCGCGTAGCCCTCGAGCGCGGCGACGTGCTCGAAGCCACGGTCGGTGAGGAAGCGCAGCAGCTCGAGCTCCGGATTGACGCCCGGCTCGATCCGGCGGTACAGCTTGAGCGCGAGCCTCTCGTCGATCACGACGGAGCTGTTGGATTGCTCAGCGCCCATCGGTCGTACCTCGCTCAGCTCGCCCGCCCGCTCCGTCAGCCCGTCGGCGCCCCAGAAGACGATCGCCGCGTTGTCCAGCCGCAGCGTCGCTCCGGAGCGCATCAGGCCGACGATCTCGCGCACGAGCTGTGGGTCGTCGATCGCGTCGTAGACCGTCCAGCCGTCCGGCTCGGCGATCACCGAGCGGCTCCAGCCCTCGTCGGTCGGCCGGAAGCCGAGCGGCAGGTGGTACAGGTCGTGTCGCTGCAGGCTGTATCGCACCTCGACGACGCAGAACGCAAGCACGGGCGGGCCTCCGGCTGCCACGGCGGCGTCCAGGACGCGAGCGTCGAGCACGTCGCGCGACTTGCCACCGAACCAGCGTTGCGAGGCGATCGTGCCGAGCAGGACGAGCCCGTCAAGGAAGTGCAGGTCGCCGGCCTCGATCCTCGTCTGGAGGTTGCTACTCATCGGCGGGGTCCTGGAGCTGGAACCAGAAGAAGCCGCGCGGGCCTAGCGTGAGCAAGTACGGCCACTCACCGATTCGCGGGAACTCGGTGTTACCGAAGAGCTCCACGGGCCTGCGACCCGAGAACGCGGAGAGGTCGAGCTCGACCGCCTGGGCCGTTCGCGCGAGGTTATGGACGCAGAGGACGATGTCCTCCGAGAACGAGCGGATGTGAGCGAAGATCTTCGGATTCTCGGGCCGCAGCACGTGGTAATCGCCGAGCCCGAAAACCGGATGCTGCTTGCGCAACTCGATGAAGCGCCGCATCCAGCGCAGCAGCGAGGTCGGAGTCCGCAGCTGCGCCTCCACGTTGACGGCGTTGAAGCCGTAGACCGGATCCATGAGCGGCGGCAGGTACAGCTGGGCGAAGTCGGCACGAGAGAACCCTCCGTTCCGGTCGCCGGTCCATTGCATCGGCGTGCGGACCCCGTCGCGATCGCCGAGGTACACGTTGTCCCCCATGGCGATCTCGTCACCGTAGTAGAGAACGGGCGCGCCCGGGAGCGAGAACAGGATCGCGTGCATCAGCTCGATCTCGTCCCGGCCGTTGTCGAGGAGCGGCGCCAGCCGCCGGCGGATGCCGAGATTCAGCTTCATCCGGGGGTCCTTCGCGTACTCGCCGTACATGTAGTCGCGCTCGTCGTCGGTGACCATCTCGAGCGTGAGCTCGTCGTGGTTGCGCAGGAAGAGCCCCCACTGGGCGTTCTCGGGAATCGCCGGCGTGCGGTCCAGGATCTCGATCATGGGCAGCGCCTCCTCGCGCCGCAGCGCCATGAACATGCGCGGCATCACGGGAAAGTGGAACGCCATGTGGCACTCGTCCCCGTCGCCTGCGCCGAAGTAGGAGACGACGTCCTCGGGCCACTGGTTCGCCTCCGCCAGCAGCACCCGGTCGGCGTAGCGCGCGTCCACCTCGGAGCGCACGCGTTTCAGGTACTCGTGCGTCGGGGGCAGGTTCTCGCAGTTCGTGCCCTCCTGCTCGAAGAGGTACGGGACCGCGTCGAGCCGGAAGCCGTCGAGGCCCAGGTCGAGCCAGAAGCGCAGCACGTCGAGCATCGCCTCCTGCACCTCGGGGTTCTCGTAGTTGAGGTCGGGCTGGTGGCTGAAGAAGCGGTGCCAGTAGTACTGCCCGCGCACGGGATCGAACGTCCAGTTCGACGCCTCCGTGTCGATGAAGATGATGCGCGCGTCCGGGAACGGGTCCGGCGTATCCGACCACACGTACCAGTCGCCCTTGGGGCTATCCACGCTCGCGCGCGACTCCTGAAACCAGGGGTGATCCGAGGAGGTGTGGTTCATGACGAGGTCGACGATCACGCGCATCCCCCGCTCGTGCGCGGCCGCGACGAACACGCGGAAGTCCTCGACCGTGCCGTAGTCGGGGTTGATGCCGTAGAAGTCGGCGATGTCGTAGCCGCCGTCGCGCAGCGGCGAGGGGTAGAAGGGCAGCAGCCAGATGCAGTCGATTCCGAGCCACTGCAGGTAATCGAGCTTCTGCCCCAACCCGCGGAAGTCGCCCGAGCCGTCGTCGTTCCCGTCGAAGAACGCGCGGGTGTGGATCTCGTAGAAGACGGCGGTCTTGAACCACAGTGGGTTCGACTCGAACCAGTGGCCGGGCTCAGACACCTCGCGCCCCAGCCCGCGTCTCTGCCACCGTCTCTGACACCGTCTCTGACACCGAATCCTGGTTGCGACGGATAAAGGCCTGCACTCGAGCTGTCACGCCGCCACCTTGAGCAGGTGCGCGCCACCAGGCGGCAGGCTGACGTAGTTGCGGCCGAGCCGCCACCGAAAGCGCTCGCCGCTCAGCAGATCGTCGACCTGGAACTCGGGCGCCAAGCCGAGCTCCGGCGAGACGACCACGATCCCCTCGCGCGGGGCGACCGGGTCGAGGTTCACGACGACGAAGACGTCGCGACCCTTGACGTAGCCGAGCAGCGCCTCGTTCTGCGTCTCGACGAAGCGCACGTTCTCGAAGCGCTGGAGCGCCGGCTCGGCACGCCTGATCTGGTTCAGCCGGGCCACGAGCGGGAGCAGCGGCCCCTCGAGCTTCCGCGTCTTCAGCTCGTACTTCTCCGAGTCGAGGTACTCCTCGCTGCCCTCCCGCAGCGGAACGTTCTCGAAGCGCTCGAAGCCGGAGTAGATCCCGTACGTGGGCGAGAGCGTGGCCGCGAGCACGAGCCGGGCGGCGAACGCCGGCGGCCCGCCCCGCTGGAGGTACTCGTGCAGGATGTCCTGCGTATTCGTGAAGAAGTTCGGACGGTAGAACGACGACCAGCCGCGGATCTGCTCCACGAGCTCGACCAGCTCGGCCTTCGTGTTCTTCCAGGTGAAGTACGTGTAGGACTGGCCGAAGCCGACCTTCGCGAGCGTCGTCATCATCGCGGGCCGTGTGAACGCCTCCGAGAGAAAGATCGTGTCGGGATACTCGGCGCGCACATCCTCGATCAGCCACTCCCAGAAGGCGGCCGACTTCGTGTGCGGGTTGTCGACCCGGAAGATACGAATGCCGCGCTCGCACCAGCCGTCGACGACCCGGCGCAGCTCGTCCCAGAGCGCGCGCCAGTCCTCGGAGTCGAAGTTGACGTTGTAGATGTCCTGGTATTTCTTGGGCGGGTTCTCCGCGTACTTGAGCGTCCCGTCCGGACGCCGGTTGAACCACTCCGGATGCTCGCTGAGCCAGGGATGATCGGGTGAGCACTGGATCGCGAGGTCGAGCGCGAGCTCGATCCCCACTGCGCGGCCCGCCTCGACCATGGCATCGAAGTCCTCCCAGGTCCCGAGCTCCGGATGGATCGCGTCGTGCCCTCCTTCGGGCCCGCCGATCGCCCAGGGGCTGCCGGGGTCACCCGGCTCGACGACGAGAGCGTTGTTGCGGCCCTTGCGGTTCGTGGTGCCGATCGGATGGACGGGTGGTAGGTAGACGACGTCGAAGCCGAGCGCGGCGAGCTCGGGCAGGACCTTCGCGACACCGCGAAAACCGCGCTGCTTCTCCGCGACCCACGAGCGGGGAAAGAGCTCGTACCAGGCACCGAACCGGGCGCGCTCGCGCTCGACGTCGAGCTCGAGCGGCCGGTCGAGACCCGCCTTGCCGTACCGGTCCTTCGGTCCCCGCTCGAGCGCCCGGGCATGCCACTCGTCGAGCGTGCCACGCCCGAGGAGAGCCTCGATCTCGGAGGTTTCACCCGTCAGGTCGACCTGCTCTGCCTCGAGCTTCCGGGCGAGCTCGTCGAGCAGGGTCGAGCCGCGATCGACCCACGCCTCGACCGTGAACTGCCAGCGGCCGAGCTCGGTGACGTCGAACGCGCCGGCCCAGTGGTCGTTGCCGAGCGCCTCGAGCGAACTCTCGAGCCATCGCCGTGCACCCACGGGCCGGTAGCGGACGACGGCGCGCAGGACGTCGTGACCGTCCTTGAAGATGTCCGCCCTCACGTCGACGCGGTCGCCCTGCGTCCGCTTCGCGGGATACCGGCCGCAGTCGACCTGCGGACGGACGTTCTGGATCTGGATGCGGGGCGGCGGTTGCAGTCCTGAGGGCTTGGTCACGGTTCGGTGGCTTTCAGCGCTGCGGGAACGGTAAACAGTGACGGTGGAGCTTCGTCGATCGTGCGGGATCGTGCTGCATCCAACCTCGCTGCCGGGCGGACGCCTCGGCGAGGAGGCCTTCGCCTTCGTCGACTGGCTCGAGAGGGGGGGTCAGAGCTGGTGGCAGATGCTGCCGCTCGGCCCGCCGGACGAGTTCCGCTCGCCCTACGCGTCCGCCTCGGCCTTCGCCGCCTGGAACGGGTTGCTCGGTGATCCCGACGCGCCCGTGACGGGGCGCAAGGTTGATCGTTTCCGCAGGCGCCACGGGTACTGGGCGCCGGAGTGGGAGGCGGCCGGAGGCGATTTGGCCGACCAGGTGCGCTTCGAGCGGGAGTGGTCGGCGCTGCGCACATACGCGGGCGAGCGCGGCGTGCGCCTGCTCGGCGACGTTCCCATCTATCCAGCCGCCGGCAGCGTCGACCACCTGTCGCATCCCGAGCTCTTCCAGCGCGGGTGCGTGGCGGGCGCGCCGCCGGACGACCTCGGGCCGGACGGTCAGCTGTGGGGCAATCCGCTCTACGACTGGGACGCCGTCGCAGCGCAAGGATACCGTTGGTGGATCGAGCGCCTGCGCCGTACGTTCGAGCTCTTCGACCTCACTCGCATCGACCACTTCCGCGGCTTCGCCTCCTACTGGTCGGTGCCGGAGGGGGCGAAGACGGCCAGGAAGGGGTCGTGGAGGAAGGGCCCCGGAGCCGCGGTGTTCCGCGCGGCCGAGGCCGAGCTCGGCCCGCTGCCGGTGATCGCGGAGGACCTCGGACACATCACGCCCGACGTCGAGCGACTCCGCGACGAGCTGGGCTACCCCGGCATGGTCGTCCTCCTGTGGGCCTTCGGGAGCCGGCGAGACAGTCCGCATCGGCTGGAGAATCACCGCCGGCACGCGGTCGTCTACTCCTCCACCCACGACACCGACACGCTCGCCGGCCACTTCGGGGGCGAGGACGCCTGGGCTCTGCTCGAGGTCGCCCTGGGATCGCGGGCGGCGCTCGCGATGATTCCGGCGCAGGACGTGCTCGGGCTCGGCAGCGAGGCGCGGATGAACACGCCAGGGCGGGAGGAGGGGAACTGGACGTGGCGGCTGGAGCCGGGCCAGCTCACAGGCCGGCTCGCCGGGAAGCTGCACGCGGCGACGCAAGCCTCGAGTCGCGCCCCGTGATCCGCCACGTGAGCGAGCGTTTTGCACCGGAGGCTCGCGGTGACAGCGAAGTCGTGTACTCGAACCGCCGCGTGGCGCTTCCAACGCTGCTCGCCGTGCTCGCGCTCGCCGGCTGCAGCCTCGGCGACGACGCACGCGACGCGGCCAGGACGACGACCGCCGCGGACACGGCCACGGGCACCGACACGGCCGTGTCCGGGGCCGATCTCGCGCCCGACGTCTCGTTCGGTGCCATCCCCGACCTCGTTGAGGAGCTCCAGCCCTCGGTCGTCTCGATCGTCCTCGACGGCGGGGAAGGCAGCGGCGTGATCGTCGACGAGGACACGATCGTCACGAACGCCCACGTCGTCGGGGACGCCGCCACGGTCGAGGTGGTGCTGGCCAGCGGCCGGCGCGTCGAGGCCAGCATCGAGGCGATCGACGAACGCACAGATCTCGCGTTGCTCTCGGTGCGAGGCGAGGACCTTCCCGGCGTCAGGTTCGCGGAGGAGCTGCCTCGCGTCGGCGAGCTCGCCGTCGCGCTCGGCAACCCGCTCGGGTTCGAGAACACCGTCACCGCGGGGATCATCTCGGGCCTGCACCGTGCCGTCCCGTCCTCGGGGCAGACACCGGCCCTGATCGACCTGCTCCAGACCGACGCCCCGATCTCGCCGGGGAACTCCGGCGGGGCGCTGGTGAACGCCAGGGGCGAGGTGATCGGGATCAACGTCGCCTACATCCCGCCCGAGTCACGCGCGGTCTCAATCGGATTCGCGATCCCTGCGCCGACCGTCACCGACGTGATCGAGCAGCTCGAGGAGAACGGCCGCGTTCGCCACGCCTTCCTCGGCATCCTCCCCGGGCCGCTCACGCCGCAGGTCGCCGACGAGTTCGGACTCGAGGCCGAGACGGGAGTCCTCGTCCTGTCGGTGACCGAGGGTTCGCCGGCCGCCGAGGCCGAGCTCGAGGAAGGCGACGTGATCGTGGCGCTCGACGGCGAGGAGATCCGGGTGGTCGAGGATCTGCTCTCGCGCCTGCGGGAGCGGGAGCCGGGCGACCGCGTTACGGTCGAGGTCCTCCGCGGCGACGACCGGCGCGAGCTCGAGATCACCCTGGCGGATCGATCGGACGGCTAATCTTCGCTCGTGGACGCGCGCGAGACGAGACTGGCGAAGAACGAGGCCGTTTTTCGGGAGATCAACGAGCGGGTCAGCGAGCTCGCGGCGACCCACGGCTCCGACGAGCACGTCTACACGTTCTTCTGCGAGTGCTCGAACGCCGACTGCACGCTCCAGGTCGAGTTGACGAGGAAGGACTACGAGGCGGTCCGCGAGCACGGCGACCGCTTCCTCGTCGCCGCCGGCCACGAGCTGCCCGAGATCGAGAGAGTCGTCGAGCGGAACAGCGGCTGGTGGGTCGTCGAGAAGCAGAACGAAGCCGGAGCACTCGTGCGGGAGCTCGACCCACGCAACTAGTCTGGTTGGCGCAAGGGCACGGGCAAAGCCCGCACTCCGCGCGAAGACCCCTGAAGGAGGCGGCTTCGCCGCCTCACCCGCCCAGCTGCGCGAGAACACGGGCAAAGCCCGCACCCGCGCGAAAACCCTGAAGGAGGCGGCTTCGCCGCCTCACCCGCCCAGCTGCGCGAGAACACGGGCAAAGCCCGCACCCGCGCGAAAACCCTGAAGGAGGCGGCTTCGCCGCCTCACCTGCCGATTGACCGACTGATCCCGACCGATTGATCCACGCGGCGATCCGCCGATCAGCTGGGAAGCCCCTCTTCGATCCGCAGTCCGCTCGCGACAGCGCGGCGTCCACCCTGCTCGTAGACGACATCGACGACGTCGTTCTGTCGGTAGGTGCCGGCGACGCCGAAGACGATCGACGTCCAGCGCCAGAAGCCCAGCTTGCCCTCTTGCCGGAGCTCCCGGTCGAAGACTAGGGTGCGCCCCCGGACGCGGAAGTCGCGCCCCTGCTCCTGCGCGACGCCGTTCACGTAGACCTCGAATCGACCGCCGACATGCTCGGGCAGGTGCACTCGCGACTGACTGCGCCCCGGCTCGGTCACGGTTCATAGAATGCCACCGGCTGTGCGTCGTCCCTTCGCGTCAACCCTCCTCGGCTCGCTCGCGGCGGCGCTCGTTCTCGCCAGCGGCGCGCTCGCGGAAGCCGGGTTCGACCCCGTCGAAGCCCGCTCGCCGAACGCGGAGGCGATCAACGACGCCTACAACTGGGTCGCGATCTTCACCGGGGCAATCTTCCTGCTCGTCCACGGCGCTCTGCTGCTCTTCATCGTCCGCTACCGCCGCCGGCGGCGCACCCGAGCCGAGGACGGCGCGCAGGTGCACGGCAACACGAGTCTCGAGCTCGCCTGGACCTTGGCGCCCGTGCTGATCCTGCTCGCGATCGGCGGCTTCGTCTTCTACAAGCTGCCGGCCATCCAGAACGTGCCCGCCGCGAACGCGGCCGGGGGCCGGGTGGACGTCGCCGTGAAGGGCTACCGCTACTACTGGAACTTCGAGTATCCGAACGGGGTGATCGCCGTCGACCGGCTGCGCGCGCCCGTCGACCGGAACGTGAGGCTCGAGATCTCCGCGCCCGACTTCGAGGTGATCCATTCCTGGTGGATCCCGGCCCTCGGAGGCAAGTTCGACGCGATTCCCGGTGTCGTCAACGAATCGTGGTTCCGCGCGACCGAGCCCGGAATCTACCGCGGACAGTGCGCCGAGTTCTGCGGCGTCGAGCACGCCGCGATGCTCGCCTCCGTGGAGGCGCTGCCGCGCGAGGAGTTCGAGAGCTGGCTGGACGAGGAGGCACAGGCCCAGGAGGCCGGCACCAGCGACCTCGGCCGGCAGACCTACATGGGCGCCTGCGCGAAGTGCCACGGGCTCGCCGGGGAGGGCGACATCGGCCCCGCGCTCGCAGGCAGCGGGCTGCTCGACGATCCCGAAGCGGTCGAGGAGGTCGTCCGCAACGGACGCGGGGAGATGCCGCCCGTCGGCAAGGACTGGGGGCAGCGCCAGCTGAGCGCGCTCACCGGTTTCCTCGAGGAGGGCGGGCTCGATGGCGAGTAACGACACCGTCACGCCGATCCCGCAGTGGCAGCGCGGCCGGTTCGCGAGCTGGTTCGTCACCGTCGACCACAAGCGGATCGGGATCCTCTACATCGTCACCGCGGGCTTCTTCTTCGCCGCGGGCGGGATCATGGCGCTGCTGATCCGGACGCAGCTCGCCCAGGCGGACATGGGCTTCATCGAACGCGACGGCTACAACGAGCTCTTCACGATCCACGGCACGACGATGATCTTCCTCGTCGTCGTCCCGATCCTCGCGGGCTTGGCCAACTACCTCGTGCCGCTGATGATCGGCGCCCGCGACATGGCGTTCCCGCGACTGAACGCGCTCTCCTACTGGCTCTACGTCATCGGCGGGATGGTGCTGCTCCTCTCGTTCTTCGCCCAGGAAGGCGCCGCGCGCGGCGGCTGGACGAGCTACCCCCCGAACTCCGTCTACATGGAGGGAACGGGTCAGGACCTCTGGATCCTGTCCCTCCACATCCTCACGGCGTCCTCGCTCGCCGGCGCGATCAACTTCGTCGTGACGATCCACAACCTCCGCACGAGCGGGATGAGCTGGACGCGCCTGCCGCTCTTCGTCTGGACGGTGGAGGTGTACGCCCTGATGCTGATCGCCGTGCTGCCGACGCTCTCGGCGGGGCTGACGCTGCTCCTGCTCGACCGGCAGGCGGGCACCAATTTCTTCGTCCCGAGCGAGGGCGGCAGCGCCGTCCTCTACCAGCACGCCTTCTGGTTCTTCGGGCACCCGGAGGTCTACATCATGATCCTGCCCGTGTTCGGGATCATCTCGGAGGTGCTCCCGGTGTTCGCGCGCAAGCCGATCTTCGGCTACAAGGCGGTCGCCTTCTCGACGGTGGCGATCGGGTTCTTCTCGATGCTCGTGTGGGCGCACCACATGTTCACGGTGGGGATGCCGGGCTTTCTGAACGGCTTCTTCATGGTCGCATCGATGATCATCGCCATCCCCACGGGCGTGAAGATCTTCAACTGGCTGGCCACGCTCTGGCGCGGGAACCTGCACTTCGACACCGCCATGCTCTTCGCGCTCGGCTTCCTCTCCGTGTTCACGGTCGGCGGCCTCTCGGGGATCTTCCTGGCGGCGTTCCCGATCGACTGGCAGGTGCACGACACGTACTACGTCGTCGCGCATCTCCACTACGTGCTCTTCGGCGGCTCGATCCTCGGCATCTTCGCCGGGCTCTTCTACTGGTGGCCGAAGCTCTTCGGGCGGCTACTCGACGAACGGCTGGGCAAGATCGGCTTCTGGCTCACCTTCGTCGGCTTCAACCTCACCTTCTTCCCGCAGCACATGCTCGGCCTGATCGGGATGCCGCGGCGGATCTACACCTACGAGGACACGGGCCTGCTGCAGGAGTACAACCTGGCCTCGACGATCGGCTCGTACGTGATGGGCCTCGGGATCCTCGTCTTCCTCTGGAACGTGCTCAAGTCGAGGAAGGGCCCGCGCGCCGGCAACGACCCGTGGCTCACCAACACGCTCGAGTGGTACACCACCTCGCCGCCGCCGCCGCACAACTTCGACCGGGTGCCGTACGTGACGAGCGCCCGGCCGCTGTACGACCTGCGCCGCAGGCTGAAGGAGCGCGGTGCGCTCTAGCTTCGCACCGGGGCCGTGGTTGCGGCTGACCGCGCTCGGGGGCGCGGCGGCGACCCTCGTCGCCGTCGTCTCGGGAACGCTCGGGCTCGGGCACGCAGTCCTCTCGGCGGTAGCGCTGCCGCCGCTCGTCGCGGTCGCCGTCGCGGCCTGGCTCTCGTACCGGCAACTGCTGCCCTCGGCCCTCCTGGCGCTCGGCCTTTTCGGCATCGCGGCCGCCGTGACCACGCCCGGGCTCCATGCCGGCCTCGCCGCGCTCGCGCTCGCCGCTGCCCTCGTCTCCACCATCGTCGCCTTCCGCGGCAGAACGGTGGCGGCCGGATCGTGGCGCGACTACGTGACGCTGACGAAGCCGCGGATCATGTCGCTGCTCCTCGTGACCGGGGCAGCCGGCGCCTTCGTCGGCGCGCAGGGCGTGCCCCCGCTCGGGCTCCTCGCCGCCGCGATGGTCGGGCTCGCGCTCGCCTGCGGTGGAGCGAGCGCGCTCAACCACGTCCTCGACCGCGACATCGACCGCCTGATGGGCAAGCGCACCGAGAAGCGCCCCGTCGCGGCCGGCCGCGTGCCGCCCGCGCGCGGGCTCGAGTTCGGGCTCGCGTTGTCGGCGCTCTCGTTCGTGCTGCTCGCGAGCGCCGTGAACGTACTCACGGCCTCGCTTGCCCTCGTCGGCAATCTCTTCTACGTCCTCGTCTACACGCGCTGGCTCAAGCGCTCGACACCGCAGAACATCGTCATCGGCGGCGCGGCCGGAGCGGTCCCGCCGCTCGTCGGCTACGCGGCCGCCACCGGCGACCTCGGCCTGCCCGCGCTGTGGCTCGCCCTGATCGTCTTCCTCTGGACGCCGCCCCATTTCTGGGCGCTCGCGCTCCTGCTCAAGGAGAGCTATGCGGCGGCGAAGGTGCCGATGCTGCCGGTCGTGCGCGGCGAGGGCGCGACGACCCGGCAGATCCTGTTCTACTCACTCGTCCTCGTCGGGTTCACGCTCGCCGTGGGCCTTTCGCTCGGTCCTGTCTACCTCGGCGCCGCGGCCGCGCTAGGAGGCGCGTTCCTGTGGCTCGCCTGGCAGCTGCGCCGCGACCCGTCCCGCCGCCGCGCGGGCGTCCTCTTCCACTACTCGCTCGCCTATCTCGCCCTACTCTTCGCGGCGGCCGCGATCGACCCGGTGCTTCTGTGAAGGAGCTCACGCCCGAGCTCGAGCGCAAGAACCTGGTCCTGGGACTGGCGCTCTTCGCGGTCTTCCTCGTCCTCTTCGCAGGGACGATCGGGGTCGCGTTCCTCTACCTGGCGCTGGACTGATTCTGTTGGCAAGCGAAGACCCCTGAAGGAGCCCGCTTCGCGGTCTCGCTGGGCCCACCGACCGGCCCGAGCGGAGGTGGGTCAACCCGCGTTCGCGGCAACGTAGTCGGCGACCGCTGCGATCTGCTCGGGTGAGAGCTGGTCGGCAAAGGAGGGCATCGCGCCCATGCCCTCGGTCACCCGTTCGACCGCAAGCTCCTTCGACGGCATCGACTCGTCCAGGTTCGGCCCGATCGTGCCCGTCGCTCCGGCCGCCTCGAAGGTGTGGCAGCTGCCGCAGCCGGCCTCGGCGAACACGCCGGCACCATCGACTTGGCCCTCGCCGTCGGGCGGCGAGGTGTCAGTGCCGGTACCGGTGCCGCCGTCGTCGTCGGAGGACGGAGCCCCGCCGGCCGTGGGCAGTCCGGCCACCGATGCGACGTAGGCGGCGACCGACTCCGCATCGTCGCCGGTGTAGATGTCCGCCGGCATTCCGGGCAGGCCCGTCGTCGGCTCCTCGACGGGGTAGGCGATCTGCGTGCGGACGACCGACTGGATGGTCGTCTCACCGAGACCGTCCGCTCGCGCCTGCGAGAAGGCGTCGTCGAGGTTCGGGCCGATCACCCCGGGCGAGCCGGCGTCGGCGAGCACGTGGCACTGGGCGCAACCCTCGACGAAGAGCTCCTTGCCGCGCACGACGTCCCCCTCGCTCGCCTCCGAGAGCCCGACCGTGCCGCAGCCGCTCACGACGAGAGCCGCGAGGGTCGCCGCGCAGGCACCGAGAGCCGCGCGGCCCATCCTTCAGGCGGCGGACCCTGTGCCGAGCGCCGCAACCGCCGCGTCGCGTGTCTCGTGGATCGTGAAGACGCGGTCGAGGCCGGTGATCTCGAAGATCTTGGTGATGTTGCGGTCGTTGCACACGAGCGAGAGCTGGCCCTCGTTCGTGCGCAGCCGCTTGACGCCGCCCACCAGCACGCCGAGTGTCGTCGAGTCGATGAAGGTCGTGCTGCTCAGATCGACGATGACGTCGCGTCCACCTTGGTCGATCACCTCGAGGAGCTGCTGCTTGAACTCGGGCGCCGTGTACAGGTCGACCTCGCCCGACAGCGAGATCACGTACTGCTGGCCGCTCAGCTTCTCGGTCTTGACGTCGAAGTTCATGGGTGCCCCCGGTCTAGTGCTGGCCGACAGAGTTCCGCGCCTGTTCCCGGCGGAGGGTGAGTCTAACCCGAGTCGGCAGGCCCCTGCGCGCCTTGCAGTCGCTCGATCTGGTCCTTGACGAGCGGCGCGGTCGGATCGTCGGGCGCGAGTTCGAGGAAGCGCTCGTACGCCTCGATCGCCGTCGGGAAGTTGCCGGCCTGCTGCGCCGTCTGCGCCAGCTCGAGCTGGATGTTCGGGTCGCGCGGCGCGAGCGCCACCACCCGTTCGTAGGTCTGCGTCGCGTTTGCGAACGCCGCCTGCGCCTCGGTGTACGCGGCGTTGACCGCCTCGCTCGTCTCGGTCGACACCGCCTCGAGGATCGGGTCGGGGGCAAGGCTTTGGCCTTCCCCGACCTCGAGCTGGATCGAGAACGCCGGGTCGCCGACGATGAAGCCGGCGCGGAACTGCGCCTCCTGTGCCTCGCGCTGCCGGGTCGAGGCATTCGTCAGGTAGAGGCTCGCCAGCTCGCGCAGCGCGTTCTCGTCCTTCGGCCGCAGGGTCACGTAGTCGTCGAGCACCCGGATCGCCTCGCTGGTCTGTCCGTCGGTCTGGAGGGCCGTGGCCAGCTCGCGCTTGGCCTCGGCGTCACGGGGATTCGCCTGCACACGCTCGCGCGCGTCCGAAACCGAGACGCTGCCGCTGCCGCCGCCACCGTCGCGGAAGAGGTCGCCGACGCCGGTTCCCTGGTCTGAGCCGATCCCAAAGATGACGAACCCGAGGCCGAAGACGAGGGCCAGGAACACGAACATCCACTTTGCGTGGCGCCGCAGCTTCGGGAAGAACATCGTGTCCTCTATCGAGGCTGCGCGCTCGCGGGCGCCGGATGCTGCAACAACCGGCTTCGTGCGCGTGACGCGGCGTCTGTCAGCTCGTGCCATCTGAACCCTCCTCTCTCGTATCGAACCTCGCCGTCCACGAGGGTAGCGGTGATCCGGTCCGGTGATCCGCCGTAGACGACCGCGGCGGCCGGGTCCTCCCATGGTAGATACGGGGAGCCGAGGAGCGAGACGACCGCGAGATCCGCCCGCTTGCCCGGGACGAGCGAGCCGACTTCGTCCGCGAGGCCAAGTGCGCGGGCGCCGCCGAGCGTCGCCAACGCGAGCGCCTCGCCCGCGGTCAGCGCGCCGGCCTCCTCGTCTCGAGCGCGCGCCAGCGCGATCGTCGTGCGCAGCTCCTCGAAGAAGTCGTGCGACGGGACCGACGAGACCCCGTCCGTGCCGATCGCCACTCGCAGGCCTGCGGCGCGCAAGGCCCCGAGTGGCGCGATCCCGCAGCCGAGGAGCGCGTTCGAGCGCGGGCAGTGGGTGACGGCCACGTCGTGGCGGGCGAGCAGCGCGACCTCGTCGGCGTCGACCTTGACGCAGTGCGCGGCGACGATCCGCTCGTCCAACAGGCCCGCGTCGTCCAGACGCCGGATCCCGCTCCGGCCGTCCGGCTCGATCAGCATCTCGCCGAGCGGCTGCCACGGGCCCTCGCCGCGGATCAGCCAGTCGAGCTCGTCCTGGCTCTCGTTCAGGTGCGTCGCGACCGGAATGCCGAGCTCGAGGCAGGCCGCGTAGACCTCCGTCGAGCAGGTGTAGGGCGCGTGCGGGGAGACGCCGATCGCGACCCGCTCGGAGACGGCGGAGGCGACGTACTCGCGCTTCTTGCGGAACTGGGTTCGGGCGTCGTCGGCGAGGTGGCCGAACACCTCGAGGTAGACGATCGCGCGGAGGCCGAGGTCGGCGCACGCGTGGGCGCTCGCGCCGGAGAAGGCGAGGTCGCCGACGGTCGTGACCCCCGAGCGCAGGCATTCCGCGGCGCCCACCCGGGCGATCGCCTCCATGTCCTCGCGAGCGAGGCGTCGCTTGCGCTCGACGTGCAGCGCGATCCAGGGGGCGAAGGCGAGGCCGTCGCCGAAGCCCGCGTACACCGCGTACTCGAGGTGCGTGTGCGCGTTGACGAAGCCCGGGATGATGGCCGCACCCGGAAAGCGCTCGCCCACTCCAAGCTCGGCAGCGGTGCCGACGGCCTCGATGCGACCGTCGCGAAGAGCGATCGCCCCGTTCTCGATCGGCGCGCCCTCGACGGGGAGCACCCAGTCCGCGGAGAGCACCCTCACGGCCGGGGATGCTAGCTAGACAGCCTCCAGAGCCCCGTCTCGGGGCCGCTGTCGAGCGTGAGCCGGAACGCCCGCACGCCCACGCCCTTCGGCACCTCGAACGTCAGCGTCCCGGTCTTGTGCTGCCCGGGCTGGAGCCTCGGGCGGCCGAGACCGGGCTCCGCGGCGTCGATGATCGTCGCCCGCAACGTGCGCCCACGGCCGTCGACGATCCGGGCGCCGTTCGAAGTGGTGTCCACATACCGCACCGAGCCGACGTTCGCGAGCTCGACGCGGATCGAGACGAAGCGATTCTCGCGCTGCGGCTGGAAGAACTCCGAGCCGGGCGCGGGGTCGACGGCCCCGAGCGGAGTCACACTCAGCCGAAGGCCCCGCTTCGCGCCCCGCAGGGCGAGCGGGCGGCCGTAGCCGGCCGCCCGCTTGATCCTGCCTGATTGCACCTAGGCGAAGAAGGGACCGGCCGCCGCCAGCACCTGATCGGTCGTGAGCAGGTCGTCGAACGAGGCCGGCGCGGGAGCCGTCCCGGCGACACCGCGAACCCACGATGCATGCATCGCCTCGACCGCCACGATCGCCGCAGCGGCCTCCTTGACCGGCTTCAGCGTCAGGGCGGGACCGGCGCCGTTGTAGGCACCGACACCTGTGTCCTCGAGCGCCATCGCAGTCTGGAGGAACGTAGTCTCGTCGGCGAACAGGGCCGGTGGGAAGTTGAACTTCGGCTTCTTCACCGGCGTGCCGCCGAGCGAGCGGATCGTCGGGGCGATCGCCTTGACGTGCGCGATCTCGTGGTCGCGGATCACGAGTGCGAGCCGCTCGACGCGCGGGCTGAACTTGCCCTTGCCGACGGCGATCGCATAGAAGCTCGACTCGAGGTACTCGAGCGTCAGCGCGAAGTTGAGGATCGCGATGTCGCTCTTCTTGGATGCGAACGCCGTGCCCGGAAGGGCCATGCCGACCGACGCTGCGGCGACTGCGCCGCCACCGAAGATCGCGGCCCGCTTGAGGAACGCATCCCTGGTCGTACCGAGCTCCTCGGCGAGCGAGGTGACGGGCACGTCGGTCTCGACCTCGATGCCTTTGTGAACGAAGATTTCAGTCATCGTGGTCTCCTTCTAGGCGAAGAACGGCGCGGCGCGCCGGTTCACCTGGTCGACGGTCAGAGGGGCAAAGAAGGCCACGTTCGCCGGCAGCGTGCCTGCGACGAGCCGGGCGTACGCGGCGTGCCGCGCCTCGACCGAATGGATGGCGAGAGCCGCTTCCTTCACGGCCTTCAGCTTCAGGGACGGGAAGGCACCGCCGTACGCGCCGACGCCGACCTGCTCGAGCTGGATCGCCGTGAGCACGAACGAGCGCTGCTTGAGGTTCGGGAACTTCAGCGCCGGCTTCGCGATCGGGTTGCCACCGAGCGCCGGGATCGTGGCGATCAGCGTGTCCACGTGTGCCTGCTCATGCGAGTACAGCACCTCGGCGAAGAGCTGGACGCCGGCGTTCAAGCGGCCGAAGTCGCCTTGCCGGGCGCGATCGTAGAACTCCGCCTCGAGGTACTCCAGCTTGAGTGCGAAGTTGAGGACGGCGAGGTCGCTTGCGGGCGCGGAATGCGCCCGGGCAGCCTCGGCGAAGGCGCCGAGCCCGCCGGCGGCGAGGGCGCCACCGCCGAGAATGGCCGCCTTGCCCAGGAAGCCGCGGCGTGACTGCACCGCAGCTGTGCTCTCGTTCATGAATCCCCCCTACGGTCGGATGACGAAGTTGTCGAACTATTGTTCAGCTTCTGTAGCGAAGCCGAACGTGATTCGTCGCCGCTCGCGAATCGGTTCACTCCGAACCGGATTTGCAAGTCATACGAAGTGCCAGCTACCGGGTGCCCTGCCGCCCGCAAGTCTGGCGGCCCGGCTACTCGTCGAGGTCGTAGAAGCCGGGGCTCGACTCGTCGAGACCCCAGCGCTTCTCCATGAACGCGGAGAGCCAGATCGAGAGCTCGAAGAGGATCAGCAGCGGGACGACCTCCAGGGCGAGCGACACCGGGTCGACGGTCGGCAGCAGCACGGCGAAGACGACCATGAAGAGGATGCCGAAGCGCCGGTTCCGGCGCAGCTTCGCCGCCGTCAGCACGCGCAGCCGCACGAGCGCGAGGATGAAGATCGGCATCTGGAAGGCAATCCCGGTCGCGAGCAGCGTCACCGTGACGAAGGAGAAGTAGTAGCTCGCGCGGATGTCGATCTCGAAGAACTCGTCCCCGAAGTTCGTCAGGAACGAGAGTGCGCGAGGCAGCACGATGAAGTAGCAGAACGCGACGCCGCCGGCGAAGAGCAGGGTGGCGAAGAAGGAGAAGACGGCGACGGTGCGCTGCATCCGCTCCTCGACCGCCGGCGCGAGGAAGGCCCAGAGCTGGTAGAGGAGGATCGGCAGCGTCACAGCGACCGCGGCGGCGAGGCTGACCTTGATCGCGGTCGTGAACGGCTCGGTCACGCCCAGGGTGACGATGTTCTTGTCGTCGGGCAGCGGCCGGAGCAGCCATTCGATCAGCTCCCCGTGGAAGGCGAAGGCAACCACGAACGCGGGCGCGATCGTGAGCAGGCCGATCAGCAGGCGGGTCCGGAGCTCCCCGAGATGCTCGACGAGCGTGGCTTCCTCGCCGTGACGCAGTCGCCGCGGCAGGCGGTTCCTGATCATGCGGCGCCGGCCCTTCTGGGACTAGACGGCGTCGCGCTCGCGCGAGACTTCGTCACGAGAGACGGTGTCTCGCTCGCGCGATTCGACGCGCTCGGGCACCTCGTCCTCGGCGGGCGGAAGCTCCGTCGCCAGGCGCTTGTGCACCGGCTCCTCGTCGTCCTCGAAATCCTTGCCGGAGATCGAGTCCTTGAACTCGCGCATCCCCTTGCCGAGCGAGCGCCCCATCTCCGGCAGCCGCTTGGGCCCGAAGACGAGCAGCACGACGAGCAGCAGGATGAGGATCTCCCAGATTCCGATTCCGAACGGCACGACCCCAGCCTACCACCGTTTGTCCAAGCTCAACCCTGGGCACCGGCCAGGCGTGAAGAAACCACTCGAGCAGCAGGTCGTCGTGATCGCCGGCGCGTCGAGCGGGATCGGCCGCGCGACCGCGCGGGCGGCCGGAGCGCGGGGCGCGCAGGTCGTCGTCTCCGCCCGGAACGGCGACGCACTCGACGCGGCGGTCGCCGAGGTCGAGGCTGCCGGCTCGCGGGGTCTCGCCATCACCGCCGATACGACGAGCGCGGCCGACAACGAGGCGCTGTGCGCCCGTGCGGTCGAGCGCTTCGGCCGGATCGACACCTTCGTCTGCTCGATCATGATCACGGTCTACGCGGAGGTGGAGGAGCTCGACGCCGAGGAGCTGCGGCGCGTGATGGACGTCAACTTCCTCGGCCGCTTCCACGCGTACCGCGCAGCGCTGCCGCACCTGCAGGCGAGTCGCGGCACCTTCGTGGACGTCAACTCCGGGCTTTCCTACCGTGGCATCCCGCTCCAGGCCGCCTATTGCGCCTCCAAGGCAGCGGGCCGCGCCTTCTTCGAGTCGGCGCGCGTCGAGCAGCAGAAACACCGGACGGGTGTCGACATCAGCCTGATCCTGCCCGGTGGGATCAACACGCCGCAGTTCGACCGTGGCCGCCAGAAGCTCGGGCTCCAGCCGCAGCCGGTACCGCCGATCTACCAGCGGGAGCTCGTCGCGGAGGCCGTGCTCCACTGCTGCGAGCACCCCCAGCGCGAGTTGCCCGTCACGTGGGCCAGCCAGAAGCTCCTCTGGGGCCAGAAGCTCTCGCCCCGTGCGGGCGACCTCGTGCTGCGCCGGAACGGCTGGAAGGGGCAGACGACGGGTGAGCCGAAGCCAGTCGGCTCGCCCGACAACCTGTGGGAGACGATCCCCGCCGATCCGGGCGCGCACGGTCGCTTCGACGAGACGGCGAAGGTCTCGAGCGCCTGGACGCAGGCCCGGATCCGGCTCGGCAAGGCGGGCTCGGCGGCGGCGCTCGCGGCCCCGGCCCTCGCGGCCCTGATCAGCTACCATGGCCTCACGAAGCGGCGCTGATTCGGCTAGCCGCCAACGAAAGCGGGATCACAAGCTTGGCATATCTGGAACTGAGAAATCTGCATGTCGCGCTCGAGGACGGCACTCCGATCGTCAAGGGAGTCGACCTCGAGCTCGAGCTCGGCGAGAAGCACGCGGTCATGGGTCCCAACGGCTCCGGCAAGTCGACCCTCGCCTACGCGCTGATGGGCCACCCCGCCTACGAGATCACCGAGGGCGAGATCCTGCTGAACGGCGAGGACGTCGTCGAGCTCGAGGCCGACGAGCGGGCTCAGAAGGGCCTCTTCCTCGCCTTCCAGTACCCGCACGCGATTCCCGGCGTCACCGTCACGAGCTTCCTCCGGAGCGCGATCAACGCGATCCGCAAGGCGCGCAACGGCGGCCAGGACGACCCGATCCCGGTGAAGGAGTTCCGCACCGAGATCCTCGCCGCCATGGAGCAGCTGAAGGTGCCGCGCGAGCTCGCGTCGCGCTACCTGAACGAGGGCTTCTCCGGCGGCGAGAAGAAGCGCGTCGAGATCCTCCAGATGGCGCTCCTGAAGCCGAGGATCGCCGTGCTCGACGAGACGGACTCCGGGCTCGACATCGACGCGCTGCGCATCGTCGCCGGCGGCGTCAACGAGCTCGTGGGCCCCGAGATGGGCGCGCTGATCATCACCCACTACCAGCGCATCCTCAACTACGTCACACCCGACCGCGTGCACGTGTTCGTCGGCGGGCGCATCGTCGAGAGCGGCGGCAAGGAGCTCGCCGAGCGCCTCGAGGCCGAAGGCTACGATGCGTTCATGCCCAAGGAGGAGGTGGCGGCGTGAGCGAGACGGACGTGGTCAAGGGGATCCGCGAGGAGTACGCGTACGGCTTCTCCAACTCGGACGAGGCCGAGAACTACTTCTTCAAGTCGGGCCGGGGTCTCTCGCACGAGGTCGTCGAGGCGATCGCCGAGCACAAGCAGGAGCCCGAGTGGATGCGCAAGTTCCGACACCGCTCGCTCGACTACTTCCTG
>Ga0136620_10000134_pt1 | contig 31367 bp, 26 predicted proteins | sample AntDrymUQ4162106_2_FD_104806 | JGI IMG/M metagenome (GOLD analysis project Ga0136620, IMG submission 104806) | Polar desert sand microbial communities from Dry Valleys, Antarctica - metaG UQ416 (21.06) | ecosystem: Environmental > Terrestrial > Soil > Desert | place: Antarctica: Dry Valley... | reverse complement strand
GGACGGCGGCGTCGCCGCCCACGTGCGAATGACCGGGACGATGAAGGGCAAGCTTGACCCGCCCGGCTTCCTGCCCACCGGCGCCCCCATTTCGCTCGACCTCGGCGCCTTCTACGAGCTCGAGGGCGACCGCATCCGCCGCGCGCGGATCATTCTCAACATGACCGACGCTGCGGTGCAGATCGGAGCGCTCCCGGCACCGGGAAGCGCGGGGGAGAAGGTGGCGGTGTTCGCACAAGGGCTGCAGGTGCGCGTGAAGCAGCGTCTCGCCGGCTGAGGGTCTGACGGGCCGGGCCGCTCAGCCAAGCGCCGACCCCAGCCGTCTGCGCTGGGTGCGCGCCAGCTCGGAGTCAGGTCCGAGCTCGGTGAACATCCCGACCATTACCCCCCTCAGCAGGTCGCGGCGGCCGGGATCGGCCGCGGCGGCCACGGCCGCCTGCAGCAGTTCGAGCGCTCGCTCGTGCTCGCCCTCGTCCCACGCGGCGAAGGCATCGGCCAACTGGCCAGCTTCCCCGTCCAGCTCCAGCCGGGCCCTGGCGGCCAGCCCGGCGGCCACGAAGTCCGACTCCGCAACAGGCTCCAGCACCTCCAGCGCCTCGGCAGGCTCTCCGCGGCCCAGCAGCAGACGCGCCAGCACAACAGCGGCCTCGACCTGACTCGGATCGACCTCGAGCACCCGCCGCAGCTCCTGCTCGTCGCCCGATCCCACAGCCGCAGCCGCAAGCTCCTCCGCCTCGGACGGCACGAGCGCATCCAGGAATCGCTCCACATCAGCGGGCGGCAGCGCGCCTGTGAACTCGCTCGCCACCTGCCCGTCGCGAAAGGCCTTGACCGCCGGGATGCCCTGGATCTGGTAGCGCGCCGCCACGCCCTGGTTGGCATCGACGTCGACCTTGGCCAGCTCCATCCGACCGGCTCGCTCGAGGGCGCCGCGCTCCAGCACCGGGCCCAGCGCGCGGCACGGCCCACACCACTCGGCCCAGAAGTCCACCACCACTGGCCGCTCGCGGGAGCGCTCGATCACCAGGCGGTCGAAGTCGGCGTCGCAGACGTCGATCACGGCGGGTGTGGGGGAGGCCTCCATCGCCATCGAATCCAACGGGAGCCCTGAACCGCTCAACCGTCCAGCCCCTTCTCCCGCATCTCCCGCCGCGCCGCCTCGGACTTCTCGAGCCCGTCCAGCCCAAGAGCTGCCAGGGCCCCGTTGGTCTTGGCGAACTGAATCTCCGAGTACTCCACCACCTGCACGTGATTGCCCCATGGGTCGCGGAAGTCCAGCCCGCGGCCGCGCAACACCTCGGCGCCCGCCGACTGCAACGCTGCGCGCGCAAGCTCGATCGAGTCCACCACCAGCCCGAAGTGGCGCTCACCATCGGCCGGCCGCGAGCCACCTACCTCGGCCACCGCGATGAACTGGTCGCCCATTTCGAGGAACGCCATCCCCGGCACCCGGCCGCGCAGCTCGAAGTGAAAGATCGCGCCGTACCACTCCAGCGCGGCGTCGAGGTCGTCCACCTCGAGCGCGATGTGGTTGATGCCCACCAGCCGAGGTCGGTCACTCATGCCACGAGTCTGTCAGCGCCAAGTGTGTAGGTAGCCACACCCTTTTCTTACACGCGCTCCGTACCGTGGATAGCGCGAGAGAGGCGCACTTGGAAACGCCCACCACCGGAGGCCAGGCCATGACGTTTCGCACCTATCCGGCACTCGCCGGCTTCTACGCCGCCGACCCGCGGCGCCGCAGCTCCCGGGAGGTCGATCTCGGGCTCGTGTGGCGCCAACAGATCGGCTTCCCCACCTACCGGGCCGCCTGGGTCGCCGATACGGGCGAGGTCTACCTCGTCCAGCACGGCCCGTGGTCGGGAGGCGGGCAGGTCAGCGTGATCGCCAACGTGGCCGACCGCCTCACGCTGATGCGACAGCTTGCCGGCTGGCGCGAGCAGGTCGGCCGCCACGAGTCGCTGAATTGGCTGCACGCAAAGCTCGGTACCACCGGGCAGACCACCGCCGGGCTGCTGGCGGGCGAAGCCGCCTAAGCGGCGGCAGCAACGGCCGCGCGCTCGGCGGCGAGGAACTTCGACACGGCCCGGTGCGTCCGCGCCGGGACCTCCACCTGCGGCACATGCCCGCAGTCGAGCTCGACGTGGGTCGACTCCGGCAGGCGTTGCTGTACGTGGCGCTCGAAGCCGATCGGCACCAGCGTGTCCTGCTTGCCCCATACGAACATCGCGTCGGGTTCCAGCGCGGCGAGGCGGGTCCAGAAGCCCTTGTCGCCGTGGGGCTCGTCCAGGTAGATGTTGCGGGCTGCCGCGTAGAAGGCGGCGCGCCCGCGGGGAGTGAGGTAGGCGCGAAGGAACTCGTCGACGCCGGCGGCCACCCAGCCCTCGCGGGCTCCGGGGACGATGCCGCGCACGATTCGATTGACCACGGCGCGGGGCGCGGGCTGCAGCAGGCCCAGCTCGGGTCGCACCAGCTTCAACAGCGGCGCCCACCTGCGCTCGCTCAGCCAGGCCACGGCGGGCGCGAGGCCCACCACGCGCTCGACGCGGTCGGGGTGGCGCAGCGCGGTCTCCAGCGCCACGCGCCCGCCCATGCTGTTGCCGATCAGATGCACGCGATCGATCTCCAGCGCGTCGAGCGTGGCGATCACGGTGCGGGCGAACCAGGGCGCGTCGTAGGGCGCGCGGATGGGCTTGACCGAGTCGCCGAAGCCCGGGAGGTCGATGGCGATCACCCGGTGGGTGTCGGCCAGGGCGGCTACCGTGGACATGAAGGATGCCTTAGTGCCGCCGAGGCCGGGCAGGCACAGCACGGGCTCGCCTTCGCCGGCGGAGACCTTTGCAATGTTGCCGAACGAGGTCTTCACGCGGCCGAACTCCAGCCGGCCTTCCTCCTGCGAGCCGGTGGTGGCCGCCAGGAATCCGATTCCCAGGTGCATGCTGCCGCGCATCCCGAGCCGACCGCGGTCCCAGGCGCTCATGCCGCCCCGCACGTCGTTGGCGATGTGGCGCCAGGTGGCACGATCGGCCTCGATGCGAGCGTCGGGACGGTGGCGGTTGGCCTCCTCCAGCTTGGGCGCTCCGCCGCTGAGCACGACGTCCCAGCGCTCATGGCCGGTAACCGCAAGGCGCACGCGGGCACTGCCGCCCGGCACGTCGATTGCCGACGGGTCGTAGCGCTCTAGAAGCCGGGCCAGGCTCTCGGGGGGGGTTGGCGTCATCCTTTGGCTGCCATTCGCTCGCCGGATAGACGGCAGATCACAATCCGGGAGCTACCGGTGCCTACAAGGAATGGTACGGGATACCGACCTTCGGGGCCCCGGAAGGCGTTCCCGCCCTTGTTACAACGTGGTCGCAGGACCGTCACCTAAGCGCGCCCACCGGACGGTCCTTTCGTCCTAGCTTGGCCCCATGCGGTGCGAGCGTGGTCAGGCGACTATCGAGTGGGTGGGCCTGGTGCTGCTCGCGTCCCTCGTGCTGGGCGCGCTCGCCATCGCGGTGCCGCTGGTCGACGGCCGCTCCTTCGGCGGCTTCCTCTCACACCGGATCCTGTGCGCGATCAAGGGCCGCTGCTCCAACGGAGATCAGGCTCTGGCAAGAGCGCACGCCCCTCCCGACGCGGAGTTGCTGCGCCGCCACGCCCCCGAGCTGGTCTACGAGCGCGGCGAGCGCCAGCTGCCGGTGGACTTCCGCACCTGCCGCGCGCCAGAGTGCTCGGAGGCGCCCGACGATCCCGACCTCGACGTGCACCGCTCCACCACCGGCGAGCGCGCGACCGCCTTCACGAACGTGATGCGCCGCGGAGGGCGCACCTACCTGCAGTACTTCCTCTACTACCCCGACTCCAACTCCACCTTCGCGGGGTCCGACGTGGCCTGGAACTCGACGCCGCTGCGCTTCATCGGCGAGTACCCGGGCTTTCACCGCGACGACTGGGAGGGCTACATGGTCCGCCTGGAGGCCGATGGGCGCGCGTCGGTGCGCTCCACCTCGCACGGCCATCACCAGTACTGCAAGCAGGCCGAGTGTGAGAACGACTGGGGCCCGAGCACGGGCTGGACACGGGTCTCGCGTGGTAGCCATGCCGGCCACATCCCGCTCGATCGCCGGGTGGCCACCAACAGGGAGGGCGGGCGGCTGGCGAGGCGGCCCGGCCTGGGCGGCGCGGGCAAGCGGGTCCGCTACCGCCCCCAGCTGCCGGGAATTGACCTGCGCGAGCGCACCACCACCGGCGACGGGCTGCGCCTGATCTCCCTGGAGGAGGTGAGAAACCGCCCCTACCGCCGTCTGGACCCAGACATCAAGCCGCCGTGGCAGAAGTCGCTGTATCGCGATCCGGAGAGCCCCGAGTCGTGAGTGCCCGGCACGGCCGGGAGGCGCCGCGGGTCTTCTAGTTGCAACCCTTCACGCACTCGATGTCAGTCAGCTCGTGCCTCAGGTAGCCGTCGTGTTGTTCAGCGGCAACGGTGGCGCCATCGGCGCGGTTTTGTTCACACGCCGACGGCCCGCCAACTAGCCAGACCGGACCCTTTTCTGCGACCGCCGCTGTGGGTAGAGTTCCCCCCAAGGCGTCCAAAGCGAAAGAGGAAGGCTGCCGAAGATGGCGCGGACGGTGCGTGAGCAGCAGGACAAGCGGCGTGAGGACAAGCTCCAGCAGGTCAAGGAGCAGGTGGACGATGGGTCGCTGGTGATCCGCAAGATGACCCCGGCGGAGCGCAAGGAGAACCCGGCGCGACCTCCGAAGGAGAAGAAGAAGAAGCGCTAGCGGTCCCGGGCGCCGGCAGGCACCGCTCGGTGTGAGCCGGGCCGCTTCGGGGTAGCGCTGCACGCCATGAAGGTCGGACTGGTCCTTGGGGCGGGCGGGGTGCTCGGTGGCGCGTGGCTGACGGGCGCGCTGCACGCACTCGCGCGGGAGACCGACTGGGATCCCGGGAGCGCGGATCACATCGTCGGCACCTCGGCGGGGTCTGTCATCGGTGCCTTCACGGCGGCGGGCGTCCCGCCGTGGTTCATGGTCGCCCACTCGCGCGGCGAGTCCTTCGAGGGCCTCACGGGCCCCGATGGCCGCCCGGCTGCGCAGGCCGACCGCTCCGGCGGGGCCAGCTTCAAGCTGCACCCCGGCCTGCCGCCGATCGGGCCGGGCTCCTGGCGACTGGCCTTTTCCTCGCTGGCGCGGCCGATGCGCACGACGCCGCTGGGGATGGTGGTCGGCTGGCTTCCCCGCGGCTTCGTGGCCACCGCCTCGATCAGCGACATCGTGCGCCGCACCGTGCCCGAGGGCTGGGTCAGCCACCCCAACTACTGGGCCGTGGCCTGTGACTACTCCACCGGCCGGCGCGTGCCCTTCGGCCGTGAGGACGCCCCGCCGGCCGAGCTGGCCGACGCCGTGGCCGCCTCCTGCGCGATTCCCGGCTTCTACCACCCGGTACTGATCAGCGGTCGGCGCTACGTGGACGGTGGCGTGCGCTCGGCCTCCAACCTCGATCTGCTTGCCGGGCGCGACCTGGACCTGGTGATCGCGTTCAATCCCACCTCGACACGCGAGCGCGCCGACAGCGGCGGAATCCTCGACCGGGTGGTGGCCGCCAGCCGCACGGCGTCGGGCAGGAGGCTGGGCCACGAGGCCAAGCGCCTGCGCGCCGAGGGCACGCAGACCGTGCTGCTCCAGCCCGTGGCCGACGACCTGGCCGTGATGGGGCGCAACCTGTTGAGCGGTCGCCGGCGCAACGAGGTGATCGAAACGGCCGAGCGCACCGTGGCCGAGCAGCTGCGCGAGCCCGCCATCCGCGAGCTGCTCCAGGACCTGCCCGAGGGGGAGCCCCACAAGCTGCGCCGCCCCGACGGCCCGCCCTCGACCTGGCCCGAGCTGGTGCCCAACGTGACTCGCACGCCGGCCGCCGCGGGCGGCACCGAGGCATGATCGGGACCGGCGGCCGCCGCGGCGGCGCCGAACCGCGGCCATCGCGCCCGCCCCGCGCGTGAGAGACTCCTAGGCCGGCACATGAGCGAGGGATCGAGAGCGGGCAGCCGCACGGGGAGAGGCGCGTCGCGCAACGGCGGGAGCCACGAGGGGGCGGGCAAGCGCTCGGGCGCTGGCAAGCGGTCGGCCGCCAGCTCGAATGCGAGCAGCTCCGAGTCCGCCAACAGCGGCTCGCTCATCCCCACCAGCCCGGGCCAGGCGTTCTCCCTCCTCGGGCGGGCCGCCGGCGCGATCGCCAAGCAGGCCCAGATGCGCGTACCCCGCGCCGACCTCGACGAGCGCGACCCCGACTACATCCGCGAGTCGCTGCCGCGGCTGTGGGTGCTGGCCAGCCTGTACTTCCGCGCCGAGGTGAGGGGCCTGGAGCGCATCCCGGCCGAGGGTCCGGTGCTGCTGGTGGGCAACCACTCCGGCGGCAACCTGACCCCGGACACGAGTGTGTTCACGCTGGCCTTCAACACCTACTTCGGCGTCGAGCGGCGCTTCTACCAGCTGGCCCACAACCTGGTTCTCTCCATGCCCGGCCTGGGCTTCCTGCGCAAGTACGGCACAGTGGCGGCCTCCCACGACAACGCGGAGAGGGCGCTGGACTCCGGAGCCGTGCTGCTGGTCTATCCCGGCGGCGATGTGGAGGTGCACCGTCCCAGCTGGGAGAGCGGACAGGTGAACTTCGCCGGCCGCCAGGGCTGGATCCGCCTGGCACTGGACAAGGGCGTGCTGCTGGTGCCCGTGGTGGCGGTCGGCGGCCAGGAGACGGCCCTGTTTCTCAGCCGCGGCGAGGGGCTGGCCAGGCTGCTGCGCCTGGACAAGATGTTCCGCCTCAAGGTGCTTCCGATCTCGTTGGCGATCCCCTGGGGCCTCAACGTGGGCGACATGCTCGGCCACTTCCCCGCGCCGTCGAAGATCACGATCCAGGTGCTCGAGCCGATCGACCTGAAGGAGCGCTACGGGCACAAGCCCGACCTCGACCAGATCTACGACGACATCACCCACACGATGCAGGACGTGCTCTCGGCCCTTCAAGCCGAGCGCACGCTGCCGCTGATCGGCTGAGAGCGGACCGGCTTGCGCATCGAGGAGCAGATCGAGATCGAGGCGTCTCGCGAACGCGTGTGGGAGGTGGTCGGCCGCCCCGCCGAGTACCCGCGCTGGCTGGCCGGCATCACCCGCTTCGAGCCACAGACGTCCGCGGAACCCGCGCACGCCGAGAAGGACGACGCCGGCAAGGGCAACGACACCCGCAAGAAGAAAGACGCCGTCAAAGCTGACGACGACGGCACAGCGGAAGGCGAGGACGCCGACGGCGCGCCCGCGAGCGCCGAGGCCGCCGTGGGCTCGCGCTACTCGATGCTCATGCACGTGGGCTCGGCCGACGTGGGCGGGCTGATCGAGGTCGTGGAGTGCGATCCGCCGGACGAGATGGCGTGGACGAGCATCACGGGCATCGACCAGCGGGGGCGCTGGCGGCTGCGCGACTGCAACGAGCCCGGTCACACCAAGGTGACCCTGCGGCTGAGCTACGGCTCGCCGGGCGGATTGAGCGGAGTGCTGGTGGACCGCCTTTCGGCGCCCGAGGTGAGCCGCAACCTCAGGCGGGGGTTGAGGCGGCTGAAGGCGGAGATCGAGGAAAAGCCCATCGAGGACGGAGAGGCGAGCTTGGCCGAGCAGGGGAAGGGACTCGCAGCATCTGTGGTCCACGAGCTGGGCAGCCTGAGGGTGTTGATCGAGGCCGGGGTGATCCGCCCCATCCGTCCCGACAAGCTGGCCAAGGCCGCCATGACGCTCGTGCGCTGGGGGCGCAGCCCGGCGGCGGGATTCATCACCGGAGCCGTGGTCCACCCGGACGAGACGGCGGTGATCGACGACCTCGGCACGCTCACCTGGCGCGAGATAGACGAGCGCAGCAACGCCCTCGCGCACTCCTTCTCCGACGCCGGCATCAAGGAGGGCGACGGCGTGGCGATCATGTGCCGCAACCATCGCGGCTTCGTCGAGACCACGGTGGCCGTGGCCAAGCTCGGCGCCCACGCTCTGTACCTGAACACGGCGTTCGCGGGCCCCCAGCTGACAGAGGTGGTCAAACGCGAGAAGCCGGTGGCGATCGTCTACGACGAGGAGTTCTCCGAGCTTCTCTCCGACGCCGCCGAGCGACGCAAGCGCTTCGTGGCCTGGCAGGACTCCGACCGGCTCGACGATCCGACACTCCGCGAGCTGATCGGCGCCGGCTCGTCCGAGGTGCCGGTGCCGCCTGAGGAGGTGGGCAAGGCGATCATCCTCACGTCAGGCACCACGGGCACCCCCAAGGGCGCCAACCGCAGCTCGCCGCAGTCGATGGACCCGGCGGTGTCGCTGCTGTCGAAGATCCCGATGCGCAGCGGCGAGACGTCGCACATAGCCGCCCCGCTGTTTCACTCCTGGGGGTTCGCGCACTTCACGATCGGGATGCTGCTGGGCACCACCTTCGTGCTCACCCGCAAGTTCGACCCCGAGGACTGCCTGGCCCAGATCCAGCGCCACCGGGCCGACCACCTAGTCGTGGTGCCGGTGATGATGCAGCGCATCCTCGATCTGGACGAGGACATACGAGCCAAGTACGACACCTCCTCGCTGAAGGTTGTGGCCGCCAGCGGCTCGGCACTGCCGGGTGACATGGCCACGGAGTGGATGGACTACTTCGGCGACACCCTCTACAACCTCTACGGCTCGACCGAGGTGGCCTGGGCCACGATCGCCACGCCGCGGGAGATGCGCGCCGCTCCGGGCACCGCGGGTCGCACGCCGCGGGGCACGATCCTCAAGATCTACGACGATCACGGGGCCGAGGTGGCTCAGGGTAAGACCGGCCGCCTGTTCGTGGGCAACGACATGCTCTTCGAGGGCTACACCGGCGGCGGCTCCAAGGACTTCATCGACGGGCTCATGGCCACCGGCGACGTGGGCCGCATCGACGACGCCGGGCGCCTGTTCGTGGAGGGGCGCGACGACGAGATGATCGTCTCCGGCGGCGAGAACCTCTTCCCCAAGGAGGTGGAGGACACCCTGGCCCGCCACCCGGGCGTCGCCGACGTGGCCGCGATCGGGGTGGACGACGAGGAGTTCGGCCAGCGCCTGCGCGCCTTCGTGGTAGCCGAGAAGAGCAAGTCGCCCGGTGAGGACGAGCTGAAGAAGCACGTGAAGTCGAATCTGGCCGGCTTCAAGGTGCCCCGCGAGATCTGGTTCTTGGACGAGCTGCCGCGCAACGCCACCGGCAAGGTGCTCAAGCGCGAGCTGAAGGAGATCGAGAAGGAGCCGAAGTAGGCGGCTTGCCGCGCGTGCTAGCCGGCGCTGGCACAATCGCACTATGGGGAGGCGGCGAAGCGGATGGATCGCTACCGCTGCGGCGGCAGTGGCGCTCACGGCAGCCGCCGCTGTGCCGGACGGTGCGATGGCGCAAGGCGAAGAGCCGCCCTTCGTGGATTGGAACCCGCTGCTGCCCGGCTTGGCGCAGCCCTACCACCCGAGCCGCGAGCGTGACTGCGCGGACGGCTCCCCTGCCTGCGTCGAGCAGACGCTGTCGCAGATGTACCAGCGCTTTGACCACCTGTATGCGAGGTGCGATCACAACGCGGCCTTCGGGATCACCTACATCCGCGTGACCGAGGCGATCCGCAAGGCCGTGCTCGACAACTTCTACGAGGAGCCGGGCTTTCTCTGGCATGAGGACCGGGTGTTCGCGCGCATGTACTTCGAGAGCTACGACGCGTGGGCGGGCGGACGGCGCGAGCTGGTGCCTCCGGCCTGGCGCGAGGCCTACGACGCCGGCCGCGACCGCTCGGTGAGCGGCACGGGCAATTTGCTGATGTCCATGAACGCGCATATCAACCGCGACTTCCCGTTCCTGCTCGACGCGCTGGGGCTCGTCAAGCCAGACGGCTCCACACGCAAGGTCGACCACGACCGGGGCAACGAGGTACTCAACCGCCTCTACAACCCGGTGCTGAAGGAGCTCTCCGAGCGCTTCGACCCCGAGGTGGACGACAAGAACGCGCCGGGCGCGAGCGGCGACGACACGGCGACCTTCCAGATCCTCCAAGGCTGGCGCGAGGACGTGTGGCGCAACGCCGAGCGACTGGCTGCCGCCCAGACCCTGGGTCAGCGAAAGGTCGTGGCCGACTACATCGAGCAGTACGCGCTCGGAGTGGCCCGCCAGATCAAGGAGTCGACGACGATCGAGAACTCATCTGCTCGGGACGCCCACTGCGCCGCCTACAGGCGAACGCATCGCGAGCAGGGCGGCCTTGCGCGGGCGAGCAAGCGCAAGCGAGCGCTGCGAACGCGGGGCGCCCGCAACCGCACCGTGCGCGTGCGCGTGCGCTGCCCCGAACCCGTGCGCGACTGCGCGGGCACCGTGGTGCTCAGTCGGGCGAAGAAGCGCCTCACTCGCCCGGCCGGCCTCAAGTTGCGCGCGGGCGAGTCCCGGGCGGTGCGCCTGCAGCTCACCCGCGCCGGGCGCCGGGTGGCACGGCTTCGGCGCGGCCGCCGGGTGCGGGCGCGCACCGCGTCGCCGTCCCCCTGGGGCACCACCCGAACGGCTTCCGTGCGCCTACGGCTGCGGCGCTGAGGCGCCTACGCAGTCTTGACGAGGTCGCGCTCGGGCTCGATGCCCCAGCGTTCGCCCACGCCCGCCAGCTCCGGGCTCAGCGCCCAGCGGTCAGGGCCCTCCTCGCCGTCGTGGTCCGGTGAGCCGCCCTTGAGGACCATCGAGCCGCGGTTGTCGCCGATCGCGCGCAGCTCGTCGACCTCGGAGGCGCTCAGCACCACCTCAGCCGGCGTGGCGGCCAGCTCCGCGCGCTTGTCCTCGATCGGGCGCGCCCCCGGGCCGGTCTCCTGGATCAGCGTGGGCGCGCAGCAGGCCACGGCGTCGTGCGCAAGGTTGAACTGACAGGCCAGCTGTAGCGGGGTGAGTTCGTGGCGATCGGCGATCGGGCGCATCGCCTCCACCCGTTCGAGCCCCCGTTCGACCCACCCGTCGGGACGAAAGCCGCGATGGTCGGCGCGGGGGAAGGAATGCCCCGCCTCGAGGTCGCCCCACAGCAACCCGCCGTAGTCCACGACTCGCGTGAGCACCCGCACGCCCGCGCGCGCGGCCGCCGGCAGCACCAGCTCGCCCGGCCACGGCTCGAGCGGGTTGAGGATCACCATCGCCCAGTCGATGCGGTCGCCGAAGCGCTCCAGGCAGTCGATCAGGTCCAGCGTGAAGCCGTTGGCGGGGCCGGGTGCCACGCCGATCATGCGCGCGAGCCCAGCCTCGCGCAGAGCGGCCATGCCGTCCCACACGGCGTCGCTGGTGTAACCGGTGCGGTCGGGGTTGTGCAGCAGCAGGAGGTCGAAGCCGTCCAGGCCGAGCCGCTCCAGGCTGCGCTCGGTCGCGCCCCGCAGGTATGACGCGTACTGGTCGGGCCCGCGCAGGCGCGGGTCGGTGAAGCGCGGGAATCCGCGCGGCCCGTCGCGCTCGCCGTCATAGAAGTCATGCCCGATGGCGCCCACCACGCTCACCTCGTCGCGCGGCACGCCCTCCAGCGTGCGGCCGAGCAGGAGATCGGCCTCGCCCTGGCCGTAGGTGTCCGCGGTGAGCACGGTGTCGATTCCGTCGCCCGGCCGCAGCAGCGCGGCCAGTCGCTCCTCGGAGAGCTCCTCGCCGAAGTGCATGAAGCGCCCGCCGCTCCAGGTACCCACCGCCACGTGTCCGAGCTCGGTCACCAGTTCGATGTTAGGTGGCGCTGCTAGTCAGAGACCTTCGCGCAGCGTGGCCAGGCGCTTGGCAAGGCCGGGCCAGATCGGCGCGAGGTCGCGCCGGGTCTCACGCAGGTACTCGTTGACGGTGAGCGGCAGCGATTCGCTGGGCGGCGGCGGGATCTTGGTTTCCCGGTCGGGCTCTGTCTTGCGGATCACATCCTCGATGGCGAACACCTCGTCATTGGCGGGCTTGAGCAGCGCGCGGTCGGCGTCGGTGGTCGCGTAGCGCAGGAAGGCCTTGGTGGCCTGGCGGTCCAGCGATTCCACCACGCCCTTCTCGTCGGTCTCCACCAGGGCTGGCACCACGTCGCGCAGCTCGCCGAGCGCGGCCAGGCCGAATTCGTCGAGCGGCGCGGCCTCGAACGCCCCGCGCGAGACGATCTCGCGCACCTTGGCGCGGATGCGCCGCGCCTCCTGCTTGGAAGTGCGCAGGGTCTCCTCGGTGTCGATGGCGTCGTCGAGGGCCTCGCGGGCGTCGCGCAGTGCGGCGCCGTCGCGCTGTGAGAGCTGATCGGGCGCGCCGCACCCAGCCAGAACGGCGCAGACAATTGCCGCCGTGGCCCCCGCTGGCCGCCTCATGCGCGCAAATCTATGCGGCGGCCGCGCTTCGCGCGAGCTCGACCAGGGTGCGCACGCCGTAGCCCGATGCGCCCTTGCCCACGTAGGGGCGGCCCTGGTCCCACGCAGTGCCGGCTATGTCGATGTGCACCCACGGCACCTCGCTGACGAAGTTGCGCAGGAACTCCGCGGCGGTGATCGAGGAGGCCTTGCGTCCCTCCGGCGCGTTGTCGAGGTCGGCGTACTTGCCCTTGATCAGCTCCGAGAACTCGGGGTGGAAGGGCAGGCGCCAGCCCAGCTCGCCGGTGGTCTTGCCGGCGTCCTCCACCTGCGCGCACCAGTCGTCGTCGTTGGAGAACAACCCGGCGTAGGTGGACCCCAGCGCGGTGATGATCGCGCCGGTGAGCGTGGCCAGGTCCACGAGTCTCTCCGCGCCCTGCTCGACGGCGTAACAGAGGGCGTCGGCCAGGATCAGGCGCCCCTCGGCGTCGGTGTTGTTGATCTCGATCGTCTTGCCGTTCATCGCCGTGACGATGTCCCCAGGGCGCATGGATCGCCCGCTGGGCATGTTCTCGGTGGAGGGCACCACGGCGGTCACGGTGACCGGCAGGCCCAGCGCGGCGATCGCGTCCATCGCCTCCAGCACCACGGCGCCGCCGGACATGTCGAACTTCATCTCCGACATCTTTCCGCTGGGCTTGAGCGAGATCCCGCCGGTGTCGAAGGTCACGGCCTTGCCCACGAAGCCCAGGTGCGGGCCGTCGGTGCCGCCGGTGTAGCGCAGCACGATCAGGCGCGGCTCGGCGTAGCTGCCCTGTGCCACCGCGGCGAAGGCGCCCATTCCGCGCGACACGATCTCCTCGCGGTCCAGCACCTCGAGCTGCAGCGAGTCGTGCTGTGCGGCGATCTCCTCGGCGCGCCCCGCGAGGAAGGCGGGATTGGCCACATTGGCCGGCAGGTTCTGCAAATCGCGAGCGGCGTTCTGGGCGGCCGCGGTGGCCCCGGCGCGCGCCACGGCAACGGCGTCCACGCCCTCACCCGCGATCTCAAGCGACTCGATGCTGCCCGCGTCGTCCTGATCGTCGGACTTGGACTTGAAGCGCTCGAAGCTGTAGAGCGAGAGCAGGGTGCCCTCCACGAGGGCGGCCGCGACGCCAGCGTCGGGCGACGCCCAGGACAGCGACACGGCCCCCAGCTCCTTGGCGCGCCCGGCCACCGCGGCGGCGGCCACCCGCGCCTTCTCGGGCTCCAGCTCGTCGCGCTTTCCCAGTCCCGCCAGAAGCACGCGGCGGCGGCCGCCGCCGGGCGCGTCCTCGTGCTCCACGGTCACCTTCTTCAGCCCTGGCTTGGCCTCACCCAGGTCCACGAGTGACTGCAGATGGGGCTCGTCCAGGGTCTCCCCCTCGAAGAGCGGGACCACTCGGGTATCGGCGGCGGTCTCGGAGGGGGCGCCCATGCGGACGCTCACGGTGATGGCGGGCATGCGGCCGGAGTCTAGGTAGGCGGCGAGAGGATCGCGTCCGCCAGCCGCTGCGCCGCTCCAGGCGTGGCCTGGAGGTAGAGGGACGGCTCGATGGCCTCGAGCTCTAGCAGGACCGGCCGGCCATCCTCGCCCTCGAGCATGTCCACGCGCGCGTAGAGCGGCGGCTCGCCGAAGCGCTCAGCCACATGGTGGATGACCGCCGCCGCCAGCTCGCGCTCGGGGTCGCTGGCCTGCCCCGGCCGCACGAGCTCGGGGTCGAACATCACGGCCGCCGAGCCCAGAACGTGGTCGGCCAGCGGCGCCTCCTCGTCGGGCGCCAGTACCGCGCGCTTTCGCAGTACGTGGCTCTCGCGCCCCGCGAACATCACGATCGCCGTTTCGCCCCGGGCTTCGACCGCAGGGAGGTAGGGCTGGACCATCGCCGTGCGCCCAGCGGCGGTCAGGCGCGCGATCAGCGCTCGCGCCTGGTCGTGGGCGGCGGGGCCAAAGCGCCCCGTGTCCCGCGCTCCGGCGGACACCGTGGGCTTGACCACCACCTCGCCCTCCAGTGCCGGCGCCCGGTCGCCGGGCTCCACGAGCGTGGTGTCCACGACGGGCAGGCCCGCCTCGCTCAGATCGGCCAGGTAGCGCTTGTCGGAGTTCCAGCGCAGCACCGCGGGGCGGTTGTGCAGCCGCCGGCCCAGCGAATCGGCCCACGACACGAAGGCTTCGCGCTTGAGGGTGTAGTCCCACGGCCAACGCACCACCACGCTGTCGTAGTCGGTCCAGTGGACCTCCGGGTCGTCCCACACCTCCAGCGCCACGTGGCCTCCTGCCTGCTCCAGCGCGGGGAGGAGGGGCAGGTCGTACTCGTGGCCCTCCGGCAGGGCAGCACATGTGGCCACGGCGATCCTCACAGCCGCGGAATCCTAGAACCCGATCATCTAATGCCAGAAGCGGGGGCGACCCCAATGCGGGAAGGGGGGCCGCCCCGCTCCTGTCCTCCCTCGAGAGAAGCTAAGAGACGTTGGCCAGGCGGGCGCGGCTCACTCCGCGGATGTGGTCCGCGTGCGCGGCGATTACCGCCCGATAACGGCTGTCACGGCGTACGCGCAACGAGCGCGTCCAGCTCGAGCAGCCCGAGCCGGGGATGGCGCGCAGGGTCGCCCGCCGCACCGTCCTGTAGCCGGTCGAGAAGCGTCGCTGGATCGCCAGGGTGGACCCGTTGTGTTGGGGGCACACCCGGCCCGAAAAGCGCACGGGCTGGCCCTTTCGGGGGGTGTAGTCGCTCAGACGAAAACCCACCCGCGGTTGCACCGCGGCAGTCACGAACGCGCTCTCGTCGTTGCCGCTGCGCGCCAGGTAGCGCGTGTTGAGAGTGGGCTTCTGGACGAACGAGAAGTCGCCGTTGGAGTCCGTAGTGGCGGTCCCGACGTCGCCGAACATGGCGAACGGGAATGGGTCGGAGCGCACGGTCACCTTCTGGCCCGAGTTGTTCGCACCCGTCAGCTTCCCCGTGAGGGTGAGCGTGCGGCCCGAGAGGACCGGGTTGGGCTGCGCGGCGAGGGTGAGCCTGCCGGCGGGGGTTCCTCCACCTCCGCCTTGATGGCCGGGCTGGTGGTGGGCCGAGGCTGCGGCGGTGGAGAAGGCCACCGCGAGCAGGGCGGTGGCGCCGGCGACGGCGGCGACTGCTGTGGCGTGTGCGGCTGATCGGTTCATTGGCTCTGAAACGCCGCGGGGGCCTCGAGGTTCGCGAGTAACACCGCTGGACGGCCAAATGTCAGCCGGCCCGAACGAGCGGGAGGCACGCCTGCACCGCTTCAGGCATGACGGCGGCCCATGGGGGGCCGGGGCGGGCGATCGCGAATCCCTGACCGACGCTGACGCCGAATCCGGCCACCGCGACGAGGTCGTCGATGCTCTCCAGACCCTCGGCGCAAACCCTGGCCCCGAGACGGTCGGCGAACCGTACGAAGAACTCCGTCAATGCCTTCCTGGCGGGGTCGTGGCGAACGCCGTCGATCAGCGAACGGTCGAGTTTGATGATGTCGGGCCTGATGCGCATGAGCTGCTGCAGCCCCGCGTAGCCGGAGCCGGCGTCGTCGACGGCGATGCGACCGCCGCGGGCCCGGATCTCCGCCAGCGCGACCTTGAGCGCCGTGTCGTCGGACGCGGACGCGGGCTCGTGCTCGGTGATCTCGATCACCAGATCGCTCATGTCGCTCGGGAGCGTCTCCAGGATGATTGGGGACGCGAGCGCAGACGGGCTTGCGTTGAGGGACAGGTAGACGCCCGGGGGGCGCTCGTGGCATAGCGCGATGCGGATCGCCTGCGCCTCCAGCTCGGCCCCCAGCCCGCAGCGCCGGGCCTGCGCGAACCAGGCTTCGGGTTCGCGGCGGGCCTCGTAGGGAAAACGCGCGAGCGCCTCGTAGCCGACCACCGCGCCGGTGGTCAGATCGAGCAACGGCTGAAACGCCGTGACTATGGCGCCGGGCCGATTGAGGAGTGACGTGACCTCGGCGTGCTGCTCGCGGCTGGAGAGCGTCGTGACCCGGCGGGGGTCATAGCGGCGCGTCTGCGCTCCACCGCTGCGCTTGGCCCACTGCAGAGCGCCGTCGGCGAGCTCGAGCAGCGTAGAGGGGTCGCGCCCGTCAGACGGGGAGAAGGCGATTCCCGCCGAGCACGCCAGCCGCCGCCCGTGAGTAGGGATGCGACCGATGCCGGCGCGCGCACGCTCCGCGATGTCATGGGCCAGCTCGGGCTCGGTGTCCGGGAGCACGAGCGCGAACTCGTCGCCGCCCACCCGGGCGATCAAGTCGCCGGCACGCACGGCCATACGCAGCTGTTTGGCCACGGCCCGCAGCACGTCGTCTCCGCCGGGGTGCCCGTGGAGGTCGTTGATCTGCTTGAACTGGTCGATGCCGATCACCACCAGCGCGACCGGGGTGTGCCCGCGCCGCGCCCGGGCCAGCTCGCGGCCGAGGGCCCCGTGGAAGTGGCGGTAGGTGGCGAGGCCGGTTAGGGGGTCCGTGCCGGCGAGCGCCTCCAGGTGGGCGCGGTTTTGGCCGACCATGGCGGCCATGTCGTTGAAGCCGTCCATCACGTCCCGTAGCTCCTTGGCCCCGCTCGACTGCACGCGCACGTCGTATCGCTCCTGCCTGACCTCGCGGACCCCCTCTCTCAGCCGCTTGAGCGGGACTGCCACCGAGCGGTTGAGCAGGAACCTGACCAACAGCACGAGTAGGACCGTGAGGAGAATCGCCGCCGCGGCGCTCCCCAGCAGCGCGGACCGCCTGGCATCGCGAAGCGGCCTGTCGGAGAGCTTTACGACCAGGTCTGCGTCGGCTCCGCTTCCGGGGCTGAGCGCGAGCGGGTAGGAGTAGCTGCGAAAGCCGGAGCCCTGCTCGGGCTCCCCGCCATTGGAGCCACCGTGGCTCCGCTCGAGCGCGATGTTGACGCGCAGAGCGGCGCCAAGCGGGCGCAAGGCCTCCGTGAGCGCAGCCGAGTCCAGCGCCTTGCCAAGCAACACAGCACCGACGAGGCCGTCACGTGCGCGGACCGGAGTGGCCGCGATCATCACGGGGAGGCCGTTCGCGGCAATCGCAAGGCCGGTTGGGCGGATGCCGACGCGTGCCTGGGCGAGCACTCCCTGGGTTACCTCGAGCCTGCCCCACTCGCGGCGTCCGTTGGCAAACAGGGTGTCATCGCGCCTGTTGGCGACCCGCATGTAATCGGCCTCCTTTTGGACCCCGAAGGAGTTCGCCACCTGGGCCAGGGCCGCGCCGTGGCCGCGCTGCACCGCTCCGGGGACGACAGGCTGCTCTGCGAGCAGACGGGCGTTGGCCGCGAGCCGAAGCTGGCGCCGGTCGAGCGAGTCTTCGAAGATCCGATGCGCGGCATCCGCGCGGGCACCCAGCTGATCCTCGGCGGCGCCGTAGGTGGACAGTCCGGCGATCGACGCCACTGCCCCGGCGAGCACCACCAAGCCGAGCGTGAAGGGCACCAGGATGCGGTTGTTGAGCGAGCCGTCGAAGGGGCTGCGGCGGCCGTGCGTGCTACGGGGAAACGACATATCCGACCCCACCCACCTTCGCGGCCGTACCAGCCGAAGCCGCGCGCCCGCAGATACTTGGTTCGATCGCGCCGCGACCGAACCGGAGTCGCACTTAGCGGGCGTCGCTCAATAGGGGAGGGGCGAGTGCGCTCGACCGGGCCATGGCTCTGAAACGCCGCGGTGGGCCCGAGGTTCGCGAGAAACACGATCGGACTGGCTGAGGTGCTTAGGTATCGTGCTCGGGCCCCCCGGAGCAGCAAGGAGACCCTCTCGCCCATGCCCAAAACCGTGATCCTCGGCACCGCTCGCACGCCCTTCGGAAAGATGGGTGGCTCGCTGGCCTCCATTGGCGCCACCGACCTTGGCGGCCATGCCATCCAGCACGCGCTCGAGCGGGCCGAGGTCGCCCCCGAGAAGGTGCAGCACGTGGTATTCGGTCAGGTGCTCCAGGCCGGTCAGGGCCAGGTGCCCTCGCGCCAGGCCCAGATCAAGGGCGGCATTCCCAAGGAGGTCTCCTCCGAGACCGTGAACAAGGTCTGTGCGTCGGGCATCCGCTCTGCGGGGATGGTCGACCAGGCAGTGCGCGCCGGCGACCTCGACGTGGCCGTGGCCGGCGGTATGGAGTCCATGTCCAACGCCCCCTACCTGCTCGAAAAGGCCCGTTTTGGCTATCGCATGGGCGACGCAAAGATGCTCGACGCCATGGTTCACGACGGGCTGACCAACCCCTTCACCAACCGGCAGATGTTCGACGAGGCCACGGAGGTCGGCGACGAGCTCGAGATCTCCCGCCCCGATCTCGACAAGTTCGCCCTGCGCAGCCACGAGCTGGCGGTGCAGGCCACCGACGACGGCAGGCTGCCGGGGGAGATCGCGCCGATCACCGTCAAGTCGCGCAAGTCCGAGGACTTGGTGGAGGTGGACGAGGCGCCGCGCCGCGAGACCTCGATCGAGAGCCTGGCCAAGCTGCCAGGGCTCACGGGCAAGGAGGGCTCGCACACCGCGGGCAACTCACCGGGCGTGAACGACGGCGCCGGCGCCGTGGTGCTGGCCAGCCAGGAGTGGGCGAAGGCCCAGGGCAAGAACGTGCTGGCCACGATCGTGGCCCAGGCCGCGGTGGCCGACGACTTCCCCTACCTCGCCCGCACCCCCGCGAATGCCACCAAGGCGGCGCTGGAGAAGGCGGGGCTGAAGCTCGAGGACATCGACCTGTTCGAGATCAACGAGGCGTTCGCCTCGGTGGCTCTGAACTCGATGCGCATGCTGGGCATCGGGGATGAGAAGGTCAACGTCAACGGCGGCGCCATCGCCCTGGGGCATCCCATCGGCGCTTCGGGCGCCCGGATCCTCGGCTCGCTGGTCCACGAGCTGCGCCGGCGCGGCGGCGGGCTGGGCGTGGCCGCCATCTGCTCCGGCGGTGGGCAGGGCGATGCCATGATCGTGGAGGTCAATGGGGGATGACGTAGCGACGCATTCGGCATCCATGCCGAATCCTCCCCGCAGCGCGGCCTTCTTCGATCTCGACAAGACCCTGATCGAGGGTTCGTCGGCCGTCCATTTCGCCCGCGCCGCCTACAAGGCGGGCGTCCGCAGCCGCCGCGAGCTGCTCAAAGACGCCATCGCCAACGCGCGCTTCCGGCTGCGCGGCTCCACCGACGCCGAGAGCGAGGCCCTGCGCAGCGCGATCCTCGACTCCCTGGCCGGCCAGCGCGTGATCGACCTGCAGCGGATGGGGCCGGGGGTGCTGGCAACCCTGCTGCCATCGGTCTACCCAGAGGTGCTGCAGGAGGCCTGGGATCACCAGGACGCTGGGCGACCCGTCTACATCGTTACGGCGGCCGGGCAGGAGATCGCCGAGGCGCTGGGGCGGGTGCTGGTGCTCGACGGCGGCATCGGAATGCGCTCCGAGGCCGTCGACGGCGTCTACACGGGCAAGCCGGGTGGGCCGTTCACCTACCGCGAGGGCAAGGCGGACGCGATCCGCGAGCTTGCGCAAGCCGAGGGCTTCGACCTGGCCGAGTGCTACGCCTACTCCGACTCGGAGTCCGATCTGCCGATGCTGCGCGCGGTGGGGCATCCCGTGGCGGTCAACCCCGACGCCGAGCTGGAGCGCGTGGCGCGGGCAGAGGGCTGGCGGATCATGCGCTTCGACAAGCTCGGCCGGCGGCTGAAGATGGCCGTGGGCGCCGTGGGCGTGGTGCTCGCCGGGTGGGGCGGGGGATATGCCGCCGGACGTCTGCGTGACCGGGGCAGGTCTCGTTTCAGGTGATCCGGGTACGCATCAGGTAATGAGCGACGAGAACGATGAGACCAAGGACACGGGCGACGAGGCCGAGGCGGCGCAGGCGGGCGGGGGCCAGGACCAGGAGCCCAAGCAGGCCCAGGAGGACTCCTCCTCGACCTGGGACTCCCAGGAGCACTCAGAGGCTCCGGGCCCCTTCGGCACCGGCGACGAGTAGCGGCTCGCCGTTCACCGGCGCCTCGTCGGCCGTGGGACCGGCGGTTGCAACCTGGTTGCGTCCTCGCTCTTTGGCCACATAGAGCGCGGCGTCGGCGTCCTCGAACAGGGCCGCGAAGTCGTGATCCGGTTCGTGACCTAGCGCCGGCACGGCGGCCACGCCCACGCTCAGGGTCACCGGCATGCCCTCGCGTGAGCAGCGCAGCGCAGCGGCCCGCAGGCGCTCGGCCACCTCGGCCGAGGCGTCCTGGTCGGCGCCCACCAGCAGCACGGCGAACTCCTCGCCTCCAATCCGGTACACGGGATCGAATGCACGCAGCGAGTTGCGCAGGGCGTAGCCCACGTCCCTGAGCACGGAGTCGCCCGTGGAGTGGCCGTGGCGGTCGTTGATGCTCTTGAAGTGGTCCAGGTCGCAGAGCAGGAGGCCCACCGGCGTGGGATTGGGGTTACGTGCTGCGCCCTGCTCGAGCTCGGCTAGGCGCTGGGTCAGCGCGGTGCGGTTGAGCAGTCCCGTCAGCTGGTCGAGCATGGCCTCGCGGCGGTGCTCTCGGTCGGAGCCGGCCACGGCGCCGGAGAGGATCGCCACGGCGATCACCAGGCCGAACGGGAACGCCAGCGTCGTGGGGTCGTCCGCCACCGTCTCGGGCTCGATGCCCAGCGTGGTGCCCAGCATGAGCAGGCAGATGTAGGCCACGCCCGCGATCACGCCGTGACGCTCGAAGCGCGTGGCCAGCGTGGCCGCGGGCAGAGCGAACCACGACACGGCCGGGCTGTCGGCCGCTCCGGTGAGGGCCACGCTCACGGCGATCATCACAGGTGAGATGGCCCAGCCGGCGGCGGCCCAGCGCGCGGGATGCTCGCTGCGTTGGAGGAAGTGATCGGCCACGGCGAAGGCGAGTCCTGCCACGCCGAGGGGGATGAGCCACCACCAGCCGAGCTGGGGGCCGCTGATTACCAGGGCCGCCGCGAGCACCACGAAGGCGGCGCGGCGAAAGCGTGCCAGGCGCAGCTCGATGTCCAGGAGCCGCTCGCGATCGAGTTGTGCGCGCAGCCGCCCCTCCCGTGAGGAGACCATTCCTCGTCCCATCGGCCCTGGCGCGGAAACCCTTGAGTTGCGTGACGTACCCTTCCCGCGATGGCCACGCCCCCCAGGGAGTTGACGGACAAGGAAACGGATTCGCACTATTGCGCATCCATGCGGAAAAGTGCCTGGCGCGCCGAGCGCTACGCGGCCAAGCCCGAGCGCGAGGCGCTGTTCGAGACGATCTCCGGCGAGCCGGTCGAGCCGCTGTACACCGAGGAGGACCTGCCGTCCGACCTCGACGCCGAGATCGGCCTGCCGGGCGAGTTCCCATACACGCGAGGCGTGTACCCGTCGATGTACCGGGGCCGGATGTGGACCATGCGCCAGTTCGCGGGCTTCGGCACAGCCGAGGAGACCAACGAGCGGTTCCGCTATCTGCTCGGCCACGGGCAGACCGGCCTGTCCACGGCCTTCGACATGCCCTCGCTCATGGGGCACGACTCCGACCACGCGCGCTCGGAGGGCGAGGTGGGCCGCGAGGGCGTGGCGCTGGACACCCTCGACGACATGGAGACCCTCTTCCACGGCATCGACATGGGCGAGGTCTCGACCTCGATGACGATCAATGCCCCGGCCGCCGTGATGCTGGCCTTCTACGTGGTTGCCGGCGAGCGGCAGGGCGCTCCGCCGGATCAGCTGGCCGGCACGATTCAGACCGACATCCTCAAGGAGTACATCGCCCAGAAGGAGTGGTGCTTCCCGGTCGACCCCGCCATGCGGCTGGTCACCGACATGATCGAGTACTGCACCGAGCGGATGCCGCGCTGGCACCCGGTCTCGATCTCGGGCTACCACATTCGCGAGGCCGGCTCGACCGCGCAGCAGGAGCTGGCCTTCACGCTCAAGGACGGCTTCACCTATGTGGAGCATGCGATCGAGCGAGGACTGGACGTGGACGCGTTCGCCCCGCGGCTGAGCTTCTTCTTCAACGCCCACATCGACTTCTTCGAGGAGATCGCCAAGTACCGCGCGGCCCGGCGCATCTGGGCGCGCGAGCTGCGCGACACCTATGGCGCGCGCGACGAGCGCTCGCTGCTCATGCGCTGCCACGCTCAGACCGCCGGGGTGTCGCTCACGGCACAGCAGCCGCTGAACAACATCACGCGCACCTCGATAGAGGCCCTGGCCGCCGTGCTGGGCGGCACACAGTCGCTGCACACCAACTCCTTCGACGAGGCGCTGGCACTGCCCACCGAGGAGGCGGTCCGGGTGGCGCTGCGCACCCAGCAGGTGATCGCCGAGGAGACCGGAGTGGCAAACACGATCGACCCGCTGGGCGGCTCCTACTTCGTCGAGTCCCTCACCGATCGGATGGAGGAGGCCGCCTACGCGTACTTCGCCAAGGTCGATGAGCTGGGCGGCATGGTCGAGGCGATCAAGCAGAACTACCCCCAGCGCGAGATCGCCGACGCCTCGTTCATCTACCAGCAGGAGGTGGACGCCCGCCAGCGGATCGTGGTCGGGGTCAACGGCTACACCGAGGGCGGTGAGGGCAAGATCGAGACCCTGCGCATCGACCCTGCGCTGGAACGCAAGCAGATCGGCCGTCTGGAGGCCGTGCGCACGCGGCGCGATGGCGGCGGCGTGGAGAGCTCGCTGGCCGCGCTGCGAGAGGCCGCAGCGGGGGAGCAGAACCTGATGTACCCGCTCATCGACTGCGCGCGGGCCCACGTCTCGGAGGGCGAGATCGTGGAGTCGCTCCAGCAGGTGTTCGGGACCTACACCGAGACGCCGGTGTTCTAGCACTCCGCTCCGCGGCGTTGACGTCCCCAGGTACACCGGGCCGGACGGCGAGTACCGCGATTGAGGTCGCGCGCGCAAGGATGCCGGGGTTACGATGGCGGCGTGGCCCGGTTGCCCTCGCTGACGGCGTTCTTCACCCTCGTCCTGGCTGATCTCGCCCTCGCCCAGGCGGGCGGCGGCAGCTCGGGCTTCGGCGGCGGGGGTGGAGGCGGCGGAGGCGGCGGAGGCGGGAGCTTCGGCGGCGGCAGCGGCGGCAGCGCGGAGGAGGGCGACCCCGTGGTTGTGCTCGTCCTCTTTGGAGTGTTCTTCTTGGTGGTGCTGGCGGGCGTGATCCAGGTTCGGATCCACAGACGCAAGGTGCGAGAACGAGACGAGCGGGTGCGTACCGCCTCCGCCGAGGCGGCTGAGGACGACGCCTACCTCGCCGCGGACGCCGTGGAGCGCGAGGCCGTGCGGCTGTTCCGCGACGCCCAGCAGGCATGGGACGCGCGCGACCGAGGGCGGCTCGCCAGTCTCGTCGGCGAGGAGCTGATGGTCGAGTGGAGCCGCCGACTCGACGACTTCGACCGCAAGGGCTGGCACAACCGGGTCGAGGTCCTGAAGGACCCGCAGATCCAGTACGTGGGCCTCGTCAACAGGGAGGACGACTCCGAGGACCGCGTGGTCGTCCGCATCGAGGCCGAGCTGAACAGCTACGTGCTCGACCACGAAGGAAACAAGCAGATGCGCACGGGCGCCAAGACCGAGCACATGCACCTGTGGGAGTACTGGACGCTGGCCCGCCGCGACAGCCGCTGGACCGTGGCTTCGATCGAGCAGCAGTCCGAGGGTGGCCATCACCTCGAGGGAGAAATCGTGGCCTCGCCCTGGTCGGACAGCCGAGTAGCCGACGAGGCGCTCACCGAACTGGCGAGCGAGGACAAGGTGCCCGAGGGCTTCACCACCGCCGACCTGGCCGAGCTCGACTTCGAGGCCGATGCCCGCCAACGGGCGCTCGACCTGTCGCTGGCCGACGCCCGCTTCGCCCCCGACCTGCTTGAGGTCGCCGCCCGGCGCGCCGTAGCCGCTTGGGCCGAGGCCGTCGACGGCGACGACGGGCCGCTCGTAGCCGTGGCGAGCAGCGAGGCGATCGACGAGCTTCTCTACGGTGGGGATCGCAGCCGCAAGACCCGGCTTGTGGTGCGTGGCCCGCGCGTGAAGCAGATCAAGATCCACCGGGTGGACGTGGCGCGCGAGCCGGCGACGATGGACGTGCAGGTGGACCTGTTCGGGAGCCGCTACGTGGAGGACCGCGACACCGCCGCCGTGGTGCGCGGCGACAAGGACCGTCCGCAGATGTTCGTCGAGCGCTGGCGGCTCGCGCTCGACGGACCGGACGAGGCGCCCTGGCGCCTTGCCGAGACGACCGCCGCTCCCGTCTAGCCGCCGGTCTTCTAGGGCGCCTCAGTCGTCGCCGTCGTCGTCCCCGTCCCCGCTGTCGTCATCGTCGTCGTCGTCCTCGTCATCGAACGTGAAGCGGGCGAGCGGCGGGTCGTGGTCTGACTGCTGCTCCTCGGAGAACTCGCTGTTGATGTGCACCGCGTCGAACTGTGGGCGTTCTGAGAGCAGGCCCGGCGACACGAAGATGTGGTCGAGGACCTGGGCGTTGCCCTGGAAGATGTAGCTGTACTGCGCGCGCTCCGGTACGAAGCGCCACAGGTTGGCCATCTCGAGACGGCTGCCGGGCGCGCCCCGCTCGAGCACTCGCGAGGCCTCCGAGAACTGGAAGTCGTTGAAGTCCCCGAGGGCGATCACGCGAACGCCTCGCTCAGCGGCCTGGAGGCGCTCGATCCAGCTGTTGAGCACGCCGGCCTGCCCGCGCTGCGGGTCCTCCGCGGGCTGCGTCGCGCCCCTTCGCTGCAGCTCGCTCGGCCGGTGGGGCTCCTGGAAGCGCCCGAACAGCGGCGCGTCGCCGCCCTTGGAGTTGAAGTGGTTCGACACGACGAACAGCTTGCGGCCGCGGAAGCGGAACTCGCCCGCGAGCGGCTTGCGGCTGTCCTCCCAGACCGGGTTGTTCGGGTCCACCCGCCCCGGGCTGAAGGTCAGCTGTGCGCCCGGCTGCGCCGGATCGTCCTCCGTGGGAGTGACAGCCGTCCCGCCCGGGCGATCGACGAACGTCACCCGGTCGGGCCGGAACAGGAAGCCGACGCGGATGTTCGAGTTCGGCGCGCCGCCGTCGGCGTTGTGGACCGGGTCTATCTGGCGGTACTGGTAGGTGACGCCCTGGGCCTGGAGCGCGGTCACGAGGGCGGCCCAGCTGGCGTCGCCGTTCGGTCCCTGCGGGCCCTCCCCGTCGTTGTCCTGGACCTCCTGGAGGCCGAGGATGTCGGGTGCGCGCAGGTTCTCGCGGATCTGCGTCGCGATGGCCGTGATCCGCTCGGCGTCGTTGACGGGGTCGAGGTTCTCGACGTTGTAGGACGCCACCGAGAGCTGGTCGCGTCGCGCCGGCGGCGCCTTCTCCGGGGTCAGACCGCCCTTCGTCAGCGCTTCGCTCTCGCGGACGAGGAATTTGAAGTTGCCGAAGGAGTAGTCCACGACGGCGTCGACGGGGCCGTCGAACCGGTCCTTGACTTCGGCGTTCTGCGGCAGCGTGGGGTCGTTGGTGAACCCGGGGACGGTGTCTCGCAGCACCGGGTCGTTGAGGATTATCCGCTCCGGGTTGAAGTCGCCCACGCGGTACTCCTGCGGCAGGGTGCGGTCGAACGAGCGGACGACGATCGGGCCGCGCGGGGCGCGGACCGTGGCGTCCTCGCCGTTGTCAGCCAGCACGGCGACTTCGCTGTTCTGGCTAGGTGAGCCGTTCGCGCCGAAGGTGTTTGTCGGCTCGACCACCACCGGTCGGTTCACGCGCGTGAGCATGCCCTCCAGCGACTCGTAGAAGTCGATCCCGTCCTCGCCCGGGTCGAACGTGGGGTCCTGGTTCGCGGTGTCGCCGGGCGCCGAGGACTTGGTCTCGACGTTGCCCGTCACGAGGGGCGGATCGTCGGCCTGCGGGTTGGGCGTGTCGTTGTCGATGACGGTGCGCGGCGGCACCCGGCCACCGCGGCCCACGACCGTCGGCGGAACGGTGTCGGTCCCGCTCGGGGTGACCGTCACCTGGCTGATCTGGGTGGTGGTGAGGTTGCCGAAGGCGCTGGCGCCGAAGACGTCGTTGTCGAAGTCGGGCGCGGTGCAGCTCGGCGTGCAGCCAGGACGGAACTCGGTCACGCGGCCGCTGACCGTGACGGCCGCTCCGACCGCGGCGCCCGCCGGCGGGGCGCCACCTGTGAAGATGAAGATGCCCTCCGAGGTGCGCTCGTCGGAGTCCCAGTTCCGCGCGGGATCCTGGATGTAGAAGCCGTTGAAGCGGGTGGCGGTCACGACGCCCCGGACTCCGGCGACGAGGAAGCCGCGGAAGGGCGACAGGTGCTGGCGTCCCTGGATGTCGTGGATGCGCAGGCCCGCGATCCCCTGAGTGGAGAAGGAGAACGAGAAGTCTCCGCTGAGGTTGTCGCCCGTGGCATCCTCGACCGCGTCGGCCTCGATCGTGACGGTGCAGGTGTCGCCGCTCGGCAGCCGGCGGCTCGGGTCGAGCACGAACGTCGTCGTCGGCTCAGGCGCGTTGGTCACGGTTACCGCGATCGGGCCTGTCGACGTGCAGGACAGCGAGAAGGCGTTGTCGGTGGCGGTCACCGGCTCGCTGAACTGGATCGTGATGTTCGAGTCCTCCGGCACGTTCTGCGAGCCGCCCGGCGGCACCGTCGCCACTACGGTCGGCCCGCCGCACGTGGTGTTGCGCGGTGACGAGGAGTTGCGCGGGCTGGGGCTACGTGATGTGAAGTCCGCGTTGTTGTTGTTCGTGTCGATGCAGCCCTCGCCATTGCGGAAGTCGGCCGTGGTGTTGGTGAGGAGAGGCGCTGGGCCGGCGCCTTCGAAGTCCGAGGCCCCGCCGTAGCCCACGAAGTCGCGGACGTCTGGGTGCGAGGAGCACGAGCCGGGCGTGGTGCCACATCCGCTGAGGGTCGTTTGACTCGTCACGAGGGCGACCTTGCCGGCGGTTGCGCTCATCGCGATGCTGCCCGTGGCGTCGGGCGTGGGAAGCGCAGCCGCGCTCGCGTTGGCGCCCGCCGCCTGCTGCACCAGGTAGTACTGGCCCGGCTGGATCGTGCCGCTGAGGTTGGTGCGCTGCCACGTGTTTCCCGTCGCCGACGCGTACTGCACCGACCAGGTGCTCACGTCGACCGCGGACGTGCCGCGGTTGAAGAGCTCGATGTAGTCGTTGCGGAGGGTCGCGCCGCTGTTCCCTCCGCCGCCGTATACCTGGCTGACGACTATGTCCTGAGAGGGGGTCGGCTGTGCGCTCGTGGGCGCGGCAGCCGCCATCAGGCCCGCGACGGCGAGGAGCACGATGAGCAGAGGGCGGGGCAGTAGACGGCGCAAGTGACGGCCTCCCGGACGACGCGTTGGTGGACTGCGCACCCAACTCACTGGGGGAGGCGCTCCCGTTACCGCCGCGTCACGAAGCAGTGAAGGATTGGTGCCTATCTGTGCCGTAATAGACTCCGCGGCCGATGGCCGAGGGAAACCGCAAGATCCGGGTCGTCGTGGCCAAGCCCGGCCTCGATGGCCACGACCGGGGCGCGAAGATCATCGCCCGCGCGCTTCGCGACGCCGGCATGGAGGTCATCTACACGGGCCTGCACCAGACGCCGGAGCAGATCGTGGAGACCGTGCTCCAGGAGGACGCCCACGCGGTGGGCCTGTCCATCCTCTCCGGCGCCCACATGACGCTGGTGCCGCGGATCGCGAAGCTGCTCGACGAGCAGGGCGCCGAGGACGTGGTCTTGGTGCTCGGCGGCACGATCCCGCAGGACGACATCCCCGGGCTCAAGGAGCTCGGCGTGGCCGAGGTCTTCACCCCGGGCAGCTCGGTGCAGGAGATCGTCGACTACATCAAGGGCGCCGTGCCGGCGTAGTGAGCGAGGAGCGCCCCCGCGAGAAGGTCTCGCGCAGGGACATGTTCGGGCGGCTGGGCCTCTCGCGCATCCGCGAGCGTTTCGACGAGGAGATGCCAGACGCCCTGGCGGCCCAGGCGCAGGAGGCGGGAGCCCGTTCCTCGGAGCCGGCCTGGGGGGCGTGGGATGTGTCTCCGCCGGAGGGCTCGGAGAAGTTCACCCGAGCTGCGGCGGCGCGTCTGGTGGATGCCTGCGGGGTGAAGGAGGGCGAGCGCGTGCTCGACTGGGGCTGCGGCCAGGGCGAGGTAGCGCTTGCTGCCGCGCGTCTGGGCGCCCACGTGACGGCGGTGGACCTGGCTCCCGCCCCCCTGGAGCGCGGATGGGACCTGGCCGAGGCCGACGGGCTCGAGGTCGACTGGCTGGAGCAGGATGGCTTGGACCTCATGCTGGGCAACGCCTGGTTCGACCGCTCGCTGTCTGGCTTCGGGGTGATCTGGTCGCGCGACATGCCTGCTGCCGTGCGCGAGCTGTTTCGCGTGACCCGGCCCGGCGGCGCCGTGGGCTTCACCACCTGGAGCAACCGCGGCTTCTATGGCGAGTTCCTGCGCGTGGTCCGCGAGCGCGATCTGCTGCCTCCCGGCCCTTCGCCGTCGGCGTGGGGATGGGATCAGGGGCTGCAACAGGACTTCCAGCCCCTCGCGGCCACGCTTGAGGTACAGACGCGGGAGCTGGACCTGCAGATCGAGGACGACGACGCGCTATGGGACTTCGTGGCGCAATCCGCGGCTCCCGCGGCCCGTCGCCTGGCCGACATGCCGGGCGCGGACCGCGAGGACGTGGAGGACGAGGTGCGGGCGCTGGTGGCCGATTCCGGCGCCACGCCCGCGCGGTACCTCGAAGTCGTGGCCGAGGTACCGGCGGTCTAGAGGCCGGCAAGGCGGGCATTACGTCCCTCGCCGGGCCGTGTTTCACTTGAGATGGCCCTCAATCGGCTCTACTCTCAGGCCGTGCGTGCGGGGCGCGGCCGGTGGCTTCTACGGGGCTTGAGCTTGCTTGCATGCTGCCTGCTTGGCACGGCACTGGGGGGCTTGGGGTTTGCCCATGCGTCCGAGACCGAGGGCAGCGGGGTGGGGGTTTCACCGGACGGACGGCACGTGTACGTGAACAGCCGCTACGGCACCTACGCGTTGGCGCGGGACAGCGGCAGCGGCGGCGTGTCGCTGATCGAGCACTACGGTCGGGGAGGCGGAAGGGCGATGGAGATCACCCTCGACGGCGGGTTCGTCTACGTGGGCGGTCTGCCCGGGCCCACGCACTCTGGTTCCGCGGCCGGGTCGGGAGCGGTGCTCGGCTATCGCCGCGATGCGGCCACCGGGCGGCTGTCGCCCGTCTCGGTTGCGGTCAGGTTGCGCACGCTTCTCTCCGGCGACATCGCTGTGAGTCCCGACGGGCGCCAGCTCTATCTCTCCGACACCGTGCCGGACGGAAACCAGGGCGAGGTGTTGCGCACGTTCAGCCGGGATCCGAGTAGCGGAGCGCTAGCTGAACGTTCCTACACGAACCCCTTGGGCAGCGGCGGCTTCGCGGGCATGGGGCTCGCGCTGTCGGCCGACGGCCGCTGGCTTCACGCCGGCCAGCAGCTGTTCGAGCGTTCGTCCGACGGCGGTCTGAGCCTCAGCGGCGACCAATCATGCAACGTGTGCTGGGGCGGCACGCTCCTGCTCAACCAGGCAGGCGACCGTCTCTTCTCCGGGCCGCCCTTCCCTGTGGCCTTCATACGAGATCCGGCCACCGGCCACCTCAGTTCCGGGAGAGCTCTGAGCGGATGTTGCTCGGGCTTTGAGTGGCAGGCCCCGGGCGGAGCGATGGCTCTGGAGGGGACGAGTCTTTACGTGGTCGACACTCATCCCGGGATCGTCGTCCAGGCGCGCGTGACCCCCGAGGGGCTCGAGCCAGTTCGCACCTACCGCCAGCCTGCCGATGCCCCGGGCGGTCTCCAAGACGCCCGCTCCGTCGCCATCTCGCCCGACGGCAGGCACGCCTACGTGGCGGCCACCGCGGACACCAGCGACGCCCAGGGCGCGCTCGTGACCACCGTCGCCGCCTTTAGGCGCGACCTGACGAGCGGCGACCTCGCCTTTGCCTCCCTGTGGACCGAGCCTCCTCCGTTCACCCCGCCGCTGCCTCCCAGCCCCAAGCCCAAGGTCGCGATCGAGGACGGCGCCGCGTTCACGAACGATCCTCGGGTCGCTGTCCGGGCATCCGTGCCGGCGGGAAGCGTCATCCAGCTGTCCCATGATCCGCGGTTCGGGCCGGGCAGCCAGGGCTTCAAGCGCAGGGCGAGCGGGCGTTACCCGTGGAGATTGGACTCCCGCGGCCCCGGGAAGCTGCCCAAGGTCGTCTACGCGCGCCGGATCTCCGCGGCCGGCTCCGGCCTGGGGCCGAGCGACGCCGTCAAGGATCAGATCGTGCTCGACCAGCGCTCGCCGAGGTTGCTGGCGGCCCGGCTGGGACCGGGCCCGAGCGGCCACCGGCTACTTCTGCGCGCGCGCGACAACCGCTCGGGAGTGAGGCGGATGCAGGTAACTCCCCGCCGGTCAAGGCCCGGGCCCCGACGCCGATTCCGGCGCCGGATGACGGTGAGCCGTGCGCCCGCGAGCCTCTGGGTGCGGGTGTTCGACGGGGCCGGCAACCGCTCCCGCTGGCGCCGCGCGAGGCTCTCCGGCTGACGGGCGATTGACCGGTCAGTCAACGAGAGCGATACAATCGCGCCCGCCGTCCGTAACCCCCTACGGATCGCCCTCTTGCAGCAACCCAGAAGGAGAACCCTTGAAGATCTGTGTCCTCGTCAAAGAGGTCCCCGACGCCGCAGTCGAGAAGCGCATCGACTCCTCCACCAAGCGCATCGACCGCAACGGCGAGAAGAACCTGAACCCGTTCGACACCCACGCCATCGAGGCCGCCATGCAGGTGAAGGAGGGCGGCGCCGTCGAGGTCGAGGAGGTCGTGGCCGTGACGATGGGCCCGGAGTCCGCGTTCCGCGCGCTGCACAAGGCGGTGTCGCTCGGAGCCGACCGCTCGATCCACCTCACCGACGAGGCCCTGGCCGGCTCTGACTGCTGCGCCACCGGCCACGCGCTGGCCAAGGTGCTGGAGAGCGAGAGCCCCGATCTGGTCCTGCTCGGCCAGCAGTCCGATGACGGCGAGTGCTACACGATGGGCGCCATCGTGGCCGACCACCTGAAGATGCCCTCGCTGACCCAGGTGATCAAGATGGACGT
>Ga0136620_10000133_pt1 | contig 31483 bp, 33 predicted proteins | sample AntDrymUQ4162106_2_FD_104806 | JGI IMG/M metagenome (GOLD analysis project Ga0136620, IMG submission 104806) | Polar desert sand microbial communities from Dry Valleys, Antarctica - metaG UQ416 (21.06) | ecosystem: Environmental > Terrestrial > Soil > Desert | place: Antarctica: Dry Valley... | reverse complement strand
CGTCGCATCCTGGGGCTGAAGTAGGTCCCAAGGGTTGGGCTGTTCGCCCATTAAAGCGGCACGCGAGCTGGGTTCAGAACGTCGTGAGACAGTTCGGTCCCTATCTGCCGTGGGCGTTGGAGAATTGAGAGGAGTCGTCCCTAGTACGAGAGGACCGGGACGAACGCACCTCTGGTGTGCCAGTTGTCCTGCCAAGGGCATTGCTGGTTAGCTACGTGCGGACGGGATAACCGCTGAAAGCATCTAAGCGGGAAGCCCACCTCGAGATGAGTTCTCCCATCCCCTTGAGGGAGTAAGAGCCCTGGAAGACCACCAGGTGATAGGCCGGATGTGTAAGCGCGGTGACGTGCTTAGCAGACCGGTACTAATGCTTCGAGGGCTTGACGGTTTACTTTGCGGGGCACTTGTGCCTCGCGCCCCTGATGACGTGGCGCCATCCCTGGCCCCGCGCCATCAGCGTGAGTGGTTTGCCCGCCAACTGTGCAGTTTTGAAGGCCCGGCGCAGGGCCCGGTCTCGCTAATTCTCGGTGGCTTTAGCGAGAGGGAAACACCTCTTCCCATTCCGAACAGAGCAGTTAAGCCTCTTTGCGCCGATGGTACTTGGCCCGCAAGGGCCTGGGAGAGTAGGTCGCCGCCGGTTCTTTGGCTCTAGGGCCGCCCCTCGGGGCGGCCCTTTTGCGTTGCCGGCGATCTGTACCCTGCAGCCCGTGTCCACCCTGGCCATAGTCCTGATCGTCGTCGGCGTGGTGATCCTGCTGCTCTTGGCCGGTGGTCTCCTCGGCGCGCGCCGTCGCGACCGCCGGCGGGCGCCGAAGTACGCCGAGCACCTGCGCCGGGCCGACCACGCTCTGGAGCAGGCCCGGGCGGCAGACCGCGGCTGGGACCGCGAGGTGATGGAGCGCATCGTGCGAGACACCCTGGCGCACGAGCACCCGGGCACCGTCTTCGACCGCATCGAGTTGGTGCTGGTCGATGACCAGCCCGGCGTGGCCGAGGATCGCGCGCATTTCGAAGGCGTTGACGGCGACCGTCGCGTGCAGGTTGTCATCGCCCGGTCGGAATCGGGCTGGGCGCCCGAGCGCGTTTCCTGACCCTCGGTCGTGAGCCCCCGTCCGGAGGCGGAGGAGCCGATTGCGGGCTTCGACCCCGAGGATGAGCGCGAGCGCCGCCTCATATGTGACCCGGTCATGGTGCAGGGACTCGCTTGGGGGCGCCCTCGCGATGGCCATCCCGAGGGCAGCGTGGGCGCACACGTGGCCGACCTGCTTCGCACCATCGACCGCTGGGGCGAGCACGGCGAGCGCCGCCGGGAGCTGCGCTTCCTGGCGCTTGTGCACGACGCTCTGAAGTCGCGTGTTCAGCCCTGGCGCCCGAAGACGGGAGCGAACCACCATGCAGTGAGGGCGCGGCGCTTTGCGGAGCGCTACACCGATGACGAGCGGCTCTTGGTCACAATCGAACTGCACGATGCGCCATACGCGGTTTGGCGGAGGATGCACCGCACCGGCCGGTTCGATGCCGCGGAATTCCAGCGTATGCTCGAGCGCGTGTCCGACCTGGACCTGTTCCGGCGATTCGTGGAGCTCGACGGCTCGACCGCCGGCAAGGACCCGCAGCCGGTGGAGTGGCTTAGAGAGCAGGTGGCGCGTCGCAGCGGCGCGGGTTAGGCCGTCCGCCGAGCGGGCAGTCGTCCCGCAGCCGCCGGGAGAGCTGATCGGAGGCAACCGCCGGCGAGGCGGTCCCCGCGCTCACGGTTCGGTCGGCTAGGGCATCTGCCAAGGCGAGCGGCCTGCCGTCCTCGGCGAGGCCGTATTCGCCCAGGGTGGAGAGCTCGATCAGGACGTCGAGCCCGTCGAGCGCTGCGGTGCCGATTCGCTGTCGAAGGCGCGGGAACAAGTGTTCGCAACAGTAGGCCGGTCCGCGGACGGAACACCCACGTTCTTGCAAGACGGCTTGCAGAATCTGGGTGTCAGCGCCGCACCTGGACGATTCCGGAAGTGCCCGCGGGGGCGTCGTAGCGGTAGCGGTACTCGCCCGGGCGGCGGCCGGGCAGACGGAAGCTGAAGTAGCCGCTGCGACTCGTGAGCACCTGGGCCACGATTCGGAACGGAGCCCCGCGGCGGGCCCGCCGCTCCACGCGCACGCGGTGGCTCGTGCCGCGGCGCACGTGGCCGAAGAAGCGATCGCCGGAGATCACGAAGGGGTGGGGGAACACCGCGAACGCCGGCTTGGGCCGGCGATTGCGAAACAGCAGGCCCGACTGGAACTCCGCGAATCGCCGGGCGCCGGATCCCGAGAGGGCGCCGTCGGTCAGGCGGAACTGGTTGAGGCCTTGGACACGCGGCGTGCGGAACGCTATGAACGCGGCCTGCTGCAGGTAGCGGCGCTGGGTGTTCAGCGAGACCCCCGCGAACGGGTCGGGCGGATTGGTCTGGTAGCCGAACTCGGTGTAGAAGATGTTCGGCCTGCGCCGTGAGGGCCTCAGGGCGCCCACTCGGATGAGGCGGTCGAGGTACCGGGTGAGCCGCCGGCCGTCGCTGATCGCGGCATCGAAACGGTTGCTCGACGGCCGCTCTGGGGCCAGCAGGAGCTGGTAGGGGTGATGGCCAAGCGCGTCCAGGGGGACGGGCTTGAAGCCCGCGCAGCGACCGCCCCTGATGCGCTGGAAGCGGGAGTCCCGGCAGGCCATGGCCAGCATGAACCGAAGCGGGCGCAGGCTGACCTTGGCGCCGCGCCCGTCGCGGCCGCTGGCGGCAAGCTCCCCGACGAGTGCCATCGAGCTCGGATCAGCGTCCTTGATGCGCGGATACGAGGCCAGGACCAGCTCGCGGTACAGGTGCGGGGCCGCCACGCCCCGGCGATCGCTCTGGGGTTGCAGCCAAACGCCCTGGTTGGGCTCATTGGCGATGCCCCAGTGGTCCACCATTGGCGCGTAGCGGCGCACAACGGCCTCGCTGAAGTCTGCGAAGTCGGCCGGCCTCGGCTTCCAGAGCGGGTTGTCGCGCTTGGGATCGGCGCTGGCCCACACCGGCGCCGGAGTGGAGATGGAGATCATGACCCGCAGGCCCTGGCGGGCGGCCGAGGAGACCACGCGGTCCAAGGCCGCGAAGTTGTAAAGCGGGTCCGCCGGGTCGGCGGCGTTGAATCCCGCCGGGCGAGCACGCGCCTCGGGAGAAGGGGCGATTTGGTTCCAGAAGGCCGAGACCCGCAGCCGGTCCACTCCCAGGCCGGAGAAGGTCGCGATGTCGCGATCCACCGCCTGCTGGGAAGTCGCGCCCAGCAGCAGCTGGTCGTCCATCATCGACACCTCGGCGCGGCGGTCTGCCACCGCCGATCCGGGCAGCGCCACCAGCCACATGGCGACGGCGAGAACGGCCAGGGTGCTGCGGGATGGGATGGAGGAGGTGAAGGTCATGAGGAGATGGCCGCCGGCCAGCGAAGGCACCAACCGCGCAGAGGCCGGAAAGTCTCGGGGCGCCGGCCGGCTGGGCCGGGGTGAGGCAGGCGGCGCGCATGATGGCAGCCGGGCGGGCGGACAAGCCCACCCCAGATACGCTGGATGCGATGGTCAGGCCGTTCGTGCATCGGCTTCGCGTGCGCTACGCGGAGTGCGACCTCCAGGGGGTCGTCTTCAACGCGCACTACATGACCTACCTGGACGAGACCATGACCGAGCTGTGGCGGCAGTCTGTCGGGGGCGGCTACCAGGACATGGTGGCCGCCGGGACCGACATGGTGGTGGCCGAGGCCCACCTGCGCTTCAGGTCCCCGGCGCGCTTCGACGAAGAGCTGGCCATCGAGGCCCAGACCACACGGCTTGGCACAACGGGAATGACCACCGACCTGCGGATCGCACGCGGCAAGGAGACGCTGCTCGAGGCCGAGCTGCGCCACGTGTTCGTGGCCACCGACGGCAGCGGCAAGGTGCCGATCCCGGACGACGTCAGGCGCGGCCTGCTGCCCAACCTTCGTCCCGAGGCGGTTTCGGCGTGATCCACCTGCGCATCGTCGCGCCTCACGACACCTCGGATCAGGTCCTCGAGCTCCTGGAGGACTCGCGATCGGTGATCAACGTGATTCTGCTCGAGGGCGTCGCCCGCAAGCCCGACGGGGACGTGATCCTCTGTGATGTCGCCCGCGAGGACGCCAGCGTGATCATCGACGACCTTCGCGAGCTGGGCATCCCCGAGAGGGGGTCGATCTCGATGGAGTACATCGACACCCAGATCTCCGAAGCGGCTCGGCGGGCGGTCCAGCACGCGCCGGGCCTGCCATCGGACGCCGTCATCTGGGAGGACGTGGAGAGCCGCAGCGAGGAGATGACCGAGCTCTCGCTCACGTTCATGGCCTTCATGGTCATCGCGATGCTGATCGCCTCGGTGGGCATCCTGCTCGACCAGCCCATCCTGATCGTGGGTGCGATGGTCGTAGGCCCGGAGTTCGGGCCGCTGGCGGGCCTGTGCGTGGCTCTGGTCGAGCAACGCCGGACGCTCGTGCGCAGGTCGACGCTGGCCCTCGCGGTGGGCTTTCCGGTGGGAATTCTGGTGACCGTCGGCGCCACCGCGATCTTTGACGGGCTGAACCTCATACCCGACCAATTCGTTCCCGACGATCACCCACTGACCAACTTCATCTCCAAACCGGATGTGTTCTCGGCTTTCGTGGCGTTCGTTGCCGGCATAGCGGGAGTCCTGTCGCTCACCAGCGCCAAATCGGGAGCGCTGGTCGGAGTGCTGATCTCGGTGACAACCATCCCCGCCGCGGCCAACATCGGAGTGGCGACGGCGCTGTCGGACTCCGGCGAAGCAACGGGCGCGGCACTTCAGCTCGGTGTGAACCTGGCGTCGATCGTGGCCGCCGGCGTGTCAACCCTCTACATCCAGCGCCTCGTCTACCTGGCCCGGCGACGCAGGCACCTCAGCGACCCGGCGCGAAGATCGGCTGGGCTGAACGTCGGTCGCAGCCCGCACGGGAGCGGAGCCGGCCCGCTGCCCGGTCCTGAGGAGGAGACGGTCAGAACGTCAGAGCGATGACCCCACCTCGCGCCTGGCTACTCAGTCCTCGCGCGGGCCCAGGTCCAACTCGTCGCTGCGCTCCTCCATCGCCGTGATGAGCAGTCGCAGGTGCTCGTCGAAGTCCTCGCCAAGGTCCTCGGCGGCGCGGCGGACCTCCTCGCGGTCCACGGCCGCGGCGAAACTCGGTGCCTTCAGCTTCTTCTTGACCGACTTGGGCGTCATGCCTTCGATACCCGTGGGGCGCACGAGTGCGCACGCAGCCACGAAGCCCGACAGCTCGTCCACGGCGTAGAGGGCCTTGGCCATCCGCGTCTCACGCGCCACGCCCAAGCGCTCGGCGTGCCCGGCGACGGCATCGATCAACTCCTGCGGGTATCCCTTCTGCCCGAACAGCTCCAGCGCGATGCGCGGGTGACCGGTCTCGAGGTCGGGGTGCTTCTCGTAGTCGAGGTCGTGGAGGATGCCGGTGGCGGCCCACAGCTCCTCGTCCTCGTCGTAGCGCCGCGCGTAGGCCCGCATTCCAGCCTCCACCCCCAGCACGTGCTTGCGCAGGGAGTCCGACTCGGTCCACTCGCAGAACAGCTGCCAGGCCTCGTCGCGTGTAGGAGCGGACACGGTTGGGAGGGTATCGGCGGCACTGGGCGAAGTTCCGCCGCAGATGCCCTTCGCTACCCTCACCGAGCCGCTGAACCCCCCGACCCGGGCCCCCTCACGCACGATGGAGAAATTCGTAATAGAAGGCCGGCAACCGCTGTCCGGCACGCTCGTGCCCGCCGGCAACAAGAACGCCGCCCTGCCGATCCTGGCTGCCACGCTCCTCACCGAGGAGGAGGTGGTGCTGCGCAACGTGCCGCGCATCCGCGACGTGGAGGCCATGATCGAGCTGCTGCGCGCACTCGAGGTGAGCGTGGACTGGCGCGAGGACAATTCGGTTGCTGTCTGCGCCGCAAACGTGCGCAGCACCGAGCTCGACGCCGGCCTTTCGGAGCGCATCCGGGCCTCGTTCCTCCTGGCCGGCCCGCTGTTGGCGCGCTTCGGCAGCGCCACGATGCCTCCGCCCGGGGGCGATGTGATCGGCCGGCGCCGGCTCGATCCCCACCTGGACGCCTTCCGTGCGCTCGGGGCGACGGTGGAGGCCAGGCGCTCGTGCGTGATCACCGCGCCCAACGGTCTGCGCGCCTGCGACTTCTTCATGGATGAGCCTTCGGTGATGGCCACCGAGAACGCGCTCATGGCCGCGACCCTCACGCCGGGCTCGACCGTCATCCACAACGCCGCCTCCGAGCCGCACGTTCAGGACCTGGCGCGGCTGCTCCTGCAGATGGGCGCCCGCATCGAGGGGATCGGCTCCAACGTGATCGTCGTCCACGGCGCCAAACGCCTCGGAGGGGCCGATCACACCATCGGCCCGGACTACATCGAGGTGGCCAGCTTCATCGCTCTGGCGGCGTGCACCGGCGGCGAGCTGCGGATCAAGGACACCGTGGCCTCGGACCTGCGCATGACGCGCCTGGCCTTCGAGCGGCTTGGCTGCCGCATCGAGTACGAGGGCAACGACCTCCTGGTGCCGCCCGGCCAGGAGCTGAGAGTCGAGGACGACGAGGGCGACGCGATCTCCAAGATCGAGGACGGACCGTGGCCCGCATTCCCCGCCGACCTCACAAGCATCGCCCTCGCGATGGCCACCCAGGCCTCGGGCATGGTCCTGATCTTCGAGAAGATGTTCGAGAACCGCCTGTTCTTCGTGGACAAACTCGTCTCCATGGGTGCTCGCATCCTGCTCTGCGACCCGCATCGCGCGGTCGTGAGCGGGCCGAGCCGGCTTCACGGACAGCGCATGGAGAGTCCGGACATCCGGGCGGGCATGGCTTTGCTCATCGCGGCCCTGTGCGCCGAGGGACGGTCGGAGATCGGCAACGTGCGCCAGATCGACCGCGGCTACGAGCGCATCGATGAGCGCCTGCGGGGGCTCGGGGCGCGCATTGAACGCGTGGCCACGGAGCCCGTTCCGGTCTAGCGGGCCACGCCGAGACCCTCGGACCGCGAGGATGACCCCGTGATCCACCCGATCCCACCCGGGACGCGTGACGTGCTGCCGGACGAGATGCGAGAGCTGCGCGCCATCACGGCTGCTCTGGGCGCCGCGTTCGAGCGCGCCGGCTACGGCGAGGTGTTCACTCCCGCGCTGGAGTACGAGGACGTGCTGCGCACCGGCGACGCCAACGCAGCCGGCGCGGGGTACCGCATGTTCGACGAGCAGGGCCAGGTGCTCGCCCTGCGCTCGGACATGACCATCCCGGTCGCACGCATGGTGGCCACGCGCTTCCGTGGGGTGGAGGGCCCGCTACGGCTGTCCTACTCAGGTCACGCCTACCGGGCGGTGGAGCACGGCTCCGGTCAACAGCGAGAATTCCTGCAAAGCGGGCTGGAGCTGATCGGCCCCGAGGGGGCCGAGGCCGAGGCCGAGGTAATCGCGCTGGCGCTTACCGCCCTGGACGAGGCCGGCCTGGCCCGACACCGGGTCGGTCTGGGTGACGGCGCCCTGTACCGGACGCTGCTGGATGGCCTGGAGGTGCCCGAGGAGCGCCGCCTGCCGCTACTGGACTGCCTGTCGCGGCGCGACCTGGTGACGCTGGAGCTGACGGTGGAGGAGCTGGGACTGCCGTCGGACGCACGCGAGTTGCTCGTGCGCGTGCCGGAGCTGCGCGGCGGAGCGGAAGTGCTCGAGCGGGCGGACGGGCCATTGGGCGGGCGCCTGGCGCGCGACGCGCTGGATGGGCTGCGGGCGCTGATGGCAGCCTTGGCCGAGCGCTCCGTGGCCGAGCGCGTGATCCTCGATCTGGGGCTGGTCCGCGAGCTCTCCTACTACACGGGGGCGGTCTATGAGGTCTACGACCCAGCCGTGGGCTTCGCCCTCGGGGGCGGCGGACGTTACGACGAGCTGATCGGCCGCTTCGGCGATCCCCGGCCGGCCTGCGGCATGGCGCTCGACGTGCAGCGCGTGCACATCGCGCAGGCCGCCGAGGAGCGGCTGCGATGAAGGATGGGCTGACCGTGGCCGTGCCTCGCGGAGCGCTGTTCGCGGACACCCTCGACCTGCTCGACCGACTTGGCCTGGACACGGGCGAGGTGCGCTCCAACGACCGCAAGCTGCTCTTCGAGGAGGCGGGCATCGTGACCATGCGCCCCAGCGACGTGCCCACCTATGTCGAGCACGGAGCGGCCGACATCGGCATCACGGGCAAGGACGTGCTGCTGGAGGCGCCCGAGCGCGACGTGTACGAGCTGCTTGACCTGGGCTACGGGCGCTGCGAGATGGTGGTTGCCGCGCGCCGCGGCGATGACGCCCTCGGGGAGGCCCAGCGCCGCCTGGGCCGGGTGAGAGTGGGCACCAAGTACCCGCGCATCGCCTCGGAGCACTTCGCGCAGACAGGCCGGCAGGCCGAGATCGTGGCCGTGAAGGGATCGGTCGAGCTGGCGCCGCTCACGGGGCTGGTGGACGGCATTGTCGACCTGACCGCCACGGGGCGCACGCTGTCTGAGAACGACCTCGAGGTTGTGGAGGACATCGTGACCTGCACCGCGCGCCTGATCGCCAATCCCGTGGCTCACAAGCTCAAGGCCGACCGCATCGATGAGCTGGTGGGTCGCATCCGGGCGGGGCTCTCGTGAGGATCGTGCGCCGGCGCTCGGGCGGTGCAGGTGCGGGCGACCTCACCGGCCCGGTGCGCGCGATCCTCGAGGAGGTGGGTTCCGGCGGCGATGCCGCCGTGCTGAGGCTCACCGAGCGCTTCGACCGCGCCGAGCTGCGTCCAGATCAGCTGCGGGTGCCGCCCGCAGAGATCGAGGCCGCCATCTCCTTCCTCGAGCCTGCCGTCTTGGAGGGGTTGCGGACCGCCATCCGCAACGTGCGCGCGGTGGTCGAGGCTCAGCTGCGCGAGCCGGTCTCCGTTCAGCTCCCCGAGGGGCAGCGCGTGGATGTGGTCGAGGTGCCCGTGGAGCGTGCCGGCATCTATGTGCCCGGCGGGCGGGCGCCCTACCCCTCGACCCTGGTCATGTGCGCCGTGACCGCGCAGGCCGCGGGCGTGAAGGAGATCGCGGCGTGCGCCCCACCGGGCCCGGGCGCCCGGGCGCACCCGGTGATCCTGGCCGCGTGCGGGCTGTGCGGCGTGAACGAGGTGTACCGGATGGGCGGGGCCCAGGCGATCGCCGCGCTGGCCTACGGCACCGAGTCGGTTGCAGCGGTCGATGTGATCGCCGGACCGGGGAATGCCTACGTGCAGGAGGCCAAGCGCCAAGTGGTCGGGCGGGTGGGGATCGACGGCATTGCGGGGCCCAGCGAGCTGGTGGTAGTGGCCGCCGGTGAGGTGGACGCCGAGCTGATCGCCCTCGACCTGCTGGCGCAGGCCGAGCACGGCCCGGACAGCCCGCTGGCCCTGATCTGCACCGACCGCGAGGTGCTCGAGGAGGTGGTGGTGGCCGTCCAGCGCCTGGCCCCCGGCCGGCCCAGCGTGGCCGACGCCGAGCTGCTGGTGCTCGAGGCGGCCGGGGCGCGTGAGGCGCTCGGGCTCGCCGAGGAGCTCGCCCCGGAGCATCTGGAGCTGGTGGGAGACGATGCGGTGGCACTGGCCGACCGCGTGACCCGCGCGGGCTGCGTGTTCGTGGGCCGCGACGCCGCCGCCGCCTTCGGCGATTACGTGGCCGGCTCCAACCACGTGTTGCCCACGGGAGGCGCCGCTCGCTTCCAGTCCGCATTGTCGGCGGCCACATTCCGGCGCCGGATGGCGCGCGTATCCTTGCCGCAGGGCGCAGCCGCGCGCCTGGCCCCGCCCGGCGCCGCGCTCGCCCGCGCCGAGGGCTTTCCCGTCCACGCCGAATCGATGGAGCGCCGCGCGTGACCCGCACCGCAGAGGTCACACGCACGACCTCCGAGACCGATATCCGCCTAACGCTCGCCCTGGACGGCGACGGGGCCGGCGAGCGCTCCTCCGGCGTGGGCTTTTTCGACCACCTGCTCGATGCCCTGGCCCGCCACGGCCGGCTGGACCTCGACGTGGCGGTGGAGGGCGATCTCGACACAGGCCCCCACCACACCGTGGAGGACACGGGGATCGCGCTGGGTCGCGCGCTGGACCAAGCGCTGGGCGACCGCTCCGGCATCCGCCGCTACGGTCACGCGGTGGTGCCCATGGATGAGGCGCGCGCCTCGTGCTCGCTCGACGTTTCCGGCCGCGCCTACGCCTCGCTGGAGGGAGTGCCGCTGCCCGCGGTGGCGATCGCGGACTTCGACTCCGACCTGCTCGAGGAGTTCCTGCGCGCCGTATCCAACACGGCAAAGCTCACGGTGCACCTCAGGATCGAGCGCGGGTCCAACACCCATCACATGGTGGAGGCCGCATTCAAGGCCTTCGCCCGGGCGTTGCGCGAGGCGGTGTCGATCGACCCCTACGAGGCGGGGGTTCCGTCCACGAAGGGCCTTCTATGACGGGCGTGGCGATCCTCGACTACGGCATGGGAAACCTGCGCTCCGCTGAGAAGGCCTTCGAGCACGTCGGAGTGCGCGCGAACATCACCGCCGACCACGACCGTGTGCGCGAGGCCGACGGCGTGGTCCTTCCGGGTGTGGGCGCATTTCCCAAGGCCATGGAGCGCGTGCGCGCGCTGGAGCTTGACGCACTGCTGCACGAGCGCCGGGAGGCGGGGGTGCCCCTGATCGGCCTCTGCCTGGGCATGCAGCTGCTGTTTCAGAGCTCCACCGAGCTGGGCGGCGCGGAGGGCATCGGGCTGCTCGAGGGCCCGGTCGAGCACCTGGATGCTCCGGGCCTCAAGGTCCCCCACATCGGGTGGAACACCGTCTCCTGGCGCCACGGCGCAGGCGATCTGGCGGCGGGGCTGCCCGACCCCTGTGCCTTCTACCACGTGCACTCCTTCGCGCCGCGGCCGGCGCACGAGCACGACATCGCCGGAACCGCGTCCCATGGAGCGCCGTTCGCCAGCGTGGTCGCGCGGCCGCCCGTGTACGGCACCCAGTTCCATCCCGAGAAGTCGGGCCCCGACGGGCTGCGCCTGCTCGCCAACTTCGCCGCGTTGTGCGCCCGCGTGGCGGCATGATCCTCCTGCCCGCGGTGGACATCCGAGATGGGCGGGCGGTGCGCCTGCGCCAGGGCCGGTTCGAAGACGAGACCGTTTATGCCGACGAGCCGCTGCAGGCAGCCCGATCGTTCGTCGAGGCGGGGGCAAGGTGGCTGCACGTGGTCGACCTCGACGGTGCGCGCGAGGGAGCCCCTGCCAACCTCGGTCACCTGGAGCAGATCGCGGACGAGCTGGGTGTGCCCGTGCAGTTCGGTGGCGGCCTGCGGTCGGCCGAATCGATCGGTGCCGCGCTGGAGGCCGGGGCCAGCAGGGTGCTGGTCGGCACTGCGGCGTTCACCGATCCCCAGCTGCTGGAGGCTGCGCTGGCCCAGTGGGGCGAGCGCGTGGCCGTGGCGGTGGATGTGCGCGGCGGCCGGGTGTCGGTGTCGGGCTGGACCGAGCAGACCGAGATCGGCGCCGAGCAGCTCATCGAAAGGCTGCAGGAGCAGGGAGCCGCACGCTTCGTCTACACCAATGCCGACCGCGACGGGATGCTCGAGGGGCTGGATCTCGACGAGGTCCGGCGTGTCGCGGCGGCGGTCCGCGGGCAGTTCGTTATCTCCGGCGGCGTGGGATCGCTGGACGACCTGCGGGCGCTGCGCGCGGCCCGCCTGCCGAGCCTGGAGGGCGTGATCTCGGGCAAGGCCCTCTACGAGCGCCGCTTCACCGTGCAGGAGGCGCTGCGGGCGCTGGACGGGGGGGATTGATGCTGCTCAAGCGCGTCATCCCCTGCCTCGATGTGGACAAGGGCCGGGTGGTCAAGGGCATCGAGTTCGTGGACATCCGCGACGCCGGCGATCCAGTGGAGCTGGCGGCGCGATACCAGGACGAGGGCGCGGACGAGATCGTGTTCCTGGACATCACCGCCTCCAGCGAGCGCCGGGAGACCGTGGCCGACCTCGCGCGACGGTGCGCCGACGAGGTCTTCATCCCCTTCACCATCGGCGGGGGGATCCGCTCCGTGGCCGACGCCCAGGCCGTGCTGGACGCCGGCTCTGACAAGGTGTCGGTCAACTCCGCGGCGGTGGAGCGCCCGGAGCTGATCGGCGAGCTGGCCGAGGTGTTCGGCGCCCAGTGCGTGATGTTGGCCATCGACGCCCGCAAGCGCTCGGGTGGCGACGGTTACGAGGTGGTGGTGCACGGCGGGCGCACGGAGACCGGGCGCGAGGCAGTGGAGTGGGCCCGCGAGGGAGCCGATCGCGGGGCGGGGGAGATCCTGCTTACCAGCATGGATCGCGACGGCACCGAGGATGGCTATGAGCTGGAGCTGACCCGCCGTGTGGCCGACGCCGTGGACGTCCCGGTGATCGCCTCAGGGGGCGCCGGCAACCTCGAGCATCTGGTGGAAGCGATCGACCGGGGCGGCGCCGACGCCGTGCTGTGCGCCTCGATCTTCCACTACGGGCAGTACTCGGTGCGCGACGCCAAGCAGCGCATGCGGGCCGCCGGCATCCCGGTTCGCGGATAGGACGATGCGCAAGTGAGCAACCCCACCGCGGCCAACCTGAGCGAACGCGTCTCGCGCCTGCCCGGCATGGAGTGGGTTCTACCCGCCTTGGACGGACTGCCGCCCACCTACCTGGTGGGCGGGGCGGTGCGCGACCTCCTGGTGGGGCAGGACTTCGTTGACCTCGACCTGACGGTGGAGGGGGACGCCGTAGCCGCCGCCCACGAGCTTGCGGCGCACCTCGGTGGTGAGGCCGTGACTCACGAACGCTTCGGCACGGCGACAGTCCGCGCGGGGGGAGTGGTCGTGGATCTCGCAACCTCTCGCCGCGAGACTTACGAGCGCCCGGGAGCGCTGCCCGAGGTGGAGTCCGCGCCACTGGTCGAGGACCTGGCCCGGCGCGACTTCTCGGTGAACGCAATGGCCATCGCCCTTTCAGAGCCGGGGCGGGGGGAGCTGCGCGACCCGCACGGCGGCTTCGGCGACCTGGCCGTCGCCCGGATCCGCGTGTTACACGACCGCAGCTTCATCGACGACCCCACCCGCCTGCTGCGCGCGCTGCGCTACGAGGGCCGGCTGGGCTTCGGCCTGGAGCGAGACACCGAGGCGCTGGCGCGCCAGGCCGCGGCGGCTGGCGCGCTCTCGACGGTGTCCGGTCCGCGCGTACGCGAGGAGCTGATGGAGCTGCTCGGCGAACACGCCGCGCCCGTCGCCATAGGACGCATGCGCGACCTAGGGGTGGCGGCGGCGCTTCACCCGGCGCTGCGCGCCGATCCCGAGCTGGTGGCGGCGGCGTTGCTCGGGGCGGGGGAGACCGGGGCCCAGCCCGCCCTCACTGCGCTCGCCGCATTGAGCAGCGCCGACCCCGGCGCCGTGGAGCCCTTCGTAGCGGGGCTCGGGCTACCGGCCCGGGACCGCGACGTCGTGATGCGAGCGGCACGGCAGGCCCCCACGCTGCCCGCGGCGCTGGGAGCAGAGCCACCGCCCTCAGGCCTTCACGCCCTGCTGGCCGGCGAGCCGCCGGAGGCGCTGGCGCTGGCGCTGGCGCTGGGGGCCCCGGCGGAGCCCGTGCTTCGCTTCCTCACCGACCTGCGTGGCACCCGGCTGGAGATCGGCGGGCAGGACCTGATCGATGCCGGAGTGCCACGTTCGGAGGCGATAGGAAAGGCGCTGGAGCAGACGCTGCGGCGCAAGCTCGACGGGAAGGTCTCGGGCCGCGACGAGGAGCTGCGCACTGCGCTGGAGCTGGTGAGGGCAGAGGCGTGAGCACGCTCGCGGATAGGGCCCACGAGGTGGACCTCGGGGAGGCACGTGTGGTCTTTTCCACCCGCAACGGCGGCGTCAGCGCCGGGCCGTACCGATCGCTGAACCTGGGGATCCTCACCGACGACGAGGCCGACCGGGTGGCCGAGAATCGCCGCCGGCTGGCCGCCGAGGCGGGGCTGGACCCCCGGCGCGTGGCGATGGGCTGGCAAGTGCATGGGACGGACATCGCCACCTGGGAGGAGCCCCCCGCCGACGGCCACGACGGGTTCGCTTCGCCCGGCGCGGAACTGGCCAAGGTGGACGGGCATACCACCACGGCGCCGGGTCTCGGGCTGCTCGTGCTCGTGGCAGACTGCCTACCGGTGGCCCTGGCGGGAGGTGGCCGCGTCGCGATGCTTCATTGCGGCTGGCGCGGCCTGGCCGCGGGGATGATCGAGAATGCCCTGCAGCGCTTCGAGGAGGCGCCCGTGGCGGCGGTCGGCCCCGGTATCGGGCGCTGCTGTTACGAGGTCGGCCCCGAGGTGCTCGACGCGTTCTCCGGCCTGGAAGGCGTGGCCGACGGGCGGATGCTGGATCTTCGTGCGGTCGCACAGCGCAAGCTCTCCGACTGCGGCGTCGCCGGAGTCACCCACGTGGACCTGTGCACTGCGTGCAACCAGGACCTCTTCTTCTCGCATCGTCGCGACGACGGCGTGACAGGCCGCCAGTGCGGCCTGGCATGGCTCACCGAGTGACCCGCCAGTTCACAGACCTCCACTCGGGTCACGTCCGCGGCAATCTGGAGCGCGTGCGCGAGCGCATCGCCGCCGCCGGCCGCGATCCGGCCGAGGTGGAGCTATGCGCGGCGGTGAAGTACGTGGCGACCGAGGAGCTGCCGGCGCTGGCGGAGGCCGGAATCGAGATCGTGGGGGAGAACCGGGCACAGGACCTGCTCGCTAAGCGCCAGGCGCACCCGGGATTGTTCGAGTGGGACTTCATCGGGGCGCTGCAGAGCCGCAAGGTGCGTGACCTGGCACCTGCCACGCGGCTCATCCAGTCGCTGGCTTCGGACTCCGCGCTCAAGCAGCTCGCCACCCACCCGGCGCGCGAGGTGCTGGTGCAGGTCAACGTGGCGGGGGAGGAGGGCAAGGGCGGCATCGCGCCCTCCGAGCTGGGCGACTTCCTGGCGCGCTGCCCGGTGCCCGTCGGCGGGCTGATGACCATGCCGCCGTTCGCCGAGCGTGCCGAGGACAGCCGTGTGCACTTCGCCCGTCTGGCCCAACTGGCCGCCGAGCACGGCCTCGCGCGACTGTCAATGGGCACCACCCAGGACTACGCGGTCGCCGTGCAGGAGGGCGCGACGATCGTGAGGATCGGCTCGGCACTGTACGAGTAGCTCAGCCGGCCGGCGGGTCATCGAGGAATTCCGCGATCGCCCGCGACAGCTGCGCCCCGCGCCACGCGAGCGGCGACTCGCCCTCGGCCTCGACCATCAGCTTCACGCGCGGCATGCGCCGGGCGTACTCCTGCGCCACGGCGAGGGGGTGGCCTGGGTCGGTGTCGTCGCGGCTTCCCACCACCAGGACGGGCACGCCGAGGTCGTTGAGCCCCTCGAGCCCGTGGAACGCGGCGGAGCGGGGCACCACGCGCAGGGCGTCGGCAACGGCAGTCGGATGCTCGTGGCGTTCCAGGCGCTGGCGCACCGCTCGCCGCGCCACGTCTCGGAACTTCTCCGGGATGCGGTTGACGCCCGAGAGGTCGACGAAGGCCTCGACGTCGCCGGCCTGCATGGCCGCGGCCAGGGCGTCCCATTCCTTAAGGTCAGAAGGCTCGGTACGGGGCGTACCGTCGTAGGCAGGGGTGATCTGCACCAGGGCGGCCACCCGCTCAGGCTCCTCCAGGGCCAGGGCCAGCGCCGTGGCGGCACCCATCGAGCTGCCGCACAGCACCGGGCGCTGGAGGCCGAGGTCGTCCAGCAACTCGCGCAGATCGGCCACCAGGTCGCGGTACTCGTAGGCCGCGGGATCGGGCGCGGGCCGGGAGTCGCCGTGCCCGCGGGCGTCGTAGCCGATGACGCGGTAGCCGCCCCGCTCCAGCAGCCGCGATCCCTGAACCACGTAGCGGCGCGTGGCGGTCAGGCCATGTGCCAGCACGACCGGCGTCCCCTCGCCCGCCTCCTCGCGACTCAGTTGCATCGCGCTACGGGGCTTTGCAGGGGTGTTGCGGGCCATCCTCACTCGATAACGTTCCACAAGGGATTCAAGTCTGCGTCCCGAAACTGCACTTCGATGCCCATCAGCGACACATGGCACCGCGCGCTCGTCTACTTCGGTCTGGCCGAAGATCATGACGCGCGCTACGAATCGGTCCCCGACGAGGAGCCCGAGCCGGAGGCCGAGCTGGAGGACCGCTACCGCGAACGCCCCAACGTGCGCCGGCTCCAGCGCCGCCGCCGCGACGAGTTCGACGATATCTTCGCCGACGACTCGTCCTCTGAAGCCCGCCGCGAGACGCGCGTGCTGCGCCCGGTGGCCTCGGGCAACGGTTCCTCCAACGGGGGCGACCTCCAGGTGCACCTCGTGGTGCCCCGCAACTTCAACGACGCTCAGCAGATCGCCGACCAGTACAAGGACTCCATCCCGGTGATCCTCAACCTTCAGCAGACCGACGCCGACCTCTCCAAGCGGTTGATCGACTTCGCGTCGGGCCTGACCTACGCGCTGGACGGAGGCATGCAGCGAATCGCCGACAAGGTCTTCCTGCTCACCCCGCGAAACGTCGAGGTATCGGCCGAGGAGCGGGCCCGGTTGATCGAGAAGGGCTTCTTCAACCAGTCTTAGGTGGGTCCGGTGGTGTGGACCCAGCGCCGTGGCCGCGGGTCCTGTCTCCGGTCCGCCTCTTCGAACCGGGCGCTTCGCTCGACCCGGCACAGCAGCTCCGCGCTCCGCTCGCTAGCGCTCGCTCCGCCACGGCCTCCGCTGATGCCTCGCTCGCTGCGCGCCCGATCCGAAGAGGCTTCCCGGAGCCACCCGCGGGTGGGGCGTGGGCGACCTTCGCCGTGTGGCTCGGCGTCGCACCGGCTGACCACGGCTGCTTTCACGCGGGGGCAGTCACGATCAGGCGGGCTAGTGGACCTTCTAGGTGCTCGCGACGGGTTTCGCTTGAGCCAGACGGAGTAGAACCACACCGGCGCATCCACAAGTGTCACCGTGACCGCATTCCGGTCGAGCGACCTGAGTTTCTGAGACCGCGGAACCATCCGCAGACTCCGGCCCTAGGGATCCGTTGCCGATAGGCAGATAGTGGGCCAAGCGTCTGTGCAGCCAGGTCGAGACCCGTCGGTGGGCGTCCGTCGGCTGCTTTTTGTGTTGCTCGCTGCTGGGCCGCTGGCGTTACTGATCGTGTACGGGTTTGTCCGCGATATCCCGCCGAGCTGGAACTGCGGCGAGTCCGCGCCGGCGGATTCCGTTGTCGATCGCTACCGAGCGGGTGCCTGGTCGCTGATCGCGGGCGCCGAGCTCGTGGCCGTGAGCATCTTTTTCGGGGCGCTCGGAGGTACGCGGGACAGGCCAAGCCGGGCAGTTGACGTCACGATTGCGCTCGTGGCGGGTGCCAGCGGCGTAGGACTGGCCACCGCGATCGTTTCGTCGGAACGCGCCGAAGACCTCATGGCCGGGCTCGTCCCTGGGCTTGTGGTGAGCCTGCTCGTCTGGGGGGTGCTGCGCGGTGTCGCTTCCCGACCTCCGACCTGGGCCGCGGGGTTCCAAGCGGTGCTGATTGTCTTGGGCGGTTTCCCGCTGGCATGATGATCCTGTCCCGCGGCCACGGGCCACTCTTCTGTTGATCGCCGAGTCCCTCAATCGGTTAGGTGACGAAGGCCCGGTCGAGGAGCGAGATGAGTGGGTCAAGCCGGTTAGGGAGGGCGAACCTTTGGACCATCTCGCACCGGTAGATGTTGACCCGACGCCCGAGTGGGCGGACGAGCTCGACCGCCGCCTCCGCCTGCTCGAAGAGATGATTCTCGACGAACGCCGTAGCCGCGAGCGAGCTAGTGGTCTGACTAGAGTTCGCCGCCTCATGAAACTCGGCTTCATAGGCGCCGGCAGCATGGCCTCCGCCCTCGCGCGGGGGCTCGGCGAGCCCGTGCTTGTCTACGACCCCGAGCTCGAGCGCGCCGAGCGCCTTGCTGCCGCCATCGACGGACAGGTGGCTGCATCCAACGCCGAGCTGGCCGACGCCGCGGACCTCGTCGTGCTCTGCCACAAGCCCGCGCAGCTGGAGCAGGTGGCCGAGGAGGTGGGCGGCCGGGCGGGCGCGGTGGCTTCGATCATGGGCGCCACCCGCACCGAGGCGCTGGAGGAGGCCTATCCGGGCGTGCCTGTGTACCGCTTCCTTCCCAACCTTCCCGCAGAGGTGGGCCGGGGGGTGCTCTGCTACGCCCCCGGCTCCCGGGCGGCGGACGGACCTGAGGAGGAGATCCTCGGCCTGTTCGGCCGCGCCGGAGTGATCATGCCGCTGGACGAGCCGCTGCTCGAGCCCGCGATGGCGATAATGAGCTGCGGCCCCGCGTTCCTGGCCTTGGTGGTGGAGGCAATGGCCGAGGCCGGCGCCCGCCACGGCCTCGATCCGCGCGAAGCCACGCGCATGGTGGTCGAGTCCATGGCCGGCACCGCCGCATACCTGCTCGCCAACGGGCTGGAACCGGGAGAGATGCGGGCCCGGGTGGCCACGCCCGGCGGCGTGACCGAAAAGGGGCTGGCCGTGCTCGAGGACACCGGGTTGCGGGAGTCCTTCGACGGCGCGGTGGACCTGGTCGTGGAGACCGCGACGCGATGAGCCTGCTGGGCGCCATCACCCGCGACGACGTGGCCGACTACCTGGACACGCTGATTCTGGTCTACGTGGTGCTGATCTTCGTCCAGATCATCGTGAGCTTCGTGCCGCGAATGCCCTACAACCGTTTTCTCGCAGCGTTCCTCAACTTCGTTGGCGACGTGGTCAACCCGTACCTGAACTTGTTTCGCCGCTTCCTGCCGCCAGTGCGCCTGGGCCCCGGTGCGCTGGACCTGAGCCCGATGGTCGGCACCTTCGTGCTCTTCATCGTGGGCGGCATCGTGACCGGCCTCATCCGCGGCGGCTGAAGTGACCCGAGCCGCCGGCTGGGCCCGGGCGGCGGCCGCGCTCGCCGTGGTGCTCGCCGTCGACCAGGCCTCGAAGCAGCTCGCCGTGGCGCGCATCGACCGCGGCGAGCAGGTCAACGTGTTCTTCGGCCTGGAGCTGACCAACACCCGAAACGAGGGCGTCGCCTTCGGCGCGCTGCAGGGCAGCGCGACCGCGGTAGGGGTGCTGATCGCACTTGCCTTGGTGTTGCTGCTGAGCTACTTCGCCTTTAACGCCGCCCGGCCGATGCTGTGGCTGCCAGTGGGCATGCTGCTTGGCGGCGCGCTGGGCAATCTCGTCGACCGGGTGCGCGAGGGGGCGGTGATCGACTTCATCGATCCCACCTGGTGGCCGGCGTTCAACCTCGCCGATACCGCCATCGTGATCGGCGTCTTCGGGCTGCTCTACGTGATCGAGGGCAAGGAATGAAGGTGCGAATGGCCGACGAGGACGCCGGCATGCGCCTGGACGCCGCGATGGCCGCCCGGGGTGCAGCCGTCTCGCGCTCGGAGGCCCAGCGCATGATCGAGCGCGGGCTGGTCACTGTGGATGGTGCGCGCCGTCCGAAGTCCCATCGCGTCGCGGCCGGCGAGACCGTCGATGTGGCGCCGGAGCCCGAGGACGACCGGATCGAAGGCGAGAGCGTGCCCTTCGAGGTGGTTCTCGAAGACGACTGCCTGATGGTGGTCGACAAGCCGGCGGGGGTGGTTGTGCATCCCGGCGCGGGACGTCGTCATGCCACCCTCGCCCAGGCACTGGCCGGACGCGCGGTTGGCGGCCCGGACCCCAGCCGGGCGGGCATCGTGCACCGGCTCGATCGCGACACGTCGGGCATTCTTGTGGTCGCCAAGTCTGAGCAGGCCTACGTCGAGCTTCAGCGCCAGATCCGCGAGCGCTCGGTGCACCGCCAATACCTCGCTCTGGTGGATGGACACCTCGACGCCCGGCACGGGACCATCGACGCTCCGCTCGGACGCGACCGCGATAGGCGCACGGCGATGTCTACCCGCACCGACCGCGCCCGCCGGGCGGTCACCCGGTTCGAGGTGCGCGAGACCCTGCCCCGCACCGCGCTCCTCGACGTCTTGCTCGAGACCGGACGGACCCACCAGATCAGGGCCCACATGGCCGCCGTGGGCCATCCGGTCTGCGGCGACGCACGCTACGGCGGGGCGGCCGCCGGCCGGCGGGTGGGACTGTCGCGCCCGTTCCTTCACAGCGCTCAACTCATGTTTGATCACCCAGGCACAGGGGAACGAATTATGTGCGAGTCCAAACCACCCGTCGATCTCCGTCGATCACTCGATAGGGCTCGACGGGAGCCGGTCTCCGGAGGGCCAGACGGAGGCTGACACTCGGGGCGAGGCGGTCTTCGGGCCGCCTCGTTTCGTTCCTCGACCTATCGCGCACCTGCGGCGCTCACGGCGCCTCGGGCCCCTGGTAACAGGATGGGGCGGCCTCTCGGCCGCCCCATCCCGTTGAAACCGAGCCGGACCACCGGAGGTAGGGGAAGGAGGCCGGCCCGCAATTCACACAACGAACCGAGCCGGGCAACCTTGCGTTCTTTATGCTGCGGGCCGACGTTCCAATCCATCCCCCGCCGGGCCGGCATGGCCCTGCCCGGGCGAGCTCTATCGCACCGGGTCCCACGTAGCGGCCGGCGGAGGCAATTACGGAGCCAGGACGGCTCCAACCAAAAGGGAGTACACAATTGGCTCAGGTAACGCTCAGAGAGCTCCTGGAGGCCGGAGTGCATTTCGGCCACCAGACTCGTCGCTGGAATCCGAAGATGCGCCGCTTCATCTTCGGGGAGCGCAGCGGTATCCACATCATCGACCTTCAGAAGACCGAGCGTCTGCTGGCCGAGGCGCAGGCCTTCGCGGCCAACGTGGCCGGTCGCGGCGGAACCGTGCTGTTCGTGGGCACCAAGAAGCAGGCGCGCGACACCGTGGCCAAGGCCGCGGAGGAATCCGGCATGCCCTACATTCACCAGCGGTGGCTGGGCGGACTGCTGACCAACTTCCAGACCGTGTCCAAGCGCATCAAGCGCCTCCACGAGCTCACCGAGTGGACCGAGAGCGGCACACTGGAGCTGCTGCCTACACGTGAGCGCATCAAGGCGGAGAAGGAGCGCGACAAGCTCGAGTTCAACCTGGGCGGCGTGCGCAACATGCAGCGCCCGCCCGACGCGATGTTCGTGGTGGACATGAAGACCGAGGTGACCGCGGTGCGCGAGGCCCAGCGCCTGCGCATCCCGATCATCGGTCTGGTGGACACCAATTGCGATCCCGACCCGGTCAGCTACGTGATTCCCGGCAACGACGACGCGATCCGCTCGTGCTCGCTCGTGGTCGAGGCGATCGCCGGCGTGGTGGGGGAGCAGCACCAGCGCTTCCGCGCCGAGGAGGATGCCGCGCGGCAGGAGGCCGAGGAGGCCGCCCAGCGCGAGACGGAGGAGCGCGCCAAGCGAGAGGCCGAAGAGGCCGCTCGCCGCGAGGCCGAGGAGCAGGCCAAGCGCGAGGCCGCCGAGCAGGCCGGACAGGACGAGGGCCAGCCCGCCCGCCCCGCACCGGCCCCTCCCGCTCCGGTGCCGCCTCCCTCTGAGCGCCGGGTCTTCGACCCGAACGAGGAGGGTTGACGTGAGCGGCGAGGTCACTGCCCAAGCCGTGAAGGAGCTGCGCGAGCGCACCGGCGCGGGGATGATGGACTGCAAGGGCGCTCTCCAGGAGGCGGACGGCGATATGGAGAAGGCGATCGAGCTGCTGCGGGTCAAAGGCCAGGCCAAGGCGTCCAAACGAGGCGAGCGGGCAGCCAGCGAGGGGTTGGTCACCAGCTACCTGCATCACAACGGCAGGGTCGGCTCGCTCGTGGAGGTCAACTGCGAGACGGACTTCGTTGCTCGCAACGAGGACTTCGCCGACTTCGCCCGAGAGGTGGCCTCCCACGTGGCCGCCGCCGCCCCCCTCTATGTGTCGGCCGAGGATGTGCCCGAGGACACGCGGGAGGCCGAGATGAAGGTGTTCGCCGAACAGGCCGCCGCCGAGGGCAAGCCCGAGCAGGTGCAGCAGCGAATCGCCGAGGGCCGCATGAACAAGTGGCTCGAGGAGAACGTTCTGCTCAACCAGTCCCACGTGAACGCCGACAAGCACAACGGCGCCACCATCGAGCAGCTGCGCGCCGGCCTGTCCGCGAGCACCGGCGAGAACGTGGTCGTGCGCCGCTTCTCGCGCTTCCGGATCGGGGAGTAGCGGCCGGTGGCCGAGCAGGCCAGGTTCCAGCGGATCCTGTTGAAGCTCTCCGGCGAGGCCCTGATGGGACCCCTGGAGTACGGCGCCGACCCGGACCGGATCGCGGCGATAGCGGCCCAGATCAAGACCGTGACAGACCGCGGGGTGGAGACGGCCGTGGTGGTCGGCGCGGGCAACATCTACCGGGGGCTGGCAGGGGCGGCGGCAGGGATGGACCGCGCCACCGGCGACTACATGGGCATGCTGGCCACGGTGCTCAACGCCCTGGCGCTTCAGGACGCGCTCGAGAAGGCCGGCGCAGTCACACGCGTGATGTCGGCGATCGAGATGGCCGAGGTGGCCGAGCCCTACATCCGCCGCCGGGCCATGCGCCACCTCGAGCGCGGGCGCGTCGTGATCTTCGCCGCCGGCACCGGCAACCCGTTCTTCACCACCGACACCGCGGCGGCGCTGCGGGCCCTGGAGATCCACGCCGAGGCCATCCTCATGGCCAAGAACGGCGTGGAGGGCGTGTTCACAGCCGACCCCCGCAAGGACCCCGACGCGCGCTTCATCGAGACCATCAGCCACCGTGAGGCCATCGAGCAGCAGCTCCAGGTGATGGACGTGACCGCCCTGTCTCTGTGCATGGACAACGGCCTGCCCATCCACGTGTTCAACATGGACGACGAGGCCAACATCGACCGGATAGTGTGCGGCGAGCGAGTGGGGACGGTGGTTTCAAGTGGCGGATGACGACGATCTCGTCAAGGACTTCCTGGACGATGCCCGGGATCGCATGGGCAAGTCCGTCGAGTCCACGCGCACCGAGTTCTCGACCGTGCGCACCGGGCGCGCCTCCCCGCATCTGCTCGACCGCGTTGAGGTTGAGTACTACGGCGCCGTCACGCCGCTGAAGCAGCTTTCCAACGTGGCCGCCAGCGAGGCCCGGCTGCTCACCATCACCCCGTACGACAAGTCTTCGATCAAGGCGATCGAGAAGGCCATCCTCGAGTCCGACGTGGGCCTCACTCCGTCCAACGACGGCAACCTCATCCGCCTGCGGATCCCAGAGCTGACCGAGGAGCGCCGCCGGGACCTGGTGAAGGTCGTGCACGGCATCGCCGAGCAGGGCAAGGTGGCCATCCGCAACATCCGCCGCGAGGTCATGCACGAACTGCGCGAGCTCAAGAAGGAGGGCGACATAGGCGCCGACGACGAGCACCGCGGCGAAGAGGAGCTGCAGAAGCTGACCGACGCCCGGACCGGCGAGATCGACCAGGTGCTGTCGGGCAAGGAAGAGGAGATCCTGCAGGTGTGACGGCCGCCGCGCCCGCGGCCCGGTACGTCGCGATCATCACCGACGGAAACGGTCGCTGGGCCGAGGCAAGGGGACTGCCGCCCATCGCCGGCCACAGGGCCGGCGCCGACGTCGTCAAGGAGCGCCTGCGCGACGCCGCCCGGCTGGGCGTGTCCGAGCTCACCGTCTACTCCTTCTCGACCGAGAACTGGTCGCGGCCCCAGGGCGAGGTCGACGGGCTGATGGCCATGTTCGGCGAGCGCATCGACCGTGAGACGCCCGAGCTCCACGAAGAGGGCGTCCGGATGCGTTTCATCGGGCGCCGCGCTGGGGTCTCGGAGGGGTTGCAGCGCAAGATGGACTGGGCCGAGAAGACGACCGCGGGCAATACCCGCATCACCCTCTTCGTCGCGTTCAACTACGGCGGCCGGGCGGAGATCGTGGACGCGGCGCGAACCTTTGAGGGTGAGACAGAGGAAGACTTCCGCGGCCACCTCTACGCCCCCGAGATGCACGACCCCGATCTGCTGATCCGCACCAGCGGCGAGCAGCGCACGTCCAACTACCTGCTCTGGCAGTGCGCCTACTCGGAGCTGGTGTTTCGCGACGAGCTGTGGCCGGACTTCACGCGCGCGGCCTTCGAGGAGTCGCTCGGGGAGTACGCGCGGCGGCAGCGGCGGTTCGGGGCGCGTTAGATCATGAGCAGCCGGGCACGAAACGAAGGCGCTGCCGGCACTCGATCGCGCGATCGGCGGCGGCGGTCGGATCTCCTGCCGCGGATCGTCGTGGCCGTGCCCGCGGCGATCTTCGCGGTCTTCATAGTGGTCTCGGGCGGGCTGATATTCGCCCTGGGTCTGATCCTGCTGGGGGCGGTGGCGCTGCGCGAGCTCTACGAGCTCATGCGGCGGGCACGTCCGATCGATCTGGCGGGATATCTCACGGTCGCAGCCATGGTGCTGCTGGCGCTGTACTCCGAGCGGGAGGACGTTCTGATCGCGCTGGTGGCCGCCTTCCCGCTGGTCTTCATCCTTGCCCTCGCGCGAGCCCGCCTGGACAACGTGGCCTGGGGCATCGCGGCCACGCTGATGGGGATCGTGTGGATCGGGCTGCCTCTGGCGCACGCGATCTTCCTGCGCGAGCTCCCGCACGGCGACGGCCTGCTGATCGACGTGCTGGTGGGGACCTTCATCGGCGACACGTGCGCCTACGCCGGCGGACGCCTGTACGGCCGGCGGCTGCTCGCTCCGGACATCTCACCCAACAAGACCGTCGAGGGCCTGGCGGCGGGGATCGTTGGCGGGACGCTCGCGTTCTGGTTCGCCGGGACCTACCAGGACTGGTTCGCCGGGACCGACGCGCTGATCATCGGCTTCATCGTTGCCCTGGCGGCGCCGCTGGGCGACCTGTTCGAGTCGGCGGTCAAGCGCGACCTGGAGGTCAAGGACACCGGCCGCTTCTTCGGCGTACACGGTGGTGTGCTCGACCGCCTGGATGCCGTCTTCTTCACCGCCGTGGTGGGCTACTACGCGGCGGTGGCGTTCGGCTACGGCTGAGGCCCGCCGACAGCCTCAAGTGACAGCATGTCAAAGCCGATGCTTGGTCGTATATGCGTTCTCAGCGGATCGCGCCGCACCACGCTCGCCGGCGCTCTGCCGCCGGCGAGCTCACTTTTCCGCCAGCGCCCGCCCCCGCGGGGGTAGCCGAGCGCGCTCGCCTCGACTCCGAGCGCGAGGCGCTGATGCGCATCGCCGCCGCGGTTGCGGGAGCCGATCGCCTCGAGGACGCGATAGGCCAGGTCGCCGACGCCGCCACCACAGCACTGCCGCCCGGCTCGCTAGCCATTGGACGGTGGGACCGGGAGGCCCAGCGCCTGAAGGTGCTGATCAACGCCGGAGACTTGATGGCCGGGGAGGAGCGCCGCCCGGAGAATGAGGAGTATCCGATCGCCGAGGTCCCCGTGTTCGCACGGCTGTTGCGAACGGGCAAGCCCTACTTCACCGCGGTCGACGACCCCGACGCCGACCCTACTGCGGTCGCCCGGTTGAACAAGCTGTGCAAGGAGTCCAATCTCGGGGTGCCGATCCTTGTGGACGGCGAGGTCTGGGGCGACCTCTGGGCGAGCACGTCGTCGGGGGCGCCGCGCTTCCGGGCAGGCGAGGTCCGCTTCCTCGAGGCCGTGGCCGCGCAGATCTCCGCCCTCCTGACCCAGGCCGAGTTGCTCTCCGACGTATCGCAGGTGGCCTACCAAGACGTCCTCACCGGCCTACCCAACCGCCGCGCGGTGGAGGATCGCCTCCGGGCCGCGCTCGCAGCCCCGCGCACCGGGGCTCACGAACTGACCCTCGTGGTCTGCAACGTTGACCACCTCGAGGCGATCAACGAAGCCCGCGGCCACCACGCGGGGGACCGTGCCCTGCGGCGCGTCGCGGACGCCCTGGCGGCTGCCACGGCGCCGTTCCCGGGGGCCAGCGTCGGCCGCCTGGCCGGGGACGAGTTCGCTGTGGTGCTGGAGGGCTTCGGGCTGGAGACCGCGCGCGAGGTGGCCGGCGCGGCGCTTCGCCTGCTGCGTGAGGACCGTGACGTGAAGGTGTCGCTGTCCTTTGGCGCGGCGGTGGCCGCGCCCGACCTCGATCGCCCCGAGCGGCTGCTGCGCGACGCCGACGCGGGCCTCTATGCCGCCAAGTGCAGGGGAGGAGGCCAGCTCTGCACCGCCACGGCGGCCGGGCCCCGGAGCGCCCCGTCACCGCGCGGGCGGCGAGCCAACCGCCGTGGGCTGTCCGAGCGAATCGAGCAGGCCACCGCCATGCTGCTCTGCGCTCTGGATGCCGGCCTGCGGGACCGGACCACGCTCGATCGCCTGGAACTGGTGGTCACCGAGTTCGCCGAGGTGCTCAACGCGGCCGCCTGGACGGTCTCCTACGCACCTCGCGGCACGGCGAAGATCCACAGCCTGTCCAGCGCCGACGATCGCGACAGCCGCCTCCGGGGTGTGAGGGTGGGCCTCGAGACCGAGCAGTTCGCCCTGTCGGAGTACCCGCTTACAGCCGAGCTGTTGGCGGGCGGGTCGGGCGCCTTCATCGTCGACCGTTACGACCGCGACGCCGACTCGGCAGAGCGCGAGCTGCTGTCCGAGATGGGCTATTCCGCGGTACTGGCCGTGGCGGCCTCCGATCTGGACGGTGTCTACCTGCTGGAGATATATGGCGACAGCGACACGGCCGCCCTGTCCGGAGCCGAGCTTCGCCTGCAGCTGTTGGCGCGGGCTGCCGCGGGTGGCTCCGCGGAGACGGTCGGTGGCGTGCGCCAGCTCGGCAGGCGGACCAAGCTGCTCGAGGCGGTTGGGTCGCTGGGTGCGCGGCTCGCGGGCACGGTTGACGCGCACGAGATCGTGGAGGTCGCAGTGGAGGAGCTCTTCCACGACCTGGGGTTTCCGGTGTGCGCCATCGTCAGACGCACGCCCGGCGACCGAGTAGAGGTGGCGGCCGGTCGTGGCGCCGCTGTCGAGCGACTGCGGACCGGCGGCTGGAGCCAGCCGGTGGGGCTCGGCCTGCTGGGCCGCGCCATGCGGGAGCGCGAGGTGGTCATGGTCGGCGACGTCCGGGCCGAGCCCGACTACAGGCTTACGCCCGAGACTCAGGACACGCGGTCGGAGCTGTGCGCCCCCCTCTGGGTGGGCGACCGGTTGTGGGGGGCCATCGACATCCACGACAGCGGCGTCGACGCCTTCGACGAAGACGACGCGCGCCTCGTGCGTCTGGTGGCCGATCAGGTGAGCGCCGCGCTTCGCTCCGCCGAGCTCTACGGGCAGCTGGAGCATGCCTACCTGGATACGGCCGAGGCGCTGGCCGCCGCCCTGGAGGCCAAGGACTCATACACGGCCAGCCACTCGAGGTCGATAGCCAAAAACGCCGATGCAGTGGGCCGCGCGCTGGGCCTGGACGAAACCGAGCGTCGCACCCTGCGCTTCGGGGCCGCCTTCCACGACATCGGAAAGCTGGCCGTGCCCGAGTCGATTCTCAACAAGAGCGGTCCGCTGCTGCCGGACGAGCGCAAGCGAATCGAGCAGCACACCGTGATCGGCGACCAGATCCTGGCTCCGATCGAGTTCCTGACCCCGGTTAGGCCGCTGGTCCGTCACGGACACGAGCGCTGGGACGGCGCCGGGTACCCGGACGGCCTGTCCGGCGAGAGCATTCCGCTCGGCGCTCGGATCATCTTTGCCTGTGATGCCCTGGACGCGATGACCACCGAGCGCCCGTACCGGTCGGCCATGGCGCTGGAGGAGGCCTGCGAGGAGCTGCGCCGCTGCGCGGGCACGCAGTTCGATCCCGGCGTGGTCGATGCGCTGCTCGAGGTGCTCGCCACGACAAGTGGCTCGGTCGCGGCCTGAGCCGCGCGGCCCCCCTCCTACACTCAATCCGATGCGCAGGATCGTGATCGCTGGCTCCACCGGCTCGATCGGCACGCAGGCGCTCGACGTGATCGCGCGCAGCGAGTCGCTCGAGGTCGTCGGGCTGGCCGCCCACAGCAACGCCGAGGTGCTGCTCGAGCAGGCCGGCGAGCATGGCGTGCACCGCGTGGCGCTCGCCGACGAGGATGCGGCAGCCCGCGCCGCCGAGCGCTGGACCGAGGGGGAGGTGCTCGGCGGGGCCGAGGGAATGATCGCCCTGATCACCGACACCGAATGCGACCTCGTGCTCAACGCGCTCGTGGGCTCGGCCGGCCTCGGCCCCACAGTGGCAGCCCTGGGTGAGGGCATCGACCTGGCTCTGGCCAACAAGGAGAGCCTCGTCGTGGGGGGCGAGCTGGTCATGGCGCTAGCCGAGGCCACCGGGGCATCGCTGCTGCCGGTGGACTCCGAGCATTCCGCGCTGTTTCAGTTGGTCAACGCCGAGCCGGGCCCGGGAACGATCGACCGGCTGGTGCTCACGGCCTCGGGCGGCCCGTTCCGGGGGCGCACCGACCTCAGCGGGATCACCAGGGAAGACGCCCTGGCCCATCCAACCTGGGATATGGGCGGCAAGATCTCTATCGACTCGGCCACCCTGATGAACAAGGGCTTGGAGGTGATCGAGGCCCACCACCTGTTCGGCGTGCCCTATGACCGCATCGGCGTGGTGGTGCACCCGCAGTCGATCGTGCACGCACTGATCGACCTCAACGACGGCGCCTCGCTGGCCCATCTGGGCAATCCCGACATGCGGGTGCCCATCTCCTACGCCCTGCATCACCCCGACCGGGTGGACGTGCCCGTGCGACCCCTGGACCTCGCCGCGGCCGGCTCGCTCACCTTCGAGGAGCCCGACGAGCGGACCTTCCCGTGCCTGCGGCTGGCCCGACAGGCCGGTGTGGCCGGCGGCACCGCGCCCTGTGTGCTCAACGCCGCCAACGAGGTGGCGGTGCAGGCCTTCCTCGGGGGCGATCTGCCGTTCGCGGGCATCGCCGGGGTGGTGGAGCGCACGCTCGCGGACCTGCCACCCAGCCCCCTGCGCCACTTCAACGATCTGTACACAGCCGACGCCGAGGCGCGCGAATGCGCCCTGGAGATCGTGGAGGCCGTACCCGCCGTATGAGCTGGTTCCTCGCCTTCGCGGGCTTCGCCGTGCTCGTGATCCTTCACGAGCTCGGCCACTTCGTGGTGGCCAAGATGGTGGGCATGCGCGTGGAGAAGTTCTCGCTCTTCTTCCCGCCGACGCTGGTGTCGAAGAAGGTGGGGGAGACCGAGTACGCCGTCGGTCTCATCCCCGCTGGGGGCTACGTGAAGATCAGCGGCATGAATCCAGACGAGGAGCTGCCTCCCGAGGTTCGCGACCGGGCCTATCATGCGCAACCGGTCTGGAAGCGGATCGCCGTGATCCTTGCGGGGCCTGCGGTGAACCTCGTCCTGGCCCTCGTGCTGCTGCTCGTGTTCTATGCGGCCATCGGACCGCCCACGGGAACCGACCGGGTTGGGACGATCCAGAAGGGCTTCCCGGCCGAGAAGACGCTCGAGCCGGGCGACCGCCTCGTGTCGGTGGATGGCGTGCGCGGGGATCCCACCCGCCTATCACGCCAGATCACCACCCACGAGTGCGCCGGCGGCTCCAAGCGCAACCGGTGCGAGGCCTCCGAGCCGGCGCGGCTGATCGTGGAGCGCGACGGCGAGCCCATGCCGCTCACGCTCACCCCGATCTACGACACGCAGGAGGACCGCCCGCGGCTGGGCTTCGGCTATGCCGAGGGCCCGCGTGAGGCGCTGCCCATAGGCGACGCCGTGGACGTGTCGCTAGAGCAGTTCTGGTTCATCACCAAGGCCACGCTCAGCCTGCCCGCGCGGCTGTTCAACGCCGAGCAGCGGTCCGAGATCTCGGGCATCGTGGGCTCGTACGAGGTCACGCGCCAGACGATCCTCAACGACATCGCCGAGGTGGTGGCCATTCTCGCCGTGATCTCGCTGTCGCTGGCGATCGTGAATCTGTTCCCGTTCCTCCCGCTCGACGGGGGACACATCTTCTGGGCGATCGTCGAGAAGGTGCGCGGTCGCCCGGTGCCCCTGGCGGTGATGGAGCGCGCGGGGGTGGTCGGCTTCATGCTGGTGATCGTGCTCTTCCTGATCGGCTTCACCAACGACATCGGGCGGTTGTCGGGCGAGGGGTTCGACGTGCGCTGACCCCACCGGGGGTAGTCTGCGCCCTTCGAGCGACAGGGAGGAGACCAGCAGCATGGAGAGCGCAACGCCAACCCGTACACATCGGCCGCGGGGGCTGGACGCCGACACGATGGCGGCCGCCTTCCAGATCACCGTGGAGGACAACGCCGACACGCCGGCGATCCGCACCAAGGACGACGAGTTGAGCATCACCTGGGCCGAGTACGCCCAGCGGGTCGAGAGCGTGGCGCGCGGCTTGGCCGCCCTGGGCCTGGAGCACGGCGGCACGCTCGGGATCATGCTGACCAACCGCCCGGAGTTCCACGTTACCGACTCCGCTGCCCTGCATCTCGGCGCCGTCCCCTTCTCGATCTACAATACCTACACGGCCGACCAGATCGAGTATCTGGCCAAGGACGCCGGCAACTCGATCTTCGTGACCGAGAAGGCGTTCCTCGCCACGATCCTGGCCGTGCGCGACAAGGTCGGCGGGGTCGAGCACGTGATCGTGGTGGACGGCGACGGCTCCGATGACACGCTCACGCTGGCCGATCTGGAGGGAAAGGGCGATCCCTCGTTCGACTTCGAGGCGGCCTGGAAGGCCGTCAAGCCAGAAGACCTGCTGACCGTGATCTACACGTCCGGCACCACGGGGCCGCCCAAGGGGGTGCAGCTAACCCACGCCAACCTGGTCAGCGCCGTCAAGGCCATCGAGGACATCATCGACTTCCCCGACGAGGGCCGGGTGATCTCCTGGCTGCCCTATGCCCATATCGCCGAGCGCGCCTGCAGCCACTACCTGCCCATAGTCCTCGGCTTCACCACCACCGACTGCCCCGACCCGCGGCAGGTGGTGGCCTACCTGCCCGAGGTGCGCCCCACGTGGTTCTTTGCGGTGCCCCGCATCTGGGAGAAGCTCAAGGCGGCGATCGAGGCCGGCATCGAGCACGAGGAGGACGAGGACAAGAAGAAGGCGATGCAGGGCGCCCTCGAGGCGGGCCTGAAGAAAGTGCGTCTCGAGCAGGCCGGGGAAGAGGTGCCGAAGGAGCTGGCCCAGGGCTACGCGCAAGCCGACGAGAAGGTGTTCTCCAAGATCCGCGAGCGCCTTGGCTTTGACAGGGCGCAATCGGTGAACGTGGGCGCCGCGCCAACCCCGCCCGAGGTGATCGAGTTCTTCCACGCGATCGGCATCCCGCTGGCCGAGCTGTGGGGGATGTCCGAGACCTGTGGCGCAGGGTGCATCAACCCGCCGGACAAGATCAAGATCGGCACGGTGGGCCCGCCCACACCGGGCGTTGAGATCAAGCTCGCCGACGACGGTGAGGTGAT
>Ga0136620_10000132_pt1 | contig 31498 bp, 34 predicted proteins | sample AntDrymUQ4162106_2_FD_104806 | JGI IMG/M metagenome (GOLD analysis project Ga0136620, IMG submission 104806) | Polar desert sand microbial communities from Dry Valleys, Antarctica - metaG UQ416 (21.06) | ecosystem: Environmental > Terrestrial > Soil > Desert | place: Antarctica: Dry Valley... | reverse complement strand
GTGCGCGTCACGACCCCGCGCAGCACTCCGTCGCGGTCTACGACGAGCATCGCCCCCAGGCGGCGCATGCCCTCGGCGCCGAGCACGCTCTCGAGCGGCTCCTCGGCGTCGACCCGGAACGCGTGCGCCCCGTCCAGGCTGATCACCTCGTCGACCGTGCGCCCGGCGAGCTCGGGCTCGGGCACGTCGTCGAGCTGCTCTCGCCGCACGAGGCCGAGCAGCCGGTCGTCGGCGTCGACGACCGGGAACCAGGGCCAGCGGTAGCGCAGGAAGAACTCCTCGAGCGCGCGATCGAGCCGGGCGTCGCCGCGCACGGCGACGGGCTCGGCGTCCATCACGTCGGCCACCCGCAGGCCCTCGATCCGCGCGGTCACGCGGCTCTGGGCTACGGCGGCGCGGGCCGACTGCCCTAGGAACAGCCCGATGATCGCGAGCCACAGCCCGGAGACGAGTGCGCCCTGGTAGAAGGCGAGGTACAGCCCGAGCGCGAACAGCACGAACGAGAAGGCGCGGCCGAGCAGCGCGGCGATCCGCGTCGCGCGCGAGCGGTCACCTGTGCGCCACCATGCGATCGCGCGCACGATTCGTCCACCGTCGAGGGGGAATCCGGGCAGCAGGTTGAGCACGAGCAGCATCACGTTGATCACCGCCAGGTAGGCGAGGATCGAGGCGATCGCGCTCGTGCCGGGGACGGCGAGCGCGGCGAGCAAGACCCGCTCCGGGCCGACGAGCCCGGCCGCACCGGCGTAGCAGGCGAGCGCGATCGCGGCGGTCACGAGCGGCCCCGCGGCGGCGACTCTGAACTCGACCCCGGGGGAGGGAGCCTCACGGCCCATCTTCGCCACGCCTCCGAGCAGCCACAGGTCGATCCCGTCGATCGCGATCCCGTTGCGGACGGCGACTACGCCGTGCCCCAGCTCGTGCAGCACGACCGAGGCGAAGAAGAGCAAGGCGCTTGCCGTGGCGAGCGCAAATGCGAGGTTGTCGTCGGGGAAGGCCGCGCCGTAGTTGCGCGCCTGGAACCAGATGATCAGGAAGAGCACGACGAACCAGCTCGGGTGCACCCCGACGCGGATCCCGAACACCCGTGCGAGCTGGATCGAGCGACCGCCCATCCAACCATCGTCGCACAGGCGATAATGCGCATCCTTCCCCGAAGACGAGCGCAGTCAGAAAGGACTCAAGTGGCTCATCGCGTCACCTTCATACCGGGCGACGGGACAGGACCGGAGATATCGGAAGCCGTGCGCCGGGTGCTCGAGGCCACCGGAGTCGAGTTCGAGTGGGACTGGCAGGACGCCGGCGCCGACGTCTACGACCGGGAGGGCACGCCGCTGCCCGATCGAGTCGTCGAGTCGATCCGCGAGCGCGGCCTCGCCATCAAGGGACCGCTCACGACCCCGATCGGCTCGGGCTTTCGCTCGATCAACGTTGCCTTGCGCAAGCAGCTCGACCTCTACGCGTGCCTGCGTCCGTGCAAGTCCTACGAGGGAGTGCGCACCCGCTTTCCCGAGACCGACCTCGTGATCGTGCGCGAGAACCACGAGGACCTTTATGCGGGCATCGAGTACGAGCTCGGCGACCCGAAGACCGACAGGCTGCGTGAGTTCATCCGCGAGACCGAGGGCACCGAGCTGCGCGAGGACATCGGCGTGTCGATCAAGTCGATCTCGGTCTACGGCACCGAGCGGATCGTGCGCGAGGCGTTCGAGTACGCGAAGGCCTATGGCCGCGCGAAGGTGACGGCCGGTCACAAGGCGAACATCATGAAGCTCTCGGACGGACTGTTCCTCGAGACCGCCCGGCGCGTCGCGGAGGAGGAGTATCCGGATATCGAGTTCGAGGACCGGATCGTCGACAACCTGTGCAATCAGCTCGTGTCACGTCCCGAGGAATACGACGTGATCGTGCTGCCGAACCTCTACGGAGACATGCTGTCAGACCTGTGCGCCGGGATGATCGGTGGCCTCGGACTCGCACCCGGCGCGAACATCGGCGACGACTGCGCGGTGTTCGAGGCCGTGCACGGCTCGGCGCCGAAGTACAAGGGACAGAACAAGGTCAACCCGATGGCGTTGATGTTCTCGGGGATGATGCTCCTCAACCACATCGAGGAGCGCGAGGCCGCCGATCGCCTCGAGCAGGCGATCGCGGACGTGATCCGCGAGGGCAGCTCCGTGACCTATGACATGAAGCCGACTCGCGACGACCCGACCGCCGTCGGGACCTCGGAGGTGGCCGACGCGATCATCGCCAAGATGGAGCGCGTGGCGGCCGCCTAGACGGCGACGTAGCCACGACCCTCCTTGCGCACCGCGCCGTCGCCCTCGAGGTTCGACATCACGCGGTAGAGGTAGTTCGCCTGATCGATGTTCATCTTCTCGGCCAGCTCGCTGACGGAGACCCCTGGGTTCTGGCGCACCACCTGGAGCGCCTGTTCGGCACGCGTGCCGCCGCGGCGCCGACGCCTGCGGACGGGCGCCGTTGAGGAGCTCCGGGGGCGGCCCGGTCGCCGCTTGGTCGCTGAGCCGTCCATCCCGGCCAGTGCCGCGCGCGCTCGTTCGAGCTTAAGGTACTCCTCGTGCAGAGGCCGAAGCTCGTTCAGGCGGGTGTCTATCTCCGCCAGCTTCTCGTCCAGGAAATCAGTCATTAACCCTCCATACACAAGGTGGTAGTAATGCGAACGAAGATCACTGTAGTCGGTGCCGGCAATGTGGGGGCTACGACTGCACAACGGCTTGCGGAGCGTGACTACGCCGATGTCGTAGTCGTGGACATCGTCGAGGGACTGCCGCAGGGCAAGGTCCTCGACATCAACCAGTCAGGACCGGTGGTGGGGTATGAGCCGAATCTGATCGGCTCCAACGGATACGAGGAGAGCGCAGGCTCGGAGATAGTGGTGATCACCTCGGGGTTTCCCCGCCAGCCCGGCATGAGCCGCGACGATCTGCTGGCGAAGAACAAGGAGATCGTCGGCAACGTCAGCAAGGAGGTCGCCGAGCGCTCTCCGGACGCGATCGTGATAGTGGTCACCAACCCTCTCGACGCAATGTGTCACGTGGCATATGACGAGCTCGGCTTCCCGCGCCAGCGCGTGATCGGGATGGCCGGCGTGCTCGACTCCGCGCGCTTTCGCACGTTCCTCGCCTGGGAGCTCGGCGTGTCGGGGCGTGACGTGACCGGGTTCGTCCTCGGCGGGCACGGAGACTCGATGGTCCCGGTCGTGTCGTACTCGAACGTCGCGGGCGTGCCCGTCGACCAGCTCATCTCCGACGAGCGCCTCCAGGAGATCGTGCAGCGCACGCGCGACGGCGGCGCCGAGGTCGTGAAGCTGCTGCAGAAGGGCTCGGCGTTCTACGCGCCATCGGCCGCGGTGGTCGAGATGATCGACTCGATCGTGCTCGACCAGAAGCGCGTGTTGCCGTGCGCGGCGCTCTGCGAAGGCGAGTATGGCTTCGACGGCCTGTTCGTAGGCGTGCCGGTTCGCCTCGGTGCGCAGGGGATCGAGGAGATCGTCGAGATCGATTTGAGCGAGACCGAGAAGCAGGCCCTGAGCGACTCGGCGGGCACGGTCCGCGAGCTCGTCCAGGCGCTGGCCACGCTCTAGATGGTCGACCTCCGGACTCGACCATCCAGGCGAGAGCGCGGGTCAGCGCGCGGGCGCCGGCTCGAGCAGCGCCCGCAGCCGCTCGAGCGAGCGGTCGAGCTCGCGCTCGGGGATGTGCGAGCCGGCGAGCGCGGCGCCCGCGATCCGGCCGAGCGGGCCACCGGGCAGCTCGAACTCGTTCGCGTAGCGAAAGCGGCTGCCGGTCGCTGTGGCGGAGAGCTCGTAGGAGATGCGCGCTCGAGACAGGGCCGGCCCCCGGCCCTCCCAGAGCACGCGCGCGGGCCGCTCGGCCGTGACCACCGTCCAGTCGATCTCGAGCGGCACGCCGGCGAGGTTGAGCGACTGGCGGAGCTCGGAGCCCGCCCGTAGCGCTCCCGCGGGCGCGTCGCGCAGGCCGCGATGGATCGTCACCCAGTCGCCGAGCCGCCGCGGGTCCATCACGAGGTCGTAGACGGCCTCGGGCGCGACGCCCAGCTCGATCTCGCGCGCGACCCTCATCGCGCGCCCAGCCGCTCGGCGCGCTCCCAGTCGGCGAGCGCGTGGTCGACGGCGCGGTCGAATGAGCGCGGGCGCAACCCGTACAGGCGTCGAGCGTCATCGTCGCGGGGCAGGAGGTCGTGCTCGAGGCTCTCCATCAACGGGCGTACGAGCTCGAGTGGCTGGCCGCTGAGGCGCGCCACGACGGCCGCGCCGCCCTGCATCGCGCCGCTCGGCAGCCGCAAGGTGGGCCGGCCGACGCCCATCAGCTCCGCCACGCGCGCGATGATCTCCGCGAAGGTGAGCTCCTGCGGTCCGACCACGTCGAGCGTGCGGCCGGCCGCGGCGATGGTGCGCGGCGTCAGCGCTAGGTAGTCGAGCACGTCGCGCTCGTCGATCGGGCGCGTGCGCCGCGCGCCGAAGCGCGCGAGCGGGAGCACGCGCAGCCGCTCGACGAGGCGGACGATGATGCGAAAGGACGACGAGCCCGCGCCCACCACGATCGACGCTCGCAGGGCGGTCGACCGCGGCAGGCCGTCGAGCAGCATCCGCTCGACCTCGAGCCGCGAAGCGAGATGCCGCGAGGGAGGGCCCGCGCGCGGCGTCAGGCCGCCGAGATAGACGACCCGCTCCACGCCGGCCGCGTTCGCGGCCGCGACGAACGCCTCGGCGGCGCGGCGGTCGCGGGACGCGAAGTCACCGCCGTCAGCAGTCGCGGACTCCATCGAGTGGACCAGGTAGTAGGCGACCCGGCAGCCCTCGAGAGCGGCCGCGAGCCTCCGCGGGCGCAGGAGGTCGGCCTCGACCCCGTGCGCGCCCGCGGGCAGGTCGAGCCGCGAGGGATCGCGAGCAAGCGCCCTGACGACCCGTCCCTCGCCGGCGAGGCGCTTGACGAGCAGCGAGCCGATGTACCCCGTCGCGCCTGTGACCGCCTCCATCGCAGTAGTGTCGTTCACCGCTGGCTGCGCCGCTGCGGAATGCGCGGGCTCTTAGTCTCAAGTATAGGGTTAGACACGTGCTCGCGCCCAAAGAGCCATCTTGGGGCAGCGTGCCCCACCGCCCGCGCAAGCACCACAGGCTGCCCCCAGTTCGCCTCCCGGGAAAGCGCGCAAACAGCGGGGCAGAACGTAAAGAAGCTGCTACGAGCGGGGTAATCGGAAACGCGCGAAATGCGGGGAGGCGGTGGGCAGGGTGGGGCACGCCTGGCAGGATGCCGCTTCACCGACGGGCGACAGAGGGGATACGCAGACGACATGGGCAAGGCGAAGGCGAAGAAGGCGGCTTGCGCGGACTGCTACTTCCGCTGCAACGACCTCTGCGCGCTCGACCTCCCGGGGCCGTGCTCGACGTTCCGTCCGGTGGAGCGCAACCTCGAGCCCGAACGCCAGCTCGCCTTCGTCTTCCGGACGCCCCGCACGCGGGCCGCGTACGCGTTTCCCCAGCCGCGTTAGCGGCGATCACGGTTCAGATGCGCTTGACAGTGCTCGGCAAGTCCCCCGCCTGGCAGGACGCGCGCGGTGCTTGCTCCGGCTACCTGGTCGAGGAAGACGACTTCGCTCTGCTGCTCGACTGCGGGCACGGCGTGCATTCGGAGTTGCGCCGCGTTCGCGAGCGGGTCGATGCCGTCGTGCTGTCGCACATGCACCCCGACCACTTCTTCGGCCTCGTCCCCTTCGCGTACGCGCTCACGATCGCCGCGCGCGCGACCCGGCGCGGTCGGCCCAAGCTGCTGCTGCCGCCGGGCGGGCGAGAGCTGTTGAGCTCGCTCGAGCAGCTGCTGGCGATCGGCGGCCTGCTCGAGGAGGCGTTCACCATCGAGAGCTATGAGCCGGAGTCGCCGCTCGTGCTCGGGCCGCTGGCGCTCGCGTTCGCAGCGGTACCGCATTTCGTGCCGACATGGGCGATCGCGGTCGAGCATCAGGGCCGGCGGCTCGTCTACGGAGCCGACTGCGGCGTAGGCGACGAGCTCGTGGCCTTCGCATCCGGCGCCGACCTGGCCCTGCTCGAGTCGACGCTGGCGGCGCCTCACCCCGAAGGCTCCCGCTTCCACCTCAGCGCCCGCGAGGCCGGCGAGCACGCGCGCGCGGCGGGAGCGGCTCGCCTCCTGCTCACCCACTTCTCCGATGAGCTCGACTCGCTCGCGCTCCGCCGCGAGGGCGCCGCCGGCTTCGGGGGCGCGGTGGAGCTTGCCCGCGCCGGCGCGACCTACGGCGTCTGACCGAGACCTTGTGCTGGGTACGCTGCAGTGATGGCAAGCCGTGACCTGTTCGCGAACTTCGAGCGCATGCGGCGCGAGATCGACGAGCTGTTCGGCGATGTCGTCGAGCGCGCCGGCTTCGTCGGACGGCGTGGCTTCCTGCCGCGTGTCGACGTCTTCTTCTGCGGCCCACCGCCGCGCACGGTGGTGGAGGCGGAGCTCGCCGGCATCGACGCCGATCGCGTCGGCATCGAGGTGCGCGGCCGCCAGCTCGTGATCGCCGGTGAACGCCGCCCGCCCTCGGCCGAGGGGCGCCTCTACCAGCATGTCGAGATCGAGCGCGGGCCGTTTCGCCGCGTGATCGACCTCGGCGCGGAGGTCTTGGCCGAGCAAGCGAGCGCGTCGTACGAGAACGGCGTCCTGCGCGTCGAGGTCCCGCTCGCGCCGCCTGACCGAAACGCTCGCCGGATTCCGGTCAGCCGCCCGACGGACGGCGGCGGCGCGCGCCGCAGCGCCGGCACGCTCGAGCCCGGGTCCGAGCGCGCGTGACGAGCCCGCTGGCCCAGGTCCCGGTCGCTCCCGCGGCGCAGGACGGCGCTCTCCCCGACGCACTGCCCGTCCTGCCGCTCAAGGACAACGTCGTCTTTCCCGACACGCTGAACCCGCTGGGGGTCGGCCAGGAGCGCTCGATCCGCCTCCTCAACGACGTGCTCGGCGGCAATCGGATGCTCGTGATGGCGGCGTCCCGCGACCCCGAGCTCGACGAGCCGGGGCCCGACCAGGTCCACGCGGTCGGCGTCGCCGGCATCGTGCAGCGGATGATCAAGGTGCCCGACGGCACGCTGAGGATCCTCGTGCAGGGCGTCCAGCGCGTCGGCCTCGGCGACTACGAGGCCACCGATCCCTACCTCGTCGCGCGCGTCGAGCCGCTGCCGGACGTGGTCAAGGAGACGCCCGAGCTCGAGGCGCTGGTGCGAAACGTACGCACGAGCTTCAGCGAGATCATCCAGCAGGGCCAGTATCTCCCCGAGGAGCTCCAGATCGCGGTCGCGAACGTCGAGAGCCCGACAGAGCTCGCGCACATGATCGCGGGCTCGCTGCGTATCAAGACCGAGGAGAAGCAGGAGCTGCTCGAGGAGCGCGACGTCGCGAAGCGGCTGCGCCGGCTGGCGGAGCTGCTCGCCCGCGAGCTCGACCTGATCTCGATCGGCACGCGCATCCAGTCGCAGGTGCAGTCCGGCGTCGACAAGAGCCAGCGCGAGTACTTCCTGCGCCAGCAGCTCAAGGCGATCCAGGACGAGCTCGGCGAGGTCGACGAGCAGCAGGCCGAGACCAACGAGCTGCGCGAGCAGATCGAGCAGGCGGAGCTGCCCGAGCACGCGCTCGAGCAGGCGAACCGCGAGCTCGGGCGGCTCGAGCGGCTGCCCTCGCAGGCGGCCGAGCACGGCGTGATCCGCAACTACCTCGAGTGGATCGTGTCGCTGCCGTGGTCGAAGTCGACCGACGACGACCTCGATCTCGTCAAGGCGCGCGAGCAGCTCGACTCAGACCACTACGACATCGAGGCGGTCAAGGACCGCATCCTCGAGTTCCTCGCCGTGCGCAAGCTGAACCCCGACGTCGGCTCGGCGATCATCTGCTTCGTCGGGCCTCCGGGGGTTGGCAAGACCTCGCTCGGTCACTCGATCGCCGCGGCGATGGGGCGCGAGTTCGAGCGCGTGTCGGTGGGCGGCGTGCGCGACGAGTCGGAGATCCGCGGTCACCGGCGCACCTACATCGGCGCGATGCCCGGCACGATCCTGCGCGCGCTGCGCGACACCGGCTCGAACAACCCCGTCCTGATGATCGACGAGATCGACAAGATGGGCACCGACTTCCGCGGCGATCCCGCGAGCGCGATGCTCGAGGTGCTCGATCCGGAGCAGAACACGAGCTTTCGCGATCACTATCTCGACCTGCCCTTCGATCTCTCGAAGGTGATGTTCATCACGACGGCTAACCAGCTCGAGCCGATTCCGGGCCCCCTGCGTGACCGCATGGAGGTGATACAGCTCTCTGGCTACACGGAGGCCGAGAAGCTCGAGATCGCGAAGCGCTACCTGGTGCCGCGCCAGGTCGAGCGAAACGGCCTCTCGCCGGCGCGGATCGAGTTCGCAGACGAGGGGCTGCGGCTGCTGATCGACGGCTACACGCGCGAGGCCGGGGTGCGCTCGCTCGAGCGCGAGATCGGAGCGCTGTGTCGAAAGGTCGCCCGCGGCTACGCGGAGGGTAAGCGCCGCAAGCGGACGATCAAGGCGCGCCAGGTGACCGAGTTGCTCGGCAAGCGGCGCGTCCGCCACGAGGCCAAGCGCCGCACCGACGAGCCGGGCGTCGCCACCGGGCTCGCCTGGACCCCGGTCGGCGGCGACGTGCTGTTCGTCGAGTCCGCGGCCTATCCCGGCGAGGGCCGGCTGCGCGTGACCGGCCAGCTCGGGGACGTGATGAAGGAGTCCGCCGAGGCCGCGATGTCCTTCGTCAAGGGCAACTTGAAGAACTGGGGCGCCGACGTGACCGAGGATTGGTTTCGCACCCACGACGTCCACATCCACGTGCCCGCGGGTGCGATCCCGAAGGACGGCCCGAGCGCCGGGGTGACGATGGCAACCGCGCTCGTCTCGCTCGCCACCGGCCGCGCCGTGCGCTCGGATACCGCGATGACCGGCGAGATAACGCTCACCGGCCAGGTGCTTCCGATCGGCGGCCTGAAGGAGAAGGCGCTCGCCGCTCAACGCGCGTCGCTGACGCGCGTGATCGCTCCGGGAGAGAACGAGGCCGACCTCGACGAGTTCCCCAAGCATCTGCGCGAGGGGATGGAATTCATCTTCGCGGACCGGATCGAGCGCGTGCTCGAGGCGGCGCTCGAAGGTGATGGTGTTCCTTCGGGGCGTCCGGGGTATTCTCGCACCCGTAAGCGGACGGCGAGGAGAGCCAATGGCAAGAGGTAAGAACAAGGCGACGAAGGCGGGTGTCGGCGCGGTGGCATCGGCTCGCGCGGCCGCGCACAATCCGTACGTGCAGCGCCTGATGGACGACGACGACCTGCGCCAGAACCTGCAGGACGCCTACGAGGCGGCCCGCAAGGCCTACGGTCGGATCGACGGCAAGGGCCCGACCAAGGCCGTGCTCGACGACAGGAAGACGCAGAAGGAGCTGAAGCGCGCCGGCAAGTCGCTGAGCGAGGCCGCCGACGCGCTGCGTGGCGCCAAGGGCAAGCGCAAGCGCCGCCGTCGTGGCGGGCTGTTGCTGGTCCTGCTCGTGGGAGCCGGCGCCGCGGTGGCGATGAGCGAGGACCTGCGTAAGCGCGTGCTCGACCTGCTGTTCGGCGCCGAGGAGGAGTTCGAGTACACCTCGACGACGATGCCGCCGCCCGCGGTGCCGACCCCGCCCTCGGGGCCGGCGGGCACTGCCTGACCCTGGCCGGCGCCACTACGCCCCATCGAAGAGGCGCTCTCCGGAGCGCCTTTTTCGTGCCCGAGGCTCAGCCGGCGAGGTAGTCGTCGATCACGACGAGCGAGCCAGGTCGGCTGCCGGGGTCGGTGCCGTAGCGCTCGAGCCAGGCGGCGGGGGGCACGTCCCGGCGCGTCTCCCAGGCGCGCAGGAAGGGGTAGGGGTTCGTCGCCTCGCCGCCGCGAGGGTGGATCTCGAAGTGCAGGTGGGGCGGGGTCTGCTCGGCGTCGCCGGTGCTGCCGACGAACCCGATCACGTCACCCGCCTCGACCTCGGCGCCGTTGCGGGCGTCCTCGGCGAAGGCCGACAGGTGACCGTAGAAGAGCGTGTCGCCCTGCTCGCTCTTGAGCCACACTCGGTTGCCGGGGATCTTGCGCGTGCCGACTCGAAACAGGCGTCCATCCGCGACGGCTAGCACGGGGGTGCCGGTGGCGGCGAAGATGTCGTTGCCCTCATGCGTGCCGGTGCGCTCGCGCGGGGCGCCCCAGTCGTTCGAGTAGCTGTAGCCGGCATGGACCGGGAAGGCGTAGCCGCGAGCGGTGCGCAGCGCCTCTAGCTCGGGCGCCCGCCGGCGCGCGGGCGCTCTCTGCGCGCGGGCACGGCGCTCGGGGCGGGCTGTCCGTCGCTCGGCTTGGCGCTGTGCGGTCTCGCGCTCGCGCGTCGTCTCTGTGTCCGGCGCCGGGGCGGCCCGTGGCACGCTCGCGGCCGCATATCCGACCGTGACCGTGTCGCCGCGCGAATGTCCCTTGTACGCGCGGGTCAGCCGCGCGCGCAGGCCGACGATGCGGTCGCCCCCGGTCGCCAGCACCTCGAGCTCGCCGTAGCCCGAGAGCTCGTAGGAGTGCGGGCGCTCGACCGTCGCGGCAACGCGCTTGCCGGCGATCGCGAGATCGGTGACGACCCCGGACGTGCGAGTGTCCCCAGGCCCGGCGTTCGCCTCGACGTCGACTGCCGAGGCGGTCACGAGCCCGTCGAAGAGGTTGACGCGCTCGGCCCTCGCCGTCGCGGTCGCCCGGCGACCTCGGGTCGAGGCCTGTACCGCGGTGCGCGCGCCGGCGCGCTGGTCGTCGGCCTCCGCCCGCAGCTCGCCTCGCCGTCCGCTCGGGCCCTCGCGCTCGAAGGCGGTCGCGGTAGCCTGTGCCGGAGCCGCCGCGGGCGCCTGCGCGATCGTCGCGGCGCCGCCGACGCCGAGCGCGGCGAGCACCACGAGCAGGGAAAAGCGGCGGTGTACGGGCATTCGCCGAGGGTACCCAGCGCCCCTACTCGCCTCCGAGCGGCTATACGGATGCGATGAGCTCCGCTTCAGCACAGCTTCCCCACTGGCCGCCGGGCACCGCCGCCGTCCTGTGCGTCGCCGGCCCGCACGCGATCCCGGTGTCGACGGCGATCCGTGCCGGTGACGATCGCCTCGTGTTCGCGCTCGGCCGCCGCCGCGACGCGCTCGCCCGCCTGCGCGAGGACCCGCGTGCGGCGCTTTGCATGCTCGCCGAGGGGCTCGCCTTCACCGCGCACGGCGAGATCTCGGTCCTGCGCGAGGAGCTCGAGCGCATCCCGCTGGCGGCGCTCGAGCTACGCGTCGAGCGCGTGCAGGATCACCTCGCCGACGGGCGCACCGACATGCTCGGCGCGGCCGGCTGGCGCTGGCGCGGCGAGCGTGACGCCGAGGCAGACCGCATCGTCCACGAGGAGCTCGCGGCGCTCGCTGCGATGACCGGTTGACTGCGATGCCCGAGTCGGAGGTCGCGAAGCTCGAGCGCTGGGCCGATCACGGCGCTCTGTGGCGGGTGGTGCACGTGTCCGAGCGGCGGGCGATCGTCGACCTCTGCACGTGCTACGGCGAGCCGGTCGAGCGGCTCGAGTCCGACGATCGGGAGCTGATCGAGTACTTGCGCGGCCGGGAGTCGTCGGCGGACTCCCCCTGACGGCGCGGCATGAGGAGCGTCCCGGACGCCCTCAAGCCAGCTTCGGGCTCCGCCACGGCGCCGCGAGGCGCCGCTCGAGCTCCCCACCCAGCTCTGTCATGGCGATCCGCGCCTGCTCGAGCGAGTCGCGGTCGCGCAGCGTGACCGTGCCGTCCTCCATCGTCTGGTGGTCGACCGTCACGCCCCACGGCGTGCCGATCTCGTCCTGGCGGCGGTAGCGCTTTCCGATCGAGCCGCCGGTGTCGTACTCGGCCGGCATCCGCCGGCGCAGGTCCTGGTAGATCTCACGTGCGCGCTCCGGCTGGCCGTCCTTGTTGACGAGCGGCAGTACCGCGACCTTGACCGGCGCCAGCCGTGGGTGCAGGCGCAGCACGACGCGCTCGCGGCCCTCGACCTGCTCCTCGTCGTAGGCGTCGACCATGAAGGCGAGCGTCGCCCGGTCAGCGCCGGCCGAGGGCTCGATCACGTGCGGCACGTAGCGCTCCCCGCTTCCCGAGTCGACGTACTCGAGCTTCTCGCGCGAGAACTTCGCGTGCTGGGTGAGGTCGAAGTCGCCGCGATTGGCGATTCCCTCGAGCTCCGACCAGCCCATCGGGAACTCGTACTCGATGTCGGACGTGGCGGAGGAGTAGTGCGAGAGCTCGTCCGCGTCGTGCGGGCGCAGCTTCAGGTGATCCGGCCGCAGGCCGAGCTCGGTGTACCACCGCATCCGCTCATTCAGCCAGTGCTCATGCCAGTGACCGGCGTCGGCGGGAGGCACGAAGAACTCGATCTCCATCTGCTCGAACTCGCGCGTGCGGAAGATGAAGTTCTGTGGGGTGATCTCGTTGCGGAAGGACTTGCCGACCTGGGCGATGCCGAATGGCGGGCGCTTACGAGAGAACTGGAGCACGTTCTTGAAGTTGACGAAGATCCCCTGGGCGGTCTCCGGCCGCAGATACACGCGGGAGCCCTCTTCTTGCACGGGGCCCATGTGGGTCTCGAACATGAGGTTGAAGTTGCGGGGAGGTGAGAGCTCGCCACCGCACTCGGGGCAGCGCAGCTCGCCCTCCGGCTTGGCGTCGCGCAGGTGGTCCTCGCGCCAGCGCCGCTTGCACTTGCCGAGGCATTGCACGAGTGGGTCGGTGAAGCCCTCGAGATGCCCGGATGCCTCCCAGGTCATCGGGTGCATCAGGATCGCGGCGTCGAGCGCCACCACGTCGTCGCGCTCCTGGACAACCGCACGCCACCACTCGGCCTTCACGTTCGACTTGAGCAGGACGCCGTAATGGCCGTAGTCGTAGGTCGAGGCGAGGCCGCCGTAGATCTCCGACGACTGGAAGATGAAGCCTCGCCGCTTGCAGAGGGCGACGATCTTCTCCATCGTGGCGGCGTCGGTGGTGGCCATCCCCCTAAGCTATCGACGCGCGGAATCCTGCCCTGATCCGCCCCCTACGGGGCCGTTTTCGGCACTCCTATACTGAGAGTGCCATGCCGATTTACGAATATCGCTGCGAGCGTGGGCACTCGTTCGAGTGCATGCAGCGCATGGGCGCCGACGCGATCGAGGCCTGCACGGTGTGCAGCGCGCCCGCTACGCGCGTCTTCAGCGCTCCCGCGGTGCACTTCAAGGGCTCGGGCTTCTACACGACCGACTATGGCAAGAAGGGACGCGGCGGGGCGTCGGACAACGGCGGCGATGGGGCCAAGGAGACGGGGTCCGACTCCAAGGCGGGGTCGAGCTCCGACTCGAGCAACCCGGGCTCGGACTCGAAGTCGAGCTCGGACTCGAAGTCTGGCTCCAAGGCAGGCTCGACCTCCTCGGGCTCGTCCTCCTCGGACTGAGCCCCGAGCACCGGCTCAGCTTCCGAGCAGCGCCTCGACGGCTCGCTGCTTGTCGCCCTCGGAGACGATCAGGCTCGTTCCCGGCCCCGCGCCCGACGGGCGCAGCACGCTCGTGCTCCCGGCGCCTCCGGTGACGACGTCCGCGAAGAGGGCGAGCAGGCCGGCGCCCCCGAGGTCGGTCCGCAGCGCGCGCGGAGCCTGCCAGGAGGCGAGCGGAAGGCGCGCGAACGTGAACGGCGACAGCAGCCGCGAGCGGATCGAAGACAGCACGAGCTGCTGACGGCGCGCACGCGCTCGATCGTCCTCGTTCGGTGAGCAGCGGTTCTTTCGCACGCGCGCGAAGGCGAGCGCCTGGCGCCCGTTGAGATGGTGATCTCCCGCCCGCAGCCTGAAGCGACGGCCGCCGAAGGGGTCCGAGGACACGCAGCGCTCGAGCGTGACGTCGATCCCGCCGAGCGAGTCGATGAAGGCCGGGAAGTCGTCGAAGGAGATTTCGACCACGTGGTTCACGCGCAGCTCGTTGCCGAGGAAGCCCTCGACGGTTCGCACCATCAGCGGCGTTCCGCCGAGTGCGTACGCGGCGTTGATCTTCTGCGGCGCGTGGCCCGGGATGTCGGCGTAGGAGTCACGCAGGATCGACAGCCGGCGCACGCTCCCGAACGACGCCCTCACGAGCAGGATCGAGTCGGCGCGGGCGGGGCCTTCGGCGCCGGGCTCGGACGTCGCGCGCGAGCGGCGGTCCGATCCGAGCACGAGAATCGTGCTGCCGGTGACGAGCGACGAGCCGCCCGAGAGCGTCTCCTCGGCCTCGGGGGAGGCACGCTCGGCGAGCTGCGCGCTGACGAAGAAGACAGCCACCGACACGCCGATCCACGCGAGCGCGAGCAGCGCCAGCCATCCGACGACCCGGCCGGGACGCAGGCGCCGGTCGCGGCGGCGCGAGGCCGGCGCGCCCCGCCCCTTGTCACCGCCTCGCCGGCGCAGGCGGTCGAGGCCGGCCCCGGGGCTCAGGCGGTGGCGCAGGCTCGGGCGCGAGCGATAGAGGCGGTATTCGGGCCTGCGGTCGTCTGGCGGCTCGTCGCGCACCCCCCGGGTATACCGTCCCGCCGTGCGCGCGCGGCGGGTGATCGGCATCGACTCGGGCGGTACGAAGTTCCTCGGCGGCGTCGTCGACGAGGAGTTGCATGTCCATCACCGCGTCGCACGGATGATCGGCGGGCTGGGGGCCGACGAGCTTCTCGACGTGATGGCGGAGGCGGTGCTCGAGGCGCGGGAGGTCGCACCCGACGCCGACGCAGTCGGCTTCGGGATCCCGTCGGTGGTCGATCAGCGGCGCGGGAGCTCGGTGTCCTCGCGCCACCTCCCGCTCGGGGGCGTCGCCTTCCGCGAGCTGATGACCGAGCGCATCGGCCTGCCCGTCTATGTCGACAACGACGCCAACCTGGCGATCCTCGCCGAGCACCGCTTCGGTGCCGGGCGCTTCGCCTCGCATGTGGTGCTGCTCACGCTCGGAACCGGCATCGGCAGCGGCCTCGTGCTCGACGGGAAGGTCTACCGCGGAGCAATCGGGGGGGCGGCCGAGATCGGCCACATGACTGTCGACCTCGACGGTCCGAAGTGCCCTGGGAGCTGTCCCAACCGGGGCTGCCTCGAGGCGCTCGTCTCAGGCGCGGCGATTGGCCACGCCGGCCGGGCCGCGGCGCTCGAGCGGCCCCGGTCGGCGCTCGGGCGCGTCCACGCGCAGGGACGCGAGATCACCGGCCAGGTGGTGACCGACCTCGCACGGGACGGCGACGAGACAGCGGTCGAGATCCTCGACGGCGCCGGGCGGATGCTGGGCGTCGGCATCGTCAACGTCGTGAACATCTTCAACCCCGAGGTCGTGATCGTCGGCGGCGGGGCGATCGCGGCGGGCGAGCTGCTCCTCCAGCCCGCTCGCGAGGTCGTGCTCGAGCGAGCACTCGATCCCAACCGTGAGATGGTGCGGATCGTCCCCGCGCACTTCGGTCACGAGGCCGGGATGCTCGGAGGCGCCGTGCTCGCCCTCTCCGGCGGGCGCGCGTAACGGCATGAGCGGCCACCTTGTCGTCTGCGCGACGCCGATCGGCAACCTCGAGGACGTGACGCTGCGGGTGCTCGCGGCGCTCCGCGAGGCGGACGTCGTCGCCTGCGAAGACACTCGGCGCACGCGCACCCTGCTCGACCGCTACGGGGTCAGCGCGAGCCTCGTCTCCTATCACGAGCACAACGAGGAGCGTCGAGCCGCGGAGCTCGTGGAGCGGATGGCGGGCGGCGAGACCGTCGCGCTCGTCTCCGACGCCGGCATGCCGCTGGTGTCGGACCCGGGCTACGTGCTCGTGCGGGCGTGCGTGGCCGCAGGTCTGGCGGTCGAGGTGCTGCCCGGGCCCTCGGCGGCGCTCGCCGCGCTCGTGGCCTCGGCGCTGCCGGCCGATCGCTGGCGCTTCGCCGGCTTCCTGCCGCGCAAGCGGGGCGACCTCCGCCGTGTGCTCTCGGAATCCGGGGGCACGCTCGTCGCGTTCGAGTCGCCGCGCCGGGTGGCGGCCACGCTTGCGCTGCTCGCGGAGCTCGATCCCGAGCGCGAGGTCGCGGTCTGTCGCGAGCTGACGAAGCTGCACGAGGAGGTCGTGCGCGGCGGCGCCCGCGAGCTTGCGGACCGTTACGCGCAGGGGCCGCCGCGCGGCGAGGTCGTGCTCGTGGTCGCCCCGGCACGCGCGGGCGCGGGCGCGGCACAAGACGACGAGGCGGCGCTCGACGCGCTCGCCCGGCTCGTGGACGCCGGCGCGCGGGCGCGGCCGGCGGCGGGGGTGGTGGCAGAGCTCACGGGGGGCAGCGCCAACGCGCTCTACCGGACGTGGGTTGCCCGGCGGAAGCTGTGAGAGCGCGCTTGCGCGTGACGCCTTCGCGACGACCCGTCACGGGACTGCGAAGGACGGTGACATCCGCGCGACGAGCAGTGGCTGAGCCGATCTCGTCGCCGTAGCGTGGCGAGCATGAGAGCAGTCGCCCTCGCCGTCGCGACCCTGGCTCTGCTGGCGACCTCGCCGTCGCCGTCGATCGCCGCCGAGCGGTGGGCGTGGCCGGTGCGCGGCGAGGTCCTCAACCACTACCGCAACGGCGGCGATCCCTACGCCGCCGGACAGCACCGCGGCATCGACATCGGCGCGCCCGCGGGCACCGCGGTGATCGCCGCCACGGCCGGCAGCGTCACATTCGCCGGCAGCGCCGGCTCGTCGGGTCTGACGATCTCGATGCGCACGGCGGACGGGCGCTTCGACCTCTCCTACCTGCACCTGTCGGCGCTCTCCGTCAGGAAGGACGATCAAATCGCGGCGGGCGACCGCGTCGGCGCGGTGGGGATCTCCGGGACGCGCTCGGATCCGCGGCCACACCTTCACTTCGGCGTCCGCGACGCGGCCAAACAGCACAGCTACGTCGACCCGCTCACCTTCCTGTCACCTCCGGGCGCGCCGCCACAGCCCGAGCCACCGCGTGCCGCGCCGGTGCCGGTATTCGGCCCCGCACGACCCGCGCCCGCGCCGGTGACGGCGCCGCGTCCGGTGAGCGCGCCCGCGCCTCGTTTGGCGCCGCGTCGGCTTCCGGTGCCCACCCGCCGCCCCGGGCCCGCCGCGAGGCCGAGCCCGGCCAGGCGGCCAAGCCCCCGGCGCAAGCCCGCCCCCGTGCCGTCGGCGCGACCGCGGCCGCTCGGGCGCCCGCTGTCGGCGCCGCGGGCCGCTCCCGCCCGTGCCCCTCAGGCCGCGCCGCGCCGCGATCCCGTCCGAGCGCCCGCCGACAAGCGGTCCGGGCAGCGCTCGCCCACGCCCGTCGCGGGCCACGGCCGGCCGTCAGCCGCCCTTGGTCGTGCCTCGCGAGCGCCCGCCACGCCTGAGCCGGCGGCGCCCTCCGTGCCCGCGCGCGACATCGCCGCCGGTGCGGGCGGCCCAGACCTCGGTTGGCTGCTCGCCTGCGTCGGTGTCGCGTTCGCCGCGCTGCTGCTGGCGTGGCCTCAGGCAGCCACGCGGGCGACGGCTGTCGCCAGGACGACCGCCGACGCTTTGAAGCGGCCCCTGTTCGGCCCTCGCTGACGGATCAGGCGGTGCACGGCCCTCGGGTCGCGCCGAGCGAGGGCCGTATGCGCATCGGGTCTCCTCATCGAGGGGGTTTAGTTGATGCGGGTCAGTTCGAGAGCGGTCACGAGGTCTCCGCCAGCAGCGAGTGAAGGTCGAGCGGCGCCGTGAACATGGCGATCCCGTCCTCGCCGTCGCGCGGTCGCGGCCACTCCTCACGGGGGCGGTCACGGTAGAGCTCGACGCCGTTGTCGTCGGGGTCGCGCAGGTAGATCGCCTCGCTGACCCCGTGATCCGAGGCGCCCTCGAGAGCGACACCGGCAGCGAGCACGCGGCGCACGGCATCGGCCAGCGTCGCACGGTCCGGGTAGAGGATCGCGAGGTGGAAGAGGCCGGTGCGGCCCGGTGGGGGCGGAGCGCCGCCAGCGCTCTGCCAGGTGTTGAGTCCGATGTGGTGGTGGTAGCCGCCGGCGGAGACGAAGGCCGCCTGGGGACCAAAGCGCTGTTGCAGCTCGAAGCCGAGCACGCCGACGTAGAAGTCGAGCGCGCGATCGAGGTCCGAGACCTTGAGGTGCACGTGCCCGATGCCGACCCGCGGATCGATCGCCGGGCTCGCCCGCCGCTCGCCAGAAGCCGCCTGTGGCTCGCTTGTCATGCCTGTCTCCTCGGCTGATGTTCGAGCTTGGACAACGCTTACGAAAAGTAACCTACACGTAGATCTCCGGATTCGCCACGGCCTCCGGGCGCTCGCCGCGAAGCGCCGCAACGATCCCCTCGCTCATCGCGCGGAAGATCCGCCGCTTGGCTTGATGCGACATCCCGAGCACGTGCGGCGAGAGCAGCACCCGTGGGTCGGCGAACAGCGGGTGCGAGACGTCAGGCGGCTCGGGCTCGAACACGTCGAGGCCGACGCCCGCAAGCCGGCCCGAGTCGAGCGCCGTGAGCAGGTCGTCGAGCGACGCGATCAAGCCCCCGCGAGCGAGGTTGACGAGCACCGCGTCCGGGCCCATCAGCGCCAGCAGGCGCTCGTCCACGAGGCCGTGGGTGGCATCGGTGAGCGGCGCGTGCAGCGAGACCAGCCCGGCGCGCGAGAAGAGCGTGTCGAGGTCGGTCATCTCGACTCCATCGTCGGGGCTCGCGACCGGGTCGTGGGCGAGCACCCGCATGCCGAACGCGCGGCCGAGCGCGCTCACCTTGCGCCCGATGCGCCCGAGGCCGACGACGCCGAGCGTCGCGCCGTCGAGGTCGCCGACCTCGAGCCGGTCGCGCTCGGCATAGCGCCCCTCGCGCACGGCGGCGTCGAGCGCGCCTAGCCGCTTCGTCAGCGACAGCATCAGCGCGATCGCCCCCTCGGCCACGGCCTGCGCGCCCGCGTCGGGTGTGATCACGACCGGTATGCCTCGTGCGCTTGCGGCGCCCACGTCGATCGACTCGTAGCCGACGCCGCTGCGCGCGATCACGCGCAGCGAGGGCGCGGCCGCGATCAAACGGGCGGTGATCGGCACCGAGCCGCGCACTACCAGCGCGACGGCTTCAGCGGCGAGTCCGAGCAGCGTCGACTCGCGATCGTCGGGCGCCACCACGAGCTCGCCATGGGGGCCGAGGATCTCTGGTGCGGGCGGCGCCAGCGGACCGGTGGCGAGGATGCGCCCCAGGGCTCAGTCCCGAGCGGCGGCGCGCGCCCGGGCTCCCTCCAGCGCGCCCTTCGCACCGGCGACGAGGAAGGCGCCGTCGGAGCCCACGGTGAGCAGGCGGTAGCCGCGCACGAGGTAGGGGTCGAGGCCCTCGGGCGCCGGCACCAGCACGCCCGCCGCTTTGCCGGCCGCAGCGGTCGCCTCGGCGACGCGCTCGACTGCCGCCAGGTAGCGCCGGTGCTCGTACTGCCCGTGCACCCCGAGCGACAGCGATAGGTCGTTGGGGCCGACGAAGAGCGCGTCGACACCGTCGACCTCTGCGATCTCCCCGGCGGCGGCGACCGCGGTCGCGCTCTCTATCTGGATCACGCCGGCGACACGCTCGTTGGCGGCCTCGACCGCCGACAGGTCGCGCGGCGTGAACGCGTGCGCGCGATTGGAGAAGGCGAGGCCGCGCACGCCCTCGGGTGGGTACTTGAGGTAGGAGACCGCGGCGCGCACCTCGTGGGCCGAGTGAACTTGAGGGAACATGATCCCCTCGGCGCCGAGATCGAGCGCCTTCGCGACGCGCGGGCGGGCGTTCGACTCCACGCGCACGATCGCGGCCGACCCGGTGCCCGCGACGGCGTGGAGCTGGTGCTGGAGGTCGGCCTCGGAGCCTGAGCCGTGCTCGAGGTCGATCAGCAACCAGTCGAAGCCCGCCCGCCCGCAGATCTCCGCGCTGATCGCCGAGCCCGTGTTCAGGAAGGTGCCGACGACGGTGTCGCCGGCTCGCAGTCGCTCGCGCAAGCCGCCTTGGGTCATCGCCTCAGGCTAACCCGTCACCCACGTTGACCCAGGCGGTTCCGACAGGGACCTGGAACGCGGATCCGGTCCACTCGACGATCGGCTTCGCGGTCAAGTACATGTCCGGCACCTTCCAGGGCTCGTTCTCGAAGGTCGAGGCCGGCTTGAGTGACGGCGTGCTGCGCGGGTCGGCCGACGTCGCGAGCGTCCAGGTGAAGGACGAGAACCTCGAGGCCCACCTCCAGAGCCCGGACTTCTTCGACGCCGAGCGCACCCCGCAGATCACGTTCGAGTCGAAGGAGATCAGCCGCTCGGGCGACGACGTCACGATCTCGGGCGAGATCACGATGAAGGGCCACACCGAGCCGCTCGAGGCTCGCGGCCGCATCACCGAGCCGATCGGCGATCCCTTCGGCAACCAGCGCTTCGGCCTCCCGCTCGAGGCGACGGTCGATCGCACCAAGTTCGGCCTCAACTGGAACAACCCGCTGCCGAGCGGCGACGCCGCGCTCTCGAACGACGTCACGATCATCGTCGACCTCCAGCTCGTACAGGCAGGCTGAGCGGATGCAGGTGCTCGGCATCAGCGGCAGTCTGCGCGGCGGCTCGCACAACACCGAGCTCGTTCGGGCCGCCGGCGCGCTGATCGAGGCCGGTGATGCTGAGTTCGACGTCTACGACGGCCTCAAGCTGGTGCCGCCGTACGACAAGGACGACGACGTTCCCGACGCGCCGGCGGCCGTCGCGTACATGCGCGCGGCGATCGTCGGCGCCGACGCGGTCCTGTTCGCGACGCCGGAGTACAACTCGTCGATTCCCGGCCAGTTGAAGAACGCGATCGACTGGCTCTCGCGACCGATCGCCACGAACGTCCTGCGCAACAAGCCGGTGACGGTCGTCGGGGCGAGCACCGGCATGTTTGGAGCCGTCTGGGCGCAGGCAGAGCTGCGCAAGGTATTGGCGGCGACCGGGGCACGCGTGGTCGGGGGCGAGCTGCCGGTCCCCCATGCGCACGAGCGCTTCGACAAGGACGGCCGGCTCAACGACCCCGAGCTCGAGCAGGCGCTCGCCGACGTGGTTCGGTCGCTCGTCGAGGCGGTTCGGCCGGTGTCGGAGGAGAGCGCCACGCCGGCGGCCTAGAATCGTCTGTTGAGCAGGAAGAAGGGAGGGAGATACAGGTGGCCAGCACCCGGAGGACCGAGCCGGCGCGCGAGCAGCGCTGCATGACCGGGCTGCGCGGGGACGCGTGGGTCGGCTTCCTGAGGGCGCATTCGAGCGTGGTCAAGGCACTCGACGCCGATCTGATCGCCCGCCACGGGTTGCCGCTGAGTGCCTACGAGGTGCTGCTCAGGCTGGCGCTGTCGGAGAACGGCTACCTGCGGATGTCTGAGCTCGCCCAGCAGGCGCTGCTCAGCCAGAGCCGCATCTCGCGTCTCGTCGACCAGCTCTGCCGCGACGGGCTGATCGAGCGCAGGTCGTGCGAGACCGATTCGCGCGTCGTCTATGCGGCAATCACCGACGCCGGCCGCGCGCGGCTCGAGCAGGCCGAGGCAACGCACTCGGCCGGGGTCGAGGGACGCTTCTTCGAGCGGCTCTCAGACGCGGACCTGGCGCGGCTGGCCGAGATCTGGGATCAGATTCTCGCTCCTGCCCGCGACTAGCATCGGGCATGTGCCCTTTTACGTAACGACGCCGATCTACTACGTCAACGCGGAGCCCCACCTAGGGCACGCCTACTCGACGATCGCGGCCGACATCCTCGCGCGCCACATGCGCCAGCGCGGCGAAGACGTCTTCTTCCTGACCGGAACCGACGAGCACGGAGAGCCCGTCGCCCAGGCCGCCGAGCGGCTCGGCACGACGCCGCGCGAGCTCGCCGACCGCAACTCGGTGCGCTTCCGCGACCTCGCCGCGCGCGTGAACGCGACCAACGACTTCTTCATCCGCACGAGCGATCCCGAGCACGTCGCCGAGGTCCGGCGAATCGTGCAAGGGCTCTACGACTCGGGGCACGTCTATGCGGGCGTCTACGAGGGCTGGTACTGCGACCGCTGCGCCGACTTCAAGACGGAGAGCGAGCTCGTCGACGGCAAGTGCCCGATCCACCTGATCACGCTCGAGAAGCGCCACGAGGAGAACTACTTCTTCCGCCTGTCGAGCTTCCAGGAGGCGCTGGAGCGCCTGTACGCCGAGAACCGCGACTTCGTCTCACCGGGCTCGCGCTTCAACGAGGCGCTCAACTTCATCCGCCAGGGGCTCGAGGACATCTCGATCTCGCGCTCGGCGATCTCCTGGGGCGTGCCGGTGCCCTGGGACGAGCGCCACGTGATCTACGTCTGGATCGATGCGCTGCTCAACTACTACACCGCGCTCGCCTACGCGCGCGAGGGCGAGGACCTGACCGAGCGCTTCTGGCCCGCCACGGTGCACGTGATCGGCAAGGACATCCTCAAGTTCCACGCCGTCATCTGGCCGGCGATGCTGATGGCGTCGGGGCTCGAGGTGCCCGAGCGCCTCTTCATCCACGGCTATCTGCTGATGGACGAGCACAAGATGTCGAAGTCGCTGGGTAACGTCATCGACCCGTTCCAGGTGATGGACCTGTACGGCACCGACGCCCTGCGCTTCTACCTCTTCCGGGAGGTGGGCTTCGGGCAAGACGGCAACGTCTCGACCGAGGGATTCGAGACGCGCTACACGACCGAGCTCGCCAACGAGTACGGCAACCTGGCGTCGCGGACGCTCGCGATGGTCAGCCGCTACCGAGACGGCGCGGTGCCGGCCGGCGAGCCGCCCGCGGCGCTGGTCGCCGTCTTCGAGGGAGCCCCCGAGGCGATCGCCGCGTGCTTCGATCGCTCGGACATCTCGGGCGCGCTCGAGCAGATCTGGGAGCGCGTGCGCGAGCTCAACCGCTTCGTCGCCGAGCAGGCGCCGTGGCAGCTCGCCAAGGACCCGGCGCAGGCCGAGCGCCTCGACTCCGTCCTCTACGGGCTGGTCGAGGGGTTGCGGGTGGTGTCGCTGCTGCTGCTCCCGATCGTGCCCGAGGCCGCGGAGCGCTTGCTGATCGCGCTCGGGGCGGCGCACGAGCGCTCGCTCGTCGCGGCGCGCTTCGGCGCCGTCGCCGGTGGCGCGCAGACCGGCGAGCTGCCGCAGCTGTTCCCGAAGATCGAGCGCGAGCCCTCGGCGGCGTAGCCGAAGCTCGGCGTGGTCGACACCCACTGCCACCTCGACCTCTGCGAGCCCCCAGCCGCGGAGCTGATCGAACGCGCGGAGGCGGCCGGAGTCACGCGCCTCGCCACGGTCGGGACCGGCCCCGACTCGATCGAGCGCTCGTTGGCGGCGGCGGGCGAGCACGAGCGAGTCGTGGCGATCGTCGGGCGCCACCCGAACTTCGCCGCAGGCTTCGTGGACGCAGACGCCCGGCTGATCGAGCGCGCCGCCGCGGATCCGGCCGTCCGCGCGATCGGCGAGACAGGCCTCGACTACTACCGCGACGGAGCGCCACGCGCGGACCAGCGGCGCGCCTTCGAGGCACAGATCGAGCTCGCCGCCGAGCTCTCCCTGCCGCTCGTGGTCCACACGCGCGAGGCCGAGGAGGACACGTTCGCCCTGCTCGCAGCGCTTGCCGACGGCATCACGATCGTGCTGCACTGCTTCTCGGCGCCGGACCGGCTCGAGCAGTGCGTCGAGCGCGGCTACATGTGCTCTTTCGCCGGCAACGTGACCTACCCCAAGGCCCTCGAGCTCCAGGACGCGGCGCGTCGTGTGCCCGACGAGCTGCTGCTGGTCGAGACCGACTCGCCGTATCTCGCGCCCCAGACGGTGCGCGGGAAGCGCAACGAGCCCGCGAACGTCCGGCACACGGCCGCGCGCGTCGCCGAGCTGCGCGGGACCAGCTACGAGCAGCTCGACGCGCTCGTCGAGCGCAACGCCGCACGCGTGTTTCGTTGGTGAGCGAAGGGGTTCCCACTGCGCGATCTCCGCGTCAGGCAAGCCTGCGCCGGCTGGCCGAGTTCGGCGTGCGACCGAACCGCGAGCTCGGCCAGAGCTTCTTGATCGACGACAACATCCTGCGCGTGATCGGCGCGGCCGCCGAGCTGGGCCCCGACGACGTCGTGCTCGAGGTCGGCGGCGGCCTCGGCGTCCTATCGGAGTACCTTGCCGCCCGCGTCGGGCACCTGCACGTGGTCGAGATCGACGGCTCGCTCGCCCCCGCGCTCGAGGATGCCCTCGCGCCCTTCCCCGCGACGACGCTCCATCTCGCCGACGCCGCTCGGCTCGACTTCGGCGCGCTTGCGCCCGCGCCCTCGAAGCTCGTCGCGAACCTCCCCTACGGCGTGGCGGCGACCGTGCTGCTCAAGGCGCTCGAGGAGCTCCCGGGGCTCAGCCTGAGCGTCGCGATGGCGCAGCGCGAGGTGGCCAGGCGCCTCGCGGCCAAGCCGGGCTCGAGCGACTATGGCGCGACGTCGGTGCTCGCGCAGCTCTCGTGCGAGGCCCACGTGCTGCGCCGAGTGGCGCCCACGGTCTTCCACCCGGTCCCGAACGTCGAGTCGGCGCTCGTGAGGTTGCGGCGGGTACGCCCGCGGCCCGCGCCCGAGGTCGTCGAGCTCGTGCACGCGGGCTTCGCGCACCGGCGCAAGGCGTTGCCCGGGTCGCTCGCGCTCGCGGCAGGTGCACGGCCAGGCGTGCGCGAGCGCGCCCGCCTCGCCCTCGCCGCGCTCGGCCACCCGCCCGACGTACGCGCGGAGCGGCTAGCGCCAGACGACTTCCGCGCGCTCGCCGAGCGCCTCGCGCAGCCTGAGCCGGGATGAGCCTGCCGCGCCACGAGCGCGCCTACGCCAAGGTCAACCTCCTGCTCCAGGTGGGCCCGACGCGGGCAGACGGACTGCACGAGATCTGCTCGCTGTTCGCGTCGCTCGAGCTCGCGGACGAGCTCGTCGTCGCTCGAGGCGAGGGCTCCGACAGCGTCCACTGCCCGGGGGTCGAGGGACCGAACCTGGTCGCGACGGCGCTCGCCGCATTCCGGCGCGAGACCGCTTCGGAGCTGCCCGCGCTCAGCGTCTCGGTCGCGAAGCTGATCCCGGTCGCCGCCGGTCTCGGCGGCGGCAGCGCCGACGCGGCCGCGGCCCTGCGGGCGGCCAACGAGCTGTCCGGGCGCCCACTCGACGCTGCCGGGCTGCGCGCCCTCGGCGCGCGGATCGGCGCTGACGTGCCGAGCCAGGTCGACCCACGGCACGCGCTCGTGACCGGCGCCGGCGAGCACGTCGAGCCGCTCGCACTGCCGCCGATGGCGCTCCTGCTCGTGCCCCGCGCTCCCGGCCTGCGTGCCGGAGAGGTCTATGCGGAGGCCGATCGCCTCGGCGCCACCCGTGCGACGCTCGCTCCCGACCGCGTCCGCGAGCTTGCGGCGGCGCCGCTCGAGGAGCTCGCGGCGGGGCTCGAGAACGACCTCGAGGCCGCCGCTCTGTCGCTGCGGCCACAGCTCGAGCGCCCGCTCCGCGCGCTGCGCGAGGCCGGGGCGCTGGCGGCGCTCGTGACGGGCTCCGGTCCGACGCTGTTCGGCGTCTTCGGCGACCGCGCCGCGGCGGTTGCGGCGGCGGCCCGCGTTCCCGGCGGCGTCGTGGCTATGGTGAGGCCGTCTTGAGGGAGCGAGCTAGTTGTTGGACGCCCTGATTCCGCGTGACATCGCGGCCGGCGAGGTCGTCTTCGGCGTCGCCCTGGCGGCGTTGATCGCCGGCTACCTCACCTTCATCGTCGCGCCTGCCTGGTCCTCCTACGGCCGCGTCTGGGAGCGAGTCGCCGCCAGCGTATTGACGCTCTTCATGCTCGCGGCGTTGCTCGGCGCAGGCGCGGCGATCGGCTTTGCCGTCGTAGTTCTCTACGACAACTTCGCCTAAGGCAGGCGCGGACCGGCGGCCGTGCTCAGGCCGCGACTGGCGACGGGAGGCCGTCTTTAGACTCAGAAGACGGATGGGGATGGCCAGACAGCGGGCTGAGCCCGTGATCAGCGACTTCTTGGAAGCCTTCGGCGACGTCTCGACCGCGGTCGAGTCAGGCGCCGGACTGCCCGAGGTCGCGCGCGCCACCAGTCGCGCGCTCGATGCGAGCGTCGCGATAGTCGACAGCGCGACCAGCGTGCTGGCTGTCGCGTGCCGTTCGCCCGAGGACGAGCGCCTGGTGCTGTCGCTGCGCGAGGGCAGCGAGGTCCACGAGCTGAGAGTGGCCGACTCGAGCGTCGGAGAGCTGCGCTACCGCCCCCGCGGCGAGCCGCCTCCCGCCGCGCTGCTGCGCATGGTGGGCGCGCTGATCGCGCTCGAGGTCGAGCGCTCGCGCGGGCCCGCGCGAGCGGCCGAGGCCTCGATCGCGAGCTTCGTCGAGGACCTCCTGCGCCGGCGCGTGACCGACCGCGACAACATCGTCGCGCGCGCGCAGGAGCTTGGGGCAGACCTGACGGCGGGCGCGAGCGTGATCGTCGCCCGCGCCCGCCCGCACGCTCCCGAGGAGGGCGACTGGCGCGCGCGGCTGCTCTCGATCGTCGAGCGCGGCGCGCGGCCCGCCGCGTCGGGGGCGCTTGCGGCGCTCGTCGACCTGACCCGCGGCGGCGGCGGCCACGACGGCACGCTGGCGGTGCTCGTGCCCGGGAGCGACGCCGAGAGCGCGAAGCGATGTGCCGGCGGTGTGCGACGCGAGCTCGAGGCCAACCTCGTCGGCTACGGCTACGCGGTGGGACGCAGCCGCCCAGCGGCTGATCCCGCCGATCTGCACCGCGCGGGCGCCGAGGCACTGCTGGCGGCAAACGTCGCGGAGGCACAGGGCGAGACGGCGCTCGCGTTCGAGGAGACGGGGGCCTACCGGCTGCTGTTGCCGGCGATGAGCGAGGATCCGGGTGAGCTCGAGCGCTTCTACGACGAGACGGTCGCGCCGCTCGTTACCTACGACGACCAGTACGAGACCCAGCTCGTGCGCACACTCGAGTCGTTCTTCGAGGCCGACGGAAACGTCGCCCGCACGGCGGAGCGCCTCTTCACCCACCGCCACACGATTCGCTACCGGCTCGAGCGAGTGCGCGACCTCTGCGGCCTCGACGTCGGCTCGACCGACGGCCGTGAGCGCCTCGGCCTCGGCCTCAAGGCGATGCGCGTGCTCGGCATCATGCCCACGCGGGGCCCGCTTGCGGAGCCGGGCGCCGAGACCGGCCGCGTTCCCCGCGGCTCGAAGGACCGCTGAGGCGGCCCTATTCTCCGCCTGCCCCTTGGGGGGTGGTGTAATCGGTAGCACGCAGGCCTTTGGAGCCTGAAAGTCTCGGTTCGAGTCCGAGCCCCCCAGCCTCCGCTCGCCCCGCAAGTAGCCTCAACTTCGCATGCTCGACCCTAAGCCCACCGTCCTGATCATGGCCGCCGGCCGCGGCACGCGCATGCGCTCGGCGCTTCCCAAGGTCCTCCATCCGGTCTGCGGGCGAGCGATGGTGGAGTGGGTGATCGAGGCCGCGCGGGCCGGCGGCGCGGGGCGGATCGTGTGCGTCACCCGTCCCGGCGACGGCGTCGCCGAGGCGTTGCCGCACGGCGTCGAGTCCGCTGAGCAACAGCAGGGGGAGGGTACCGGGGCGGCCGTCCTCGCCGCTCGCGGGCACATCGAGCCGGGCGCCGGGGTGATGATCCTGTCTGGTGACAACCCGCTTATCCGCTCAGAGCTCGTGGCCGCGCTCTGGGACGCGCATCGCAGCGCCGGGGCGGCCGCGACGCTGCTCACCACCAGCGAGCTCGACCCCGCGGGCTACGGGCGCGTGATGCGTGCCCCCGGGGGCCAGGTCGAGCGGATCGTCGAGACGAAGCGCGTCGACGGCGTGCCGCGCGAAGTGCTGGCGACGCGCGAGATCAACATCGGCGCCTACGCCTTCCGCGGCGACGACCTGATCGAGGCGCTCGACGCGGTCTCAGAGACCGAGGGTGAGCGCTACCTGACCGGCGTCTTCCCGCTGCTGCGCGAGCGCGGGCGACCGATCGCCGCCCACGCGACGGCCGACGTCTCGAGCGCGATCGGGGTGAACACGCGGCTCGACCTGATCCAGGTCGAGCGCCACGCGCAGCGGCGGATCGTCGAGCGCCACGCGCTCGCGGGAGTCACTTTCATCTCGCCGCAGACCGCCTCGATCGACGCCGGTGTCGAGATCGGGGCGGACACCGTGCTCGAGCCGGGCGTGACGCTGCGCGGCGCGACGCGGGTGGGCGGCGGCTGTCGCGTCGGTCCCCAGACCACGCTGATCGACGCGACGCTCGGCGAGCGCGTCGTGGTGCCGCACTCCTACCTCGTCGAGTGCGCCGTGCGCGACGGCGCGAGCGTCGGGCCGTTCGCGTACCTGCGCCCGGGCGCCGACGTGGGTGAGCGCGCGAAGGTCGGCACGTTCGTCGAGGTCAAGAACTCGGCCATCGGCGCGGGGGCGAAGGTGCCGCACCTGTCCTACATCGGCGACGCCGAGGTGGGCGAAGGCACGAACGTCGGCGCCGGCAACATCACGGCAAACTACGACGGCCGCATGAAGCACCGCACGACGCTCGGGAAACGTGTGCGGACCGGCGTGCACACCTCCTTCGTCGCGCCCGTAGACGTCGGCGACGACGCCTACACTGCCGCAGGCTCTGTCATCACCGACGACGTGCCGGCGGGCGCACTCGGCGTCGCCCGCAACCGGCAGCGCAACATCGAGGGCTACGCAAAGCGAGCGCAGGAGGATTCGGGGCCATGAGCGTCGAGGTCGAGCCGCGGCCCGCGCGGAGCAGCGTCCCGATCGAGTCCGAGAAGCGGATGATGGTCGCGGCGGGGCGCACGAGCGTCGAGCTCGGCGCGCGCATCGCCTCGAGGCTCGGGGTCGGGCTCACCGACGCCGGTCTCAGGACCTTCTCCGACGGCGAGGTCTACTGCCGCTACGCGGAGTCGATCCGCGGCGCAGACATCTTCATCGTGCAGTCGATCTGCACGAACGAGCGCGCCGGCCTGACGGTCAACGACGCGCTGATGGAGCTAGCCGTGATGGTCGAGGCGGCGATCGGCGCCTCCGCGCACCGCGTGATCGCGGTCGCGCCGTTCTACGGATACTCGCGCCAGGACAAGAAGTCCGCTCCACGCGAGCCGGTGACGGCGCGGCTCGTCGCCAAGATGCTCGAGGTCGCGGGGATCGACAGGCTGCTGACGATGGACCTCCACGCCGGTCAGATCCAGGGCTTCTTCTCGAAGCCGGTCGATCACATGACCGCGATGCCGATCCTGACGCAGTTCGTGCGCGACTCGCTCGTCGACGACGTCTCGAACCTCGTGATCGTCGCTCCCGACGCGGGCCGCGTGAAGCTGACGCGCAAGTTCGCCCAGAAGATCGGCGCCCCCTACGCGCTGCTCGAGAAGGAGCGCCCGGCTCAGCAGGTGGCAGAGATCGGCTACGTGATCGGCGACGTGCGCGACAAGGTCGCCGTGATCGTCGACGACATCATCAACACCGGCGGCACCCTCGCCGCGGCCGCCCAGACGGTGATCGACGAGGGGGCGTCGCGCGTGTACGCGGTCGCCACGCATGGCCTCTTCTCGGGCGACGCCTTCCAGACGCTCGCCCAGTCGCCGCTGTCGGGCATCGTCGTGACCGACACGGTGCCTCCCCGCGACGGGGCGCCGGACCTGATCCGCGTGCTCACCTGTGCCGACATGCTGACCGACTCGATCAGGCGCATCTTCACCGACGACTCGGTGTCCGAGATCTTCGCCGGCGAGAACCAGCTGTTCTAGCTTCCCCCGCTCTACAAGCGGCGCGAAGCACGCGGTCAACCGATCGAGGAGGCCACTCACGTGATGCTCACCGACTACTTACGCTCGCAGGCTGATTGGCGTCGGGAGAAGGCGGAGAAGCATCCTGAGGACGCGCGCAACGCGCAGTCGGCACGGGCGCTTGATGCGCTCGCCGACCACGTCGACACAAAGCCCGGCGACTTCGACCCCCGCGCGCTGGAGGTCCTCGAGCGCCAGATCCAGGGCGAGGGCATCCCGTCGGCCACCCGAGAGGTCGGCCGGGCGGTCGCACGCTTTGGGTTCGGCTTATCCGTGGGCCACCCAGCTCACATCGAGTTCATCGATGAGCTTGCCGTGCTCGCCGTCATCGACGAATACGAGTTGGTCGCCAGCGGCGGCTCCGATCACGATCGCAGTGACGAGCACCTCGCCGACCCCGAGGGCCATGCCCTCAACCCGTGGGAGGTCGAGGCCGCGCTTGACGGCGTGGCGCTGGATCGCGGCTACTTCGACCGACGGGGCACGCTGACCGAGGCCGAGCAGCGCGAATGGCTCTCAGCGCTGCGGGAGGAGGAGCTGCAGCGGCGCCAGGATAACGCCGCCGCCTGCCACCGCTGCAGCCGCGAGGTATCGACGAAATCCGACGAATACGAGGAGTGGACCGTGATCGGTCGCGCCCGTTCGCGGCTGCGCTATTTCGTCTGCCCGAACTGCCTGGAACCGAAGGAGCGCGCGGAGTGGGAGCGCGACGGCGAGGTCAAGCGCATCGCTCGCCGGGTGGACCAGCAGCGCAAGTCGGGGAACAACTGATGTGCCCCGCAAGGCGACGGGCCAAGTGGTCGAGCGAGACGGCAAGAGCGGCCGGACCTGAACCGCCGCATGCGCGGATCGTCAGGCGATACGGCGGGCCCGACAGGTGACGCCGGGCCCCCAATACTGCATCACGATCGGGCAGCGAAAAGTGCTCCACCTGCCCGGCCGGTGACGACCGCCTGAGCGCTCACGCTCGGCCGGTCGGGACCGGTCGAGCAAGGGGGCACGGGAGGTGCGCAGCGCGTTGGAGTGGGCGCAGGTGAGGGCGATGGCGGCGGACGGAATCTCGCAGCGCGAGATCGTCGCCCGGCGCGGACTCAATCGCAGGACATCGGGCGGATGCTCGCCGCCGAGGAGCCGCCGCGCTATCGCCGGCGCGCGCCGGGCTCGCAGGTCAACGGCTTCGAGCCGGTGATCCGCCAGGTGCTCGCCGACTGGCCCCAGATCAAGGCACCGCGCATGACCGAGATCCTGCGCGAGCACGGCTACGCCGGCTCCGTCGACGTCGTCAAGCGCCGCCTGCGCGAGCTGCGCCCGCGCACGCAGCGCCCCGCCCAGCGCACCGGCTACCGGCCCGGCCAGGTACTGCCGCTCGACTGGCTCGAGCTGCCCACCAGGCCGATGATCTCGGGGCGCGAGCGGCGCGTCTACGCGCTGCTCGGCACGCTGCCCTATTCGGGCGCGCAGTCGGCGCACTTCTCCTTCGACATGACCGCCGAGGCGTTCCTCGAGGGCCACGTGCGGCTGTTCGACTGGCTCGGCGGGGTGGTGCGCGAATGTGTCTATGACAACTTGCGCTCGCTCGGGCCGCCCGGGACCGGCAGGTCGCACCTCGCGATCGCGCTCGCGATGAGGGCTGCGAGCAGGGCTTCCGCGTCGCCTTCGCGACCGCGCAG
>Ga0136620_10000131_pt1 | contig 31532 bp, 40 predicted proteins | sample AntDrymUQ4162106_2_FD_104806 | JGI IMG/M metagenome (GOLD analysis project Ga0136620, IMG submission 104806) | Polar desert sand microbial communities from Dry Valleys, Antarctica - metaG UQ416 (21.06) | ecosystem: Environmental > Terrestrial > Soil > Desert | place: Antarctica: Dry Valley... | reverse complement strand
GGCGGGGCGACCGGCTCCGGTTGCGCCTGCCCGGACGGCTGCTGCTCGACCAGTTCGACGTACCCCGAGAACGATGGGTAGGGCAGGTCGTCGGCCAGCTCGAGCAGGTCGATCGCGGCGAGAGTCGGGCCGCCGCTCGCGGGGACAGCGCGGACAGCACGAACCGGCTCCAGCGGTCGAATCCGGCCGAGCACCGACACGTCGCCACCCGGGCCCTGGACGCTACCCGGCCAGCATGTCGACAGCGGCCGCCCGCGTCACCCGCTGACTCATGCGGGGCGATTCTCGACGACCCGCTTCAACCTCATCAACGTCCGCCGGATCGCCTGCTTGTTCTTCGCCGGGAAGCGCGCGAACTCCATCAGCCGGGCAACTGGTGACGTGGACCAGTCCCAGGACTCGGTGACCCTGGTGCCCTCGCGCACCGGCTCCAGCTCATATCGCCAGACGTGTCTGGCCAGATGTTGCCAGCCGATCAGCCGGTTCTCGTCGTACTCGACGACGGTGTTCGTGATGCGGTACGGCAGGCCCACCTTCATCTGCATGCCGAAGCGGGCACCGTGCCCAAGCCGGTCGGGTCCGCTCACGAGGCCCTGGACCGCACCGGACCCGTCGATCAGCCGGTGCTGCCTGGGATCGGCCAGCAGGTCGAAGATCTGCTCGGTGGAGCCGTCGATCACGATGCTGTCGGAGACGATGCGGGGTCTGGACATGCCTCAGCTGCCTGTGGACAGCGCGACCGTGCAGCCGCCGCCGGGAGGTGAGCTGATGGTGAGCTCATCGCACAGCTCCCGAGCCATCCACAGCCCCATCCCGGTCGAGTCGCTGTGCCCGTGGGGTGACAGCAGCCCGGCGAACGGGTCGCTGATCCCGGGCCCGTTGTCGGTGACCGTGCAGTACAACCGGTCTGGCCGGCACCACAGGCGCACGTCGACCGGCGGTCGGCCGTGCGTCAGCGCATTGACCGCGACCTCATTGAAGGCGGCGAGGAAGTCGTCGGCGCGCTCCACCGTCAGCTCAGTCGCCCGTACGGCGAGGTATATCTCGTGCCGTACACCGGCCAGATCGCGGCTGCCGTCGATCTCGAGGACGGGACTGGTCGCCTCCAGCGGATCCCGTTGGGTCGACGGCCCGATGTCGAGCAGGACGTCCTTCGGCTCCTGATAACCAGAGCCGGCGGAACGCACGCCGGCCGTCACCAAAACTGCATGCGTCCGGCGGGCGACCGTCACCAGGTCCGCCGGAAGGGTCCGAGTGTCATAGAGGCACAAGCCGTGGAACGGATACGGGGCCATGACGCGGTTGACCATTGCCTCGTAGCGGATCCAGTCCGCGTCGGCTGCTGGGTCGAGTGTGTAGGGGACGGAGCCGACGCTGCGGATCCCGCGGACCGTGGTGCTGACGTCACGATCGAACAGCTGCTGATACCACAGCAGTGCGGTGGCCGGCGTCTGGTAGTGATCGTGCGAGTCGGAAAACTCCACCCTCGGGTCGTCGCCCACCGCCTCGCGGAAGAGCGCCACCTGCGACTCGCTGCCGCTCACGAGTACCCGGTCGCCGGCTGCCAGGCCGGCGCGAACGAACGGCACGACCGAGGCGACCAACTCCGCTTCGGAGCCGTAGATCAAGGCGTCGTGCAGGCATCGGCTGGCGACCGAGTTCGTCACCCGCCAGACGGTACCCGGAACACCCCCCTTCTAGTCGTCGATCACTCGATTGCACGCGCCGGCCGCAGTGCGACGGTGAGCCGATATCCGACACCGCGCACGCTGATCAGATCGGCGGCGTCATCGAGATGCGCCCGAATGCGGCCGATGTGCACAGCTATGGTGTTGGCGCTCGCGACGTCATCACGCGCCCGCCATACCTCCCGTCGAATCTGGTCGTGGGTCACCACCTGATCCGCATGCAGCACGAGCAAGCGCAGCAGTTCGAACTCTCGCACTGTCAACGGCAGCGGCGTGCCCCCGGCCCGTACCTGGTAGGCGCGCGAGTCGACCTGCAGTGCGCCAACGGTGATCATCGCCTCGTTGTCCCACCGGGCCTTGGCGTGGGCGAAGAATGGGCTCAGGATCGCCTGGAGTTCGTGGCGTCGGTAGGGCCGGCCCAGGACGTCGGTGGCACCGGCGGCCATGGCTCGGGTCGCGTGGTCGACCTCCCCGGCACCGACTGCCACCGCGATGGGGACTGAGGTGTATCGCCGCACCGCCGCGATCACGTCGGAGGCGGCGACCACCGGCAGCCCGGCGCTGATGAGCACGACGTCGGGACACAGCCGCCCGATCTGGAACAGCGCCTCCGCACCGTCGCCGCACCACACCAGCGTGGCGACGTTGGCGGCACAGATCTCCTGTACGACGTGGTGGGCGCGCGGCTCGAGCTCGTCGGCGACCAGCAGCGTCACCGGCGTCGGTTCCCGACCCAGCGCCGGAGGACTCAGCCGAACCGGCCCGAGATGTAGTCCTCGGTGCGCCTGTCGTTGGGATTGGAGAAGATCATGCTCGTGTCACCGATCTCCACCAGGCGGCCGAAGCGGCGGTCGTCGTTCTCGGACTCGACTTCGGCGGTGAAGAACGCGGTTCGGTCGCTCACCCGGGCGGCCTGTTGCATGTTGTGGGTGACGATGATGATGGTGTAGTCGTGCTCGAGTTCGCGCATCAGGTCCTCGATGTGCGCGGTGGCGATGGGATCCAGAGCCGAGCACGGCTCGTCCATCAGGATGACCTCGGGATCTACAGTCAGCGCTCGGGCGATGCATAGTCGCTGCTGTTGGCCGCCGGACAGGCTGTAGGCGTTCTGCTTGAGCTTGCCCTTCACCTCGTCCCACAACGCGGCGCGCCGAAGGGAGGTCTCCACGACCTCGTCGAAGTCGACCTTCATGCGGTTGACCTTGGGTCCGAAGGTGAGGTTGTCGTAGATCGACTTGGGGAACGGGTTGGGCTTCTGGAACACCATCCCGATTCGCCGGCGCACCTCGACCGCGTCGACATCCTTGGCGTAGAGGTTCTGATGGTGGTAGTCGATCTGGCCGGTGATACGCGCGGACGGAATGAGGTCGTTCGTCCGGTTGAAGCAGCGCAGGAAGGTCGACTTCCCGCATCCCGAGGGGCCGATGAACGCGGTGATCTCACGCTGGCGGATGGCCAGCGAGACGTTCACGAGGGCGGGCGCCGAGCCGTAGTGCACTGAGACGTCGCGCGCCTGGAAGACGACGTCGTGCCGGGTAGCGCTTCGGTCCGGAGCCGCCCCCGCACCGGTGTCCTTCGACCAGGCCGAGCCGGCGGTAGGCTGCTCGGTTCGGGCAGCCGTGCCGGTCTCCAGGCGGATCGGCGGAGTCGTCGGTTGGGACTGGGTACTGGTGCGCTGGTCCATTACCTGTTCCTCGCGTAGCGGTTACGGATGATGATGGCAGCGGAGTTCATGAACAGCAGCAACGTCATCAGGACGATGATGGCGGCGCTGGCCACCTGGATCTGGAATTCCTCTTGTGGTCTCTTCACGAAATCGAATATCTGGATCGGGATGGCGGTGTACGCCTCGGACAGGTTCCAGGGCTCGTTGTCGGCCCGGCGGGACCCGACCGCTCCCGCGACCAGGATCGGAGCGGTCTCGCCGACGGCACGGGACAGCGAGAGGATCATGCCGGTCAGGATCGACGGGATGGCCGCAGGAAGGGTCTGCCGAAGCGCCACCTGCAGCGGCGTCGCGCCCAGCGCTAACCCGCCATCGCGGATCTCCCGGGGCACCGCCCGCAGCGCTTCCCGGCTGGCGACGATGACGACCGGCAGCACGAGCAGGGTCAGCGTGAGCGCACCGGTGATCAGCGAACGCCCGAAGCCCAGGAAGAAGACGAACACCGACAGGCCCAGCAGGCCGTACACGATCGACGGCACCCCGGCCAGATTGTTGATGTTCGCCTCGAGCAGCCGGGTCCAGCGGTTCCTCGGCGCGAACTCCTCCAGGTACAGGGCTGCGCCGACGCCGAGGGGAAAGGTCATCAGGGCCACGAGGACCATCAGCGACAACGTACCGGTGAGCCCGGCGCGGATCCCGGCGTTCTCCGCGACCCGCGAGGTGTACTGGGTGAGGAAGTTCAGGCTCAACCCGCCGACGCCGTCGCGGACGATGTCGACGAGCAGTGTCACCAGCACGACGAGTGCCACGCAGGTGGCGAGGAAGAGCACCAGCTGGGTGAACCGCTCCCGGATCGTGTTTCCGACCGGGGCTCGGAAGCCGCCGTCGACCTGGCGGTTGGGCCGCTCGCTCGTCGCCACCGCCATGTTCAGTACTCCTCTCGGAAACGACGCACGACTCGCAGCGCGACCATGTTGACGAGGAATGTAAGCACGAACAGCAGGGCGCCGACGGCGAAGATCGACTGAAAGGTCACCGAACCACGAGAGGACTCGCCGCCGACGGCCTGGGTGATGTAGGCCGTCATCGTCTGGACCTGTTGGAACGGGTCGACCGCCGGCAGGTCCGCGGGGGGCAGGTTTCCGGCGGACAGGGAGACGATCAGCGTCTCGCCAACCGCGCGGCCAAAGGCGAGGATGATGGAGGCCACGATGCCGGACAGGGCCGCCGGGAAGACAACCTTCAACGCGACGTGCCGGCGGGCCGACCCCAGGCCGTAGGCACCCTCCCGCAGGGCGCGAGGAACGGCGCTCATCGAGTCCTCGGAGATCGACGCGATGGTGGGCACCACCAGGATCCCGACGACGATGCCGGCGCTCGCCGCATTGAAGATCGGGACCACCTCGACTCCGAACACCGCGCGTAGCACCGGCGTCATGAAGGTCAGCGCGAAGTACCCGAGCACGACGGTAGGCACTCCGGCCAGCAGCTCCAGGAACGGCTTGACGATCCTGCGCACTCGCGGGCGGGCGTACTCCGACAGGTAGATCGCCGTGGCCAGACCCAACGGGACGGCGATCAGCAGGGCGATCGCGGTGACCAGAAGGGTCGAATTCAGCAGCGGCAACACCCCGATCTTGAACTGATCCGACGACGGGTCGGTGAACGGACGCCACACCGTGCCGGTGAAGAATTCGACGGCCGACACGCCTGGAATCCCGAACAGCGATACCGCCTCGGTGAATAGCACAACGATGATCCCGAAGGTGGTGACGACGGAGATCGCCGCACACAACCACAGCAGCCCCAGCACTACTCGTTCGCCGTACCGCGGCCGGGACGCGGACAGGCTGTGGCTCCCTGGTTCCCTGGCGGACGACGAGCGAACCACGGGTGGGGTGGACGCCGTGCTCATGGTCTCCTGCCGGCTCGACTTGGATCGGACCCGTAACGCGGCGCCCCACCGGGAGATTGGCCACTGCCTCCCGATGGGGCGGGTCCCGGAAGGTTACTTAGCCGCGGCTACAGCTTCCTCGACGGCAGTCTGGGCGGCGGCCAGATCCTCCTCGGGCTCGGGGATGTAGCCGACGCTCTCGATGACGTCCTGGACCGTCTGCACGTAGAACGTGGCGTAGTCCGCCACCTCGGGACGAGACAGGGACTCGTTCTTCAGGTAGATGAACAGCGGACGAGTGAAGCCGTAGCTGCCGTCCTGTGCGGTCTCGATGCTCGGGGCCACGCACCCCTCGCCGGCGTCGTACTCGACGGCGGTCAGGGTGTCCGCGTTCTCCTGGAAAAACGCGAAGCCGAAGTAACCCCAGGCACCCGGGGTGCCTTGGATGCCCTGGACGATGACGTTGTCGTCCTCCGAGGCTTGGAAGTCCTGTCGCGGCTCCTCGATCTCGAGGGTCTCGTTGAAGAAGTCGTACGTACCGGAGTCCACCCCCGGCGCGAAGATCTCGATCGGATCGGCCGGGAAGTCGGGATTGACCTGATCCCACGTGGTGGCGCCGTCAGGGCCCCACAGCGTGATGAGTTGCTCGGTGGTCAGGCAGGTGACGTAGTCGGTCTCCGGGTTGACGACCATGGTCAATGCGTCGGTGCCGACGCGGACCTCGGTGAACTCGATGCCGGCCGTCTCGCACAGAGCGGCCTCCTCGTCCTTGATGGGACGCGAGGCATTGGAGACGTCCGTCTCGCCCTTGCAGAAACGTTCGAAGCCGCCGCCAGTCCCCGACGTGCCGAGGTTGACAACGACATCAGGCTGCGGCACCGAGTATTCCTCGTTGATGGCTTCGGTGAGAGGGCCGACCGTGGAGGAGCCGTCGATCTCGATGTTGCCGCTGAGCGCCTCCTCGCTGCCGCCAGTTTCCGGCGTGGCCGGATCGTCGCCGCCGCAGGCGGCCAGTACCAGGGTGAGCACGAGGGCCATGGGGACAGCTGCACGGCTCAGGGTGCGTCGATTCACGTTGTGGTGCCTCTCTGCAGGGGCCAAGGGTGGCCGCGACGTGACGCAGTTACTCCAGCAACGTAGGTACCGAAGATGACGCAACAGGCGGCTCATGGTGGACGTCGCATGAACGCGACCTGTACACCGTCAGCCCTGCTCGTCGTTCCACTCCGCGGGCGGGCGCGTCGGCATCACGCCGGTGACCACATAGACGACCTGCCGGGCGACCCGCACGCCGTGGTCGGCGAACCGCTCGTAGTAGCGCCCCAGCAGCGTCATGTCGATGGCGGGCTCGACGCCGTACACCCAGGTCTCGGCGATCAGGATGCGGAAGAGGTCCTTGTGCAGCCGATCGACGATGTCATCGTCGGCCTCGAGCTCCTTGGCCCGCTCGATGTCCTGCCCGGCGATCACACTGCCGGTCTTGGCCACGACGGCCTGGGCGGCCTCGGCCATCTCCAGCACGGTCGCGCGCAGCTCCGGCGGCACCGCCGACTCGGGAAAGCGCATCTTGGCCACCTTGGCCACGTGGGCGCCCAGGTCGCCCATGCGTTCCAGGTCTGCGGCGATGGACAGCGCGGTCACGATGACGCGAAGATCGGTGGCGACCGGCTGCTGTCGCGCCAGCAACTGGAAGCAGGCGTCGTCGATCTCGGTCTTGACGGTGTCGATCTCCCGGTCGGTGTCGATCACCCAGTCGGCCAGTGTGTAGTCCGCGTCGAGCAACGCGGTGGTCGCTCGGGACATCGCCAACTCGACCTGACCCGTCATGGTCACGAGTTGATCCCGGACCCGATCGAGCTCCGCCTGGAAGGTTGCACGCACGATGGACTCCTGAGGCTGGGAATGACCCCAAGATGATAGGCAGCGCCGATGACCGGATCGACCGGCTGAGTTGACCGGAGGCTGAACGCCGGATGAACGCCCGGGTTCAGCTGGCCGCTGCGATCCGCCGATAGGACACATCGACGTCCCAGCGGGTGAAGCCAAGCCGCTCGTACACCCGGATCGCGCCGGTGTTGGACCCGTCGACGTAGAGCATCACCTGGGACAGCCCCAGGCCGCGCAGGTAACGCAGTCCGGCCACGGTCAGCGCGGGACCGAGGCCGCGACCCTGCGCCGAGGGATCGACGCCGAGGGCGTAGACCTCGCCGAGCCGGTCGTGTGCGTGTGACCCGCCCGCACCACCGTGAACCTTCGTCCAGTGGAAGCCGAGCAGCCGCCCGTCGCGGTCATCCTCGGCGAGCAGGAAGCCTTCGGCGTCGAACCATGGCTCCTTTTCCCGGGTCCGGATCTGCGCGAGCGACCAGCCGCCCTGATCGGGATGCTCGACAAAAGCGCGATTGTTGACGTCGGTCCAGGCTTGTTCGTCCTGACCCACCACGAACGGCCTGAAGGTGATTCCCTCAGGCGGTGGGATCGCGGGCAGCTCGGCCAGCAGCGATCTTCGCATCTGCCACAGCTCCCTGGCCTGGAGGTAGCCGAACCGATGAGCCAGTGCCTGGGCACCGGGCAGTCGCCCGTGCGCCCACAGCCGCATCGGGCCAGTCGTCCGTTCCTCCAGACCCCGCATCAGCAGGCTGGCAATCCCGAGCCGGCGAGCGTCCGGGTGCACGGCCAGTTCCGCGGTTCCGCCGCTCACCGGGTCGGTCAGGTCCAAGTGCGCGTATCCGGCCAGCGTTCCGTTGCCGCTGCGGGCCAGCAGGTTGTGTGTCTCGGCCGTGCCCCCAGCGGCGTCCGTGCCGTGCCGAAGGTGCAGTAAGACGTGCTCGCTCACCGGGCTGACACCGTCGGCGTCGGTGGCTGCGTCGATGAGTTCGAGAACCTCGCGCAGCTGCTCCGGATCGAGGTCTCCGAGGTCGCTGATCTGCTCCGACGGAGTCATTCGCTCCGCGCTCACTGATCGGCGAGGATGGCGGTGGCCGCCTGCTGGTCGAGCTTGTAGCCGACGTTGCGGACGGTACCGATCAGTGCCTCGTGCTCCGGGCCGAGCTTGGCCCGCAGTCGCCGAACATGGACGTCGACGGTGCGGGTGCCGCCGAAGTAGTCGTAGCCCCACACCTCGTGCAGCAGCTGGGCGCGGCTGAAAACCCGGCCCGGGTTCTGCGCGAGGTACTTGAGCAGTTCGAACTCCTTGTAGGTCAGATCAAGCGGCCGGCCGCGGAGCTTCGCCGAGTACGTGTCCTCGTCGATCACCAGGTCGCCGGCGGTCACGACCGGGTCGGTCGCCGCCTCGGCCGACATCCGCCGGGACACCGCCAGCCGCAGCCGGGCGTCGACCTCGGCCGGTCCGGCGGTGTCCAACAGCACGTCGGACAGGCTCCAGTCCGCGCTGAGGGCGACCAGTCCACCGGCGCTGAAGACGCCCAGCACCGGCACGGCCAGCCCGGTGGTGTTCAGCAGCCGGCAGAACGCCCGTGCGGCGGCCAGGTCGTGGCGAGCGTCGACGAGAACGGCGTCACCAGGGTTGGCATCCAGCAGCATGCGCACGTCGGGGGCGGCGACCCGTACCGAGTGACCGAGCAGTCCGAGCGCCGGCAGCACTTCCGCGGTCGCCTGCTGGGCTGAGGTCATGAGCAGCAGGTCCACCGGGCCTCCGTCGCTCATTGACCAGCGTGTACAGCGCGAGTGGCCAGAATATCGGATGCATTCAGGAGGTCTGACACGATCAGGCGCGTGAGTCATGTCGTCCGCCGAACTCCCCTGTCGCGGCTGTGGCATCACGGCCCGGCCGTTCTCGTGGCGGCCGGCGCGAGTCTGCTGCTGCTCGCTGCACCGCAGGAGGGGACGGCCCTGGGCGTCCTGCTCGCCGTCGGCACGGTGCAGTTGGCCCTCGTGCTGCCCTGGTCGGTCGCACTGGGTGTTCGTGGCTACGTGGGGGCCGCCTTGATCGGCGCCGGGGCGGCGGCGGCCGCCGACCTGCTGGTGTGGCGCACCGTCGACGACGGGGCCGAAGGTGGCGGCTCGATCCCCCTCGCCGTGGGAGCCGGCCTGGGCCCGCTTGCCGCCGTACTCGCCCTCGCCTGTGTGCTGTCCTTCATCCATCAGCTCACCCGGCGACCTCCGCGCCGCGACGTGACCGACTCACTCGGCGGCGTCTCGCTGCTTGCGGTATCCGTCGTGGCGCCGTCGATGTACGTCCTGCTGTTCTGGCTGCCCGATGGTCTGGCGCTGCTCGACACGTGCGTGGCAGCGATCGGCGCTGCCGTCGTGACCGGACATCTGGTGGATTTGCTGGTGCCTTACCCCCGCATCGTCGAGGGGGTGCCGCGGGGTCTGCTCGGCTTTGTCCTGGGAACCGGCGCGGCGATGCTCGTGGCGGTGCGACGCGCGCAGGTCGACGGGTTGGCCGAGCAGTTGGGAGCGGTGATCCTCGGAGGTGTCCTAGGCGGCCTGGCGTGCCTGATCGCGATCGGTGCCTCCTACGCCGCCGCTGAGCGGCGTGGCGTCATCCTTGCCCAGGGCGTTGTCCAGGGAGTGTTGCCGTTCGCCTTGGGTGCTCCGGTCGGCTACTTGATGTCGACTCTGGTCGGGGGGCAATGATAAAGGCGTTGGTGGGCCTCGTAGTCCTGCTCGTCGTTGCACTGGCGGCCGACCGGGTTGGCGTGGAGTACGCCGAGCAGCGCGTTGCCACGCAATTGCAGGAGGAGCTGGCACTGAGTGCGCCGCCGGGTGTGGAGATCAACGGATTCCCGGTGCTCACCCAAGCGGTAGCCGGACGGTACGACGACGTAGGACTGACCCTGTCCGAGGCGGATCTGGGCGAACTGTCCGGACTCGACGTCGTGGTCGGTCTCGAAGGACTTCACCTTCCGCTGTCCGAGCTGTTCTCCGAGAACGTCGAAGCTGTCCCGGTGGACCGCGTCGAGGGCACCGTGTCAGTCCCGTACGCCGAGGTCGCCGCGCAGATCGGCGAGGGCGTCGCCGTGGCGAACGGCCCGGACGGCGTGGTGGTCACCCAGACCCTCGAGGTGCTCGGACAGGACGTGGAGGTGTCCGGCACCGGCCAGCTCCTGGTGGCGGGGCCGGACGAGATCGGCGTGACCGTCGTGGGCTTGAGCCTGGCGGGCGTGGAGATTCCCGACTTCCTGATTGAGCAGCTACAGGACCAGCTGAGCTTCGTCTACATCGTGCCGCCGTTGCCGTTCGGTCTGCAGATCACCGAGGTTGTCGCCACCGACGGCGGATTCGACATCAGCGCCGCCGCCGAGGACACGGTGCTGGAACCGATCTAGCAGTCGCGTCGATCGATCCCGTGATCGGTACGAGGTGCGCGCTGGTGCTAGCGTCGCGCCGTGAGCGCGGTACTGACGTCGCGACGGCCGGTAGACCTGTGCCGCGTCGACAGCGCGCTGTGTCCGGGCTCCTGACCCGGCAGTCCACTCCCGCTGGCACCGCCACCACTCCCCGTACCCATTTCCGTAGACCTAGTGCACCCAAAGGAGCACGCGCATGACCAGCAAGCGAGCAGACGTCCTCGTCGATGCCGACTGGGCGCAGGAACACCTCGAGGACCCGAACGTCGCCTTCGTGGAGGTGGACGAGGACGTTTCGGCGTACGACGGTGGACACATCGCCGGAGCGGTCAAGCTGGACTGGAAGAGCGAACTGCAGGATCAGGTCATCCGCGACTTCGTCTCCAAGGAGGACTTCGAGGCGCTGCTGTCGGCCAAGGGAATCGGCAACGACGACACGGTCGTCCTGTACGGCGGCAACAACAACTGGTTCGCCGCCTACGCATACTGGTACTTCAAGGTCTACGGCCATGCCGACGTGCGGCTGCTCGACGGCGGCCGGAAGAAGTGGGAGCTCGACGGGCGCCCGCTGGCCACCGACCCGGTCTCGCGACCGGCGACGACCTACACGGCGCAGGAGCAGGACACGTCCATCCGCGCCTTCCGAGACGAGGCGCTGGCCGGGATCGACACCCAGAACCTGGTCGACGTCCGCTCGCCCGACGAGTTCAGTGGCAAGCTGCTGGCGCCCGCTCATCTGCCGCAGGAGCAGAGCCAGCGCGGCGGCCACATTCCCAGCGCGATCAACGTGCCGTGGAGCAAGGCAGCCAACGATGACGGCACGTTCAAGACCGACGACGAGCTGCGGAGCCTGTATGCCGACGCCGGGCTCGATGACGGCCGGGACACCATCGCCTACTGCCGGATCGGCGAGCGGTCCTCACACACTTGGTTCGTGCTGCACGAGCTGCTCGGGCACCAGAACGTCAAGAACTACGACGGGTCGTGGACCGAGTACGGCTCGCTGGTCGGGGTGCCGATCGCCAAGGGCGCATGACCGTGTGTGGCGCGCCGCCGCAGGGACGGGATCTCGCGGGTGTCGACCTGTCCACCGAGACGGTGATCCAGGGACAGGTCGTGCGTGACGGCAGCCCGGTCGGGTCGGCGTACGTCCGGTTACTGGACGCCGGCGGGGAGTTCACCGCGGAGGTGCAGTCCTCGGCGGACGGGTACTTCCGGTTCTTCGCCGCCCCAGGCCGCTGGACGTTGCGGGTGCTGTCGGCCGGTGACCGAGGTGAACACAGCCTTGACGCCGACCGCGGGTTGAACGAGGCGCAGCTGCGGCTGACGTAGCTCGGCTCGACACGACGGTGCGTTGGTGGCAGGACCCGGCAGGCTGCGGCAGTACCCTCGCGAGCGTGATGGAGACGCTGCTCGTCCTGATCCTGATCGCCGCGGCATCGGCGATCGCTGCCGGCGCCGGCTGGATGGTCTACCGGCTGGCCGAGCGCCCGAGCTGACGCAGGTGCCGGACAACCCGCTCGGCTCGGACACGCACGACCTGCGTGAGGGCCCGGATCTGCATCCGGCGCTGCTGCCGTTCGTGCCGTTGGTCGGGGTGTGGCAGGGCCAGGGCCAGGTCGGCTACCCCACGATAGAGGGTCACCGTTACCGGCAGCGGGTCAGCTTCGGTCACGACGGGCGGCCCTTCCTCGCCTACGAGTCACGTGCGGTTCTGCTCGGTCCGGACGGTGCCGTGCTGCGGCAGTCCGCGCGCGAGGTGGGCTGGTGGCGTGCCGGGCAGGGAGACGAGTTCGAGGTGTTGCTGGCTCACCCCACCGGCATCGTCGAGGTGTACGCCGGGATCGCCACCGGACCGACGACGTGGGAGCTGTCCACCGATGTCGTGGCTCGGACCCACACCGCGAAAGAGGTCACCGCGAACCACCGGCTGTACGGGATCGTCGACGGAGCGCTGCTGTACGCGGTCGACATGGCGGCCGTCGGCCAGCCGCTGCAGCCGCACCTGTCCGCCCAGCTGGAGCGGGTCTCGGGATAGCGTGAGTCCGCCGGCCGCGGCGAGCGACCCGGCGGTACAGGAGGCGGACGTGAAGCTGTTCAGGGGTGCCGTGAGAACTGGCATCGCGGTCAAGGCGTTCGACATCGCCCGGCGCGAGATGCGCAAGCCGGAAAACCAGCGCAAGGCCAGAGAGCTGATGGCAAAGGCGCAGCAGGAGTTCCGCAAGCCGGAGAATCAGCGCAAGGCAAAGGACCTGCTCGGCAAGGTGACCAAGCGCGGCGGCACCCGCCCGCCGGCCTGACCCAGGCACGGACGATCCCCGGGCGGCTCCTGACGAGGAACTGTCAGGGTCGGCTGGACGAGGGCCGACGCCCGGGGATCGGGTGTCCATCCGGTTCTCGCCACACCGCCGTCGGCGGATGAGGTGGAACCTTTCCGTTGGAACGGCGGCTAGCGGACGGCCACCTCACGTGTCCTGAAGCTATGCAACTCTGGACCACCTCCTCTCTCGTGTACTGAGCACGCTACGACGCTCCACCGGAGCGTGCAACGAATAACCTGGACAACCTCGCTCCCGCGGTGCTGACTGCCCCCCGGCCCGTGACGGGAAGAGGGGTCAGGTTGTGACGCCGGTCAGCTCCTGGATCGTCGGGGTCAGGCCGGCGTCACCCCGTCGTAAGCCGTCCAGGCTGGTCACAGCGGCGGCGCCACGAACGCTGGAGACGAGCCACACCCCGTCGGCCGCATGCAGATCCGCGACGGTGCCCAACGACATCGCCGTACCCAGTCCAGCCGCGTCCGCCCGGGTGAACAGCAGCGCCTGTGTGGTGCCCGGCAGGATCCCGATCTCCAGCGGCGGAGTGTGCAACGTCCCGTCGCGCGCCCACACAATCGTCGATGTCGGCCCTTCCAGCAGCCGGCCGTCGAGGGAGATGAACACCGCATCGTCCGCGCCGAGCGCTCGGGCGTGGCGCTGCGCGGCCATGTTGACGGCGTAGGACAGGTACTTCACACCTCCGAGCAACCAGGGCGAGGTGGCCCGCAGGTCGGCTGGCAGCCCGAGCGTCAGCGTGACCACCGCGATGCCGCGACGACGCTGCTCCAGTACGTCCGGCGCCACCGGACTGACAGTGCCGACGGCGGTGTGGTCGCTCACCCCTTCGATGCCGCGGGTCAGCATCAACTTCAGTGCCGCCTCGCCGTCGGCATGTGTGGTGGCGAGAAGGTCGATCAGCCGAGCCCAGTCCGCGAGGGGCGGCGAGAATAGGCCCATCAGTGCCGCCGAGCGAGCGAGCCGGTCGAGGTGCGCCTCGGGTTTGAGCGCCACGCCGCGCCGGACGAGCATCGTCTCGAAGACACCGTCGCCTCGCGCCGGGCCGAGGTCAAAGGCGGAGAACACGGCGGCCGCTGGGTCGACGAGCGTGACCGTACCGCGGTCGAGGACCGCCACCCGCCTGCTGCCCACGAACGCTGAGCCTACGAAAGGGCGCAGGACGCCTAGGATGCCCCTGTGCCGACACCGACACCGACACCGGCTGGGCTGCCCGAGACGCTCCGGGCCAGCGGCTACCGGCTCACGCCGCAGCGTCAGATGGTCCTCGACGCGGTGGAGGAACTCGGCCAGGGAACGCCGGAGGAGATCAGCGAGCGCATCCACCAGACGTCCCCCGGCGTCAACATCACGACGGTGTATCGCGCCCTGGAGCTGCTCGAGCAGTTGGGCCTGGTCCGGCACCGACACTTCGGACACGGCGCGCCCATGTACCACGCCTCGGACTACGACACGCTGCACTCGGTGTGTCACCGGTGCGGACAGGTGGCCGTCATTCCCGGAAAGCTGCTGGAACCGGTGGCTCGGTGGCTGGCCGACGAGCGCGGCTTCGTCCTCGACACCGGCCACATCGCGTTGGCCGGGCTGTGCACGAAGTGCGCTGCCGAACCGCCCCCCGATTGAAGGGGGATACTCGCTCTGGTGACCCTCGCGACCGTGCCCTCGCCCCTGCTCTCACTTCCCGGCGCCGTCCCCGCCGACGACCGCGACGCCGGAGTCGCGCTGCACTACGGGGACCCGCTGCGCGAGCAGCGTCGCCTCGTTGACGGTGTGGGCTGGATCGACCGCAGCAACCGCGACGTCCTGGTCGTCCCGGGCGAGGACCGGCTCTCCTGGCTGCACAGCCTCACCAGCCAGCACCTCTCAGGGCTCGCCGACGGCCGCGCGACCGAGGCGCTCGTGCTTTCCCCGCACGGTCATGTGGAGCACCACCTGCTCGTCACCGAGATCGGCGGCACCACCTGGATCGACGTCGAGGCAGGCACCGGCGCGGGCCTGCTGGCCTTTCTCGACTCGATGCGTTTCCTGCTCCGGGTCGACCCGCACGAGGTGAGTTCGGAGTGGGCCGTGCTGTCCCTGGTGGGACCCGGGACGCCGGGTGTGCTTGCCGCGCTGGGCGCCGAGGCGTCGATGCCCTATGACGTCGCCACCCTGGGCGATGGGTGGGTACGCCGGATGCCCTGGCCGGGTGCGGCGGCCGCCGACCTGCTCGTGCCGCGTGGCCAGCTCGCCGACGTCGCGGAGCGGCTCACCGGCGCCGGCGCGGGCCCGGCCGGGATCTGGGCGTTCGAGGCGTTACGGGTGCAGGCTCGCCGTCCCAGACTGCGCAACGAGACCGACCACCGCACCATCCCGCACGAGGTGGGATGGCTGGACTCCGCCGTACACCTGAACAAGGGTTGCTACCGCGGCCAGGAGACGGTGGCCCGGGTGCACAACCTGGGCCGCCCGCCGCGCCGGCTCGTCCTGCTCCATCTCGACGGTTCGGTCGAGACGCTGCCGGCGACCGGCGACCCGGTCACCTCGGACGGGCGGCAGGTCGGCTTCGTCACCACCGCAGTCCGGCACTACGAACTCGGCACGGTCGCCCTGGCCCTGGTCAAGCGCAACACCGCCGACGACGCTGAGCTGCACGTCGGCGACATCGCCGCGGCGATCGACGCCTAACGGGGTGCGGCCGTTGGAAGCCCGAGCGCCTCGGCGGCGGCCTGCATCCGCAGGTCGTAGGTGACGACCGCCCGAAGCTCGTTGCCGAGCCGTCGGGCCGAGGCAAGGTGCACGGCGTCAAGGCTGCGCAATCCGCCATTGCCCAGATCCGCGGCATCGTCGAGCAGGTTGCGGTGCATCGGAAACAGGGTCATCCGTCCGAGCTGTCGGCGTGCGCTGGCTACCGCAGCGGCTCCTCCACGCTGCACTGCGCGCACAACCTCGACCCGCGCCAGAGCTGAACTCACCTGCCTGTCAGTACGCCGGCCGCGCAGGAATCGCGTCAGCTCTTCTGATTCGGCTTCGGTCTGCACCAGCTTGACGATCGCCGAAGAATCCAGGTACAGCCTCACCTTTCGTCCTTACGCATCCGAGCCAGTGTCTCTGAGGCGTTGATTCCGTAATCGATCGGCGGCTCGTCGAGCAGGTCACCCGGTAGTTCTGGCGGGATTATCTGCCCGGTGGCGATCATCTCCTCCCAGGTGTCCGCCGCCGGAGGCACCAGCCGAGCCACTGGCCGGCCACGATCGGTGATCTGCAGCGACTCCCCGGCGGCAACCCGCGCCAGATAGCGGCTGGCGTACTGGCGCAACTCGCGAACCCCGATGCTCTCCATGTGCTACACGATAGCTCATGCCTGGCGTCTGAGACCATCAGCGCATGACTGTGACCCCGCCCGTCTCCGTCCACTCCGCTCCGGTTGTGTGCTCCCCGGACGGAGCCGGGCTCATGAACACCACGTTGATCACGGTAGCGCCGACCGGTGCGGAGTCCAGCAAGTCCGACGTACCGGCCCTTCCGGTGACCCTGGACGAACTCGTCGCGACGGCCAGGGAGTGCCAGGCGCTCGGTGTCGGAGTCATCCACGTACATATCCGCGACCAGCACGCGCGGGCAACGCTGGACCAGGGCAGGCTGCGGGAGACCGTCCAGGCGCTGCGGGCCGAGACCGATCTGATCGTGCAGCTGTCCACCGGTGGCGCGGTCACCGATTCCGAAGCCGACCGCCTCGCCGTCCTGGACGCGGAGCCGGACGCGGCCAGCTGCTCGATGGGCACCGTCAACTTCGGCCGCGACGTCTTTTTCAACCGCTGGGACTTCATCGTCGAATTGCACACCGCGATGCGCGATCGGGAGATCGTCCCCGAGTACGAGATCTTCGATCTGGGTCAACTCTCGACCCTGCAGCGGCTGCTGGACAAGCACGGCCCGCCGTACGGCGAACATGTGCATGCCGATCTCGTGATGGGCGTGCCCGGCGGGATGCCGGGAACGGCCGCGGCCCTGGTTGCCGCCGCCGGGATGCTGCCGGCCGGTGCCACGTTCGCGGCCACCGGGGTGGGCCGGACGACACTGCCGGTCATGCTTGCCGCGCTGTCGGCCGGCGGTCACCTCCGGGTCGGCATGGAGGACACCCTCACGTACGCACCGGGCAACGCCGTGACAGGCAACGCCCAACTCGTGGCGCGAGCAGCGGGTCTGGCCAAGATCGCCCAGCGCCCCCCGATGCCGATCGAGGACGCCCGGTCGATGCTGGGCGTTCGCGAGCGGCGTACGGCGACTGCATGAACCCGATCCTGGTCGAGGTGGTCCGCAACGATCGGGTGGAGTCCGTCCACCGCGGCTCGGTCTTCGTGGCCGACTCCGCCGGTACGCCGGTGCTGTCCGCCGGTACGCCGACCGATCTGGTGTTTCCCAGGTCCGCGAACAAGCCGATGCAGGCGTTGGCGATGCTGCGCTGCGGCCTCGGGTCCGATGCCGAGCTGGCCGACATCGACCTGGCCCTCGCCACCGGGTCCCACTCCGGCGAACCGGTTCACGTGGAGCGGGTGGGCAAGATGCTCGCGGCCGGCGGGTACGTCGAGGAGGACCTGCAGTGCCCGCCGCAGTTGCCGATCGACGAGGTGGCGGCCAACGCCGTACTGGCCGGTGGGGGCGGCCCGTCGCGAGTCCTGATGAACTGCTCAGGCAAGCATGCCGCCATGCTGCTGACCTGCCGCGCCGCCGACTGGCCGATCGCGGACTACTTGGCGCCGACGCACCCGCTGCAACAGGAGGTGCGGCGGGTCGTCGCGGAGCTGGCCGACGAGCCGGTCACGGTGAACGGCGTTGACGGCTGCGGCGCGCCGCTGTTCGCCATCACCCTCGCCGGCCTGGCCCGCTGTTTCGCCCGTCTCGTCGCGGCGGAAACCGGTACGCCGGAGCGCCGGGTCGCCGACGCCATGCGCGCGCATCCGGTGATGGTCGCCGGCAGCCGTCGTGAGGACACCCTGCTCATGCAGTCGGTACCTGGCTTGCTGATGAAGGGTGGCGCCGAGGGCGTGCATGCGGCTGCGCTCGCCGACGGGTCGGCGATCACGCTCAAGATCGACGACGGAGGCATCCGGGCGAGGATGCCGGTGATGGTCGCGGCGTTGCGTCTCCTCGGTTGCGACGCATCCGAGCTCGACCGGCAGGCCAGCTCGGCGGTGCTCGGCGGCGAGAGCGCCGTCGGTGTCGTGCGGCTGCGGCCAGGCGCGTTTCCCCCGCCGTTGCGTCCGTAGGTCTGCGCGCCATACCGGCCAGCTGTACGGACGTTGCGCCAGGGGGCCGGCAGTCAATGACCGAACGGGTCAGGCACTGTGCCGGGCAGCCATGAGTGCAGCTCGCCGTCGCGCCAGCCGCGATCCCGGACCACCCGCCGGGCCTCCCGCTTGTACCGCCCGACGAGGCGGTCGAGGTACAGCAGGCCGTCGAGATGGTCGACCTCGTGTTGCAGCGCCACAGCGAGGATCCCGGTGCCGACGACGGTGACTGGCTCGCCGAACTGGTCGAAGCCGGTGACCGTCGCAGCCGCGGCCCGGCTGGTGGGAAAGTGCTCGCCTGGCACGGACAGGCAACCTTCGATGTCGTTCTCGCTGTCCGGCAGACCGCCCGGGATGGGACCGGCCTGAAGCACCGGATTGACCACGTGCCCACGCTGCAGCCGGCCGGTTCCGTCGGCGCAGCTGTACACGAAGACCCGCAGCGGTACGCCGATCTGTGGGGCGGCCAGCCCGGCGCCGTTTGCGGCCATGTTGGTCTCCAGCATGTCCGCGATCAGCGTGCCCAGCGATTCGTCGTACGCCGTGACAGCCGCGGCCGGGTGATGCAGGACGGGGTCTCCGACGATCCGGATCGGATGGATGGCCATGGCGGTGCGAATGTAAAGGCCCCGCCGTGACATACCTCACCCACGTCGCTAGCAGAGCCGCTTGCAACAGCTAGCACCCGAGCCTACCGTGGGAGACGAGCGTGACCGGAGGTGAGTGCATGCAGGCCCTGTCCGGCATCGGGCAGTACATCCGCGAGCAACGCACCGCGGCGCAGGTCTCACTGCGGCAGTTGGCGCAGGCCACCGGAGTGAGCAACCCGTATCTCAGTCAGATCGAGCGGGGGCTGCGCAAGCCGAGCGCGGAGATCCTGCAGCAGATCGCCAAAGGGCTGCGGGTCTCCGCGGAGACGCTGTACATGCACGCCGGCATCCTCACCGAGCGCGAGGGTGACCCGGATGTCCGGAACGCCATCTTGACCGACCCGCACCTGCACGAACGGCAGAAGCAGGTGCTGCTGGACATCTACCAGTCCTTCTGCAACGAGAATGCCCACCAGAAAGAGGAGTCATGAGCATCAGCACCGAGTTCAAGCAGTACGGCGAGATCGCGGCGGAGCAGGGCAAGCTCGCCCTGGCTGGCGTCCGCCAAACCGTCCTGGCGGCAGTGGGCGCAAGTGACGTCGTCGTCACCCGTGCGGCCGCGCAGGGCAAGCAGCTGGCCACCCGCACCCAGGACATCGCCACCGGCCGGGTAGCACCGACCGACGTGCGCAAGGTGGTTGGGGGCTACCTGCAGACCGCCGGGGAGCAGGCGGTGAACTTCTACGTCCAACTCAGCAAGCGCGGCGAGGAGGTAGTGCACGAGTTCCGGAAGGACCCGCGGTTGCAGCGGGTGATCTTCCGCGCCGAGCGGGCGGTCGACACCGTCGAGGATCTGCTCGTCGAGGTGGCCTCCGGTGCCGATTCCGGGGTTTCGGACGCGAAGGACGCCGTCGCCGACGGCGCGGACAAGACCCGGGCGACGATCCGCAAGACCGCGGCCCGCAACACCAGCGCCCGCAAGTCCTCCATCCGCAAGCCACCGGCGCGCAAGGCGACGACCGGCAAGGCGGCGACCGGCAAGGCGGCGACCAGCAAGGCGGCGACCAGCAAGGCGGCGACCAGCAAGGCCTGAGCAGTCCGCACCTGATGATCATGGGCTTTGGCCGGCTGGCACCGGCTGAATCCCATGATCATCACGACGAATTGGGCTGCCCTCGGCGTACGCTCGCCTCGTGGACATCCTCCTCGGCATGCTGTTGAACGGGATCGAGCTGGGATCGCTTGCGCTGGCAATCTGGGCCTTCGTCGACGCCGCCATGCGGCCGACGCCGCTGTACACCGCCGCGGACAAGCTCACCAAGCCCGCATGGCTCGGTATCACCGGCGGCGCGCTCGCGGTGTCCCTGCTGACCGACACGCTGGGCCTGTTCGGCCTGGTCGCCCTCGTCGCCTCGATCGTCTATCTGGTCGACGTGCGACCGGCGTTGAAGCAGGTCCAGCGGGGCAACCCCTGGTAGCACCGCTGCCGACCCGGCTGTTCGACACTTCAGCCGAGACCCTCGAGCACGCCGTCCTCGGCGACGGCGCAGTCGAGGGCGTCGTCTGTGGCACTTTTCGGCCGAAGCCCGGTGTTCCCCGCGGTGGCACTGTCTGGTCCTTTGCCCGGCGGCCGGCCGGATGCAGTGGACCGAAAGATGCCACATTCGGCTGTTTGTGGCACTTTCGGTGCACTGCTGCGGCCCAGATCCCAAGCATCGGACCCGCCACCGCAGCGCCGCGTGGTCGGCGCGGCTGGCCGACATGTTCGCATGACAGTCCTTCCAGGACGCTGGTTAGGCTTCGCGGATGCATCAGCATGGGCGCACCGAGCGGCTGGATCTGGCCGATGCGACGCTGCGCGAGTGGGACGCCACAGTGCTCTCCGCTGACACGGACGAGGGCATCGTGCTGGACCGGTCGGCGTTCTATCCCGGCGGCGGCGGGCAGCCGCCGGACCACGGCGTACTGCTCTGGGGCGGCGTACAGACGCGGATCGTCGGTGTACGCCGAGGCGAGGATCCCGGGCTGATCCCGGCCGATGGCGACCCGCTGCCCCCGGCGGGGACAGCGGTACGTGGGGCGATCGAGGACGACCGGCGGACGGCTTTGATGCGTACGCACTCGGGGCTGCACCTGCTGGCCGGCGTCGTGTTTCGTGACTTCGGCGCTCTGGTGACTGGCGGCAACATGGAGCCGTTGACCGCCCGGATGGACTTCGACCTGCCCGAGATCCCAACCGACTTCAAGGACCGGATCGCCGCCGCGTGCGCGGTCGAGGTCGCCGCCGACCGGGCGATTCGGGTGGACAACCTTTCCCGGGCCGATGCGTTCGCGATCCCGGACATCATCAGGACAGCCACCGACCTGCTCCCGCCCAACCTCGAGGTGGTGCGCATCGTGGACATCGTCGGGCTCGACGTACAAGCCGACGGGGGAACGCACGTCGCCTCGACGAGCCAGATCGGTGACATAGACGTGGTGAAGGTGGAGAACAAGGGCAAGGCGAACCGGCGGCTGCGGGTGCGGCTGCAGTGACCAACGCGTTCGGACTGAAGCTGAAGCTCGGCGACATCACCACCGAAGTGGTCGACGTCATCGTCAACGCGGCGAACCCCGGACTGCTCGGCGGCGGCGGCGTCGACGGCGCGATCCACGCGGCGGGCGGGCCGGAGATCCTGGCCGAGTGCCAGGAGCGCAAGCGCGAGCTTCCCGGCGGGCAGCTGCCGCGCGGGCAGGCGGTGGCCACAACGGGCGGCCGGCTGCCCGCGCGCTGGGTGGTGCACACCGCCGGACCGATCTGGTCGCCGGAGGAGGATCGCTCGGACGTGCTGGCCAGTTGCTATCGCGAGTCGCTCCGGGTGGCAGCGGATCTGGGTGCCGAGACGGTCGCCTTTCCGGCCATCTCTGCCGGCGTGTACGGCTGGCCGCTGGACGACGCCGCGCGGATCGCGCTCGACTCCGTTCGGGATGCGCCCCGGGGGACGGTGTCGGAGGTTCGGTTCGTGCTGTTCGGTCAGCAGGCGTTCGACGCGTTTCAGCGGGCGGCAGCCCACTAGCCGGCCAGCCGCACCTCGCGTCATGAAACAGCCGCCCAGCGCACGCTGACCTCGCCGAGTCGCCACCGGGCGCTGCGTCCGACGATGGGCCAGCCCTGGTCGAGCAGGCCCTCTACCGACGCGGCCCAGCGCTGCCGGGGTCCGAACGCGCTGTACGCCGCCTTGGCGGCCCACGCGGCGTCGAAGGCAGCGAGGAAGCGGTGTATCCGCTCGCCGGGAACGTTCCGGTGGATCAGGGACTTGGGCAGCCGTCCGGCGAGTTCGCTCGGCCGGTGCAGCGAGCCGGCTCGCGCGGCGAGGGTGAGGGTGAGCGGCCCGGTGGCGTCGACGGCGACCCAGCATGCCTTGCGGCCGAGTTCGTCGCTGGTGCCCTCGATCAGCAGCCCGCCAGGGGCAAGCCCCGCCGTCATCGTCACCCAGGCCTCGGCGGCGGCCGTCTCGTCGTACTGGCGCAGGACGTTGAGGGCGCGGATCAGCACCGGTCGGTGGCCGGCCAGCTCGAACCCGCCGGCGCCGAAGCGCAGCCGCGGCGGATCGGCGTACGACTGGGCGGCTGCGACCCGGTCGGGGTCGATCTCCAGTCCGAGCACCTCGACGTCGGACCGTACGTCGGCCAGCCGCTGCGCGAGTTCCACCGTGGTGACCGGGCGCTGGCCGTAACCGAGGTCGACCACGAGCGGGCGTACGGCGTCGCGCAGCCGGGCGGACTGCGTGCCCACGATCCAGCGGTCGACGCGACGTAGCCGGTTGGGGTTGGTGGTACCCCGTGTCGGCAGTCCGAGTGCCCGCGCTCGGCCAGTCGCCAGCCGTGGTGCCTGCCTCGCCACGGGCCACAGCGTACGAGCCGGGGTGCGGCTGGCGGCCGCAGCCGGTAGAACGAGACCCAACCGAACAGCGGAGGCAACAATGGCCACGACGACCCAAACCACGGACCGGTCGGTCGAGGAGGCGCCCAACGCGACCGCCAAGGTGGACAACGAGTACTACGAGGCGGAACTCGCTCGGCTAGGGGTCGAGCTCGTCAAGCAGCAGGAGTGGATCCGCGCCAAGGGGCTGCGGATCGTCGTCATCTTCGAAGGCCGAGACGCAGCCGGCAAGGGCGGCGCGATCCAGCGCATCACCGAGAGCCTCAATCCGCGGCACGCTCGGGTGGTCGCGTTGGGCACGCCCACCGAGCGGGAACAGACGCAGTGGTACTTCCAGCGTTACGCAGCTCACCTGCCAGCAGCGGGCGAGATGGTGCTCCTGGACCGGTCCTGGTACAACCGCGCCGGCGTGGAGCACGTGATGGGTTTCTGCACCGAGGAGGAGTACCAGGAGTTTCTGCGCTCGGCTCCAGAGTTCGAAAGGATGCTGGTGCGAAGCGGGGTTCAGGTCGTCAAGTACTGGTTCTCGGTCAGTGATGCCGAGCAGGAACGGCGTTTTCAGGGCCGCCTCGGCGACCCGACCAAGCGGTGGAAGCTGTCGCCGATGGACATCGAGTCCCGCAACCGCTGGCAGGACTACTCCAAGGCCAAGGACGCGATGTTCGCCGCCACCGACATCGACGAGTCGCCGTGGTACGTCGTCGAAGCGGACGTGAAGAAGCGGGCTCGGCTCAATGTCATGCACCACCTGCTCGCCGTTGTGCCGTACGAGGACCTGACACCCGAGCCGCCCACGTTGCCGCCTCGCCCGGCCAACCGCGACGACGGTTACGTGCGACCACCCAAGGACAGCCAGCGCACGATCCCGGACGTCGTTCCAGCCAAGACCAAGCGGAAGAAGTCGTGAGTCGTGTCGAAATCGGTGGGTCGGCGTTCGTCGCACGGGTAAACCCACCGAGAGAGAGGTGCCATCATGCGGTTCATGGTCATGATCAAGGCCACCGACGACAGCGAAGCGGGCGTCATGCCGAGCGAGCAGGTGCTCGCCGACATGGGCCGGTACAACGAGGAGCTGGTCCAGGCAGGCGTCATGCTGGCCGGGGAGGGGTTGCACCCGAGCTCGAAGGGCGCCCGCGTCAGGTTCTCGACCGGTGGCAAGTCCACCGTGGTCGACGGCCCCTTCACCGAGACCAAGGAGCTGATCGCCGGCTTCTGGCTGATCCAGGTGAAGTCCAAGGAAGAAGCCATCGAATGGGTCAAGCGCATCCCCAACACCGATGACGAGGACTTCGAGGTCGAGATCCGGCAGGTGTTCGAGGCGGATGACTTCGGGGATTCGCTCACTCCCGAGCTGCGTGATCAAGAGGAGCGCCTCCGCCGCCGCACGCAAGCCTCCGAATAGGGGTAGCTCCGCAGCGCTTCAGCCGGAGGTGCTGGAATAGCGGGCTGTGACGACCCCCTCGGTGCATCGCAGCATCGAGGCGGTCTGGCGCATCGAGTCCGCGAGGTTGATCGCTGGCCTGGTCAGGATGGTTCGCGACGTCGGTCTGGCCGAGGACTTCGCGCAAGACGCACTCCTCTCGGCACTGGAGAAGTGGCCGGAGTCGGGCGTGCCCGACAACCCGGGGGCCTGGCTCATGGCCACGGCGAAGAACCAGGCGATCGACCAGATCCGGCGCAGCAGGCGGCTCGAGCAGAAGCAGGGCCAGGTCGCTCGTGACCTCATGACGACTGTGCAGATCGACGCCTCGCGGGACGACGAGATCGGCGACGACCTGCTGAGCCTCATCTTCACGTGCTGCCACCCAGTGTTGGCTACCGAAGGGCGGGTCGCCCTCACCCTTCGCTTGCTCGGCGGGCTGCGTACGGAGGAGATCGCCAGGGCGTTCCTCGTGTCGACATCGACGATTGCCCAGCGGATCGTCCGGGCGAAGAAGACCCTCGCCGCGGCCCGGGTGCCGTTCGAGGTACCTAGCGGGGACGAGCTCGCCGCTCGGCTGCCGGCGGTCCTGGAGGTCGTCTACCTGATCTTCAACGAGGGGTATGCGGCAACCGCAGGGGGCGATTGGATGCGACCGTCCCTCTGCGAGGACGCGCTGCGCCTCGGCCGCATCCTGGCCGAACTCGCGCCGCGTGAGCCGGAGGTCCACGGTCTGGTGGCGCTCATGGAGCTCCAGGCGTCTCGCCTGCATGCCCGGGTCGGCCCGGATGGCCGGCCGGTCCGATTGCTCGATCAGGACCGTGCGCGCTGGGATCATCTCCTCATCGGTCGCGGTCTCCGGGCGCTCGACCGCGCCCGGGGGCTTGGCGGGGCGGCCGGCCCCTACGCGCTGCAGGCCGCGATCGCCGCCTGTCACGCCCGCGCTGTCCGGCCGGAGCTCACCGACTGGTTGCGCATCACGGCGTTGTACGACGCGCTGTCCCAGCTCATGCCCTCGCCGGTGGTCGACCTGAACCGGGCGGTCGCGCTCGGTATGGCGTACGGCCCCGCCGCGGGCCTCGAGCTCGTCGATGCCATCGCCGAGACGTCGGCGCTCGACGGGTACCACCTGCTTGCCAGCGTGCGAGGAGACCTGCTCGCCAAGCTGGGACGCCTCGAGGAGGCGCATGCGGAGTTCCTGCGCGCGGCGTCGATGACGCAGAACATGCGGGTGCGCGCTCTGCTGCAGGAGCGCGCCGCGGCAATTACGGTGGGCGCGTGTCCGAGGTCGCCGTCCTGACGCTCGCCGAGCTGACGACGTTGCGGCTCGGCGGCCCGGTTGGGCGGCTCGTCTGCACCGGCACGGCCCCGGAACTGGTCGCCGCCGTCCGGACGGCTGATGCGGCTGGTGAGCCGGTGCTCCTGGTCGGCGGCGGCAGCAACCTCGTCGTCGCCGACGAGGGCTGGCCAGGCGTCACCGTGCTGATCCGGACCGACGGCATCGACGTACGCCGGGACGGCGACGAGGTGCTGCTCCGCGTCGCCGCCGGCGCCGACTGGGACGGCCTGGTGGCCCGCGCCGTGACGGCGGGGTGGGCGGGAATCGAGTGCCTGTCCGGGATCCCGGGCCGGACCGGCGCTACGCCCGTGCAGAACGTCGGCGCCTACGGCCAGGACGTCGCACAGACGCTCACCGACGTCACCGTTTGGGACCGTGATGCAGACATGGTCGCCGTACTGTCCACTGTGGACTGTGCGTTCGGCTACCGGACAAGCCGCTTGAAGCACACCGATCGGTACGTCGTCCTGGACGTGGGACTCCGGCTGCCTATCTCGGTACTAAGCCGACCCATCGCGTACGCCGAACTTGCCCGTGCACTCGGCGTACAACCCGGTGCCCAGGTGCCGCTCGCCGAGGTACGGGACGCCGTACTGGAACTGCGCCGCGGAAAGGGCATGGTGCTGGACCCCGACGACAACGACACCTGGAGCGCCGGGTCCTTCTTCACCAACCCGATCCTCGACGAGGCGGAGCTGGCGGCGTTCGAGCGGCGCCTGGAGCCCGGAACGGCGTACCCGTCCTGGCCGGCCGAGTCGGGAACGAAGCTGTCCGCCGGCTGGCTGATCGAGCAGTCCGGGTTCACGAAGGGGTACGGCGACGGACCCGTGCGGCTGTCCACGAAGCACACGCTCGCGCTGACGAACCGGGGCGCCGCCCGCACGGCGGACCTCTTGACCCTGGCGCGCCAGGTGCGCGACGGCACCAGAACCCGGTTCGGTGTAGAACTGCGTCCAGAGCCCAAGTTCGTCAACTGCACTCTCTAGGAGACCGCGCATGCCCGCTGCCGCAGACCCCACCGACCTGCTCGGTATCGACGAGATGCTCACCGCGGAGGAACGGGCGATCCGCGAGACAGTCAGGAGCTTCGGGGAGAAGCGGGTGGCGCCACACATTGCGGAGTGGTTCGAGGAAGGACACATCCCGCGCGAACTCGCACCGGAACTCGGCGAACTCGGTCTGCTCGGCATGCATCTCGAGGGCTACGGCTGTGCCGGGACCAGCGCGACTGCGTACGGGCTGGCCTGCCTGGAACTAGAGGCGATCGACTCGGGACTGCGCAGCATGGTCTCCGTGCAGGGATCGCTGGCGATGTTCGCGATCTGGAAGTACGGCAGCGAGGAGCAGAAGCAGCGTTGGCTGCCCGAGATGGCTGCCGGTAGGGCAATCGGCTGCTTCGGTTTGACCGAGCCGGACTTCGGCTCGAACCCGGCCGGGATGCGCGCCACCGCCCGAAAAGAGGGGGACGACTGGATCCTCAACGGCACCAAGATGTGGATCACGAACGGCTCGATCGCCGACGTCGCGATCGTATGGGCGCGGGCCGAAGAAGGGGTGCGCGGCTTCCTCGTCCCAGCCGGCACGGAGGGCTTCAGCACACGGAACATCACCCGCAAGATGTCGCTGCGGGCGTCGGTCACCAGCGAACTGCTGCTCGACGACGTGCGGCTGCCCGCCGACGCGATGCTGCCCGAGGCGAGGGGCATCGCCGGGCCGCTGGGCTGCCTCACCGAGGCGCGGTTCGGGATCATCTTCGGCTCGATGGGCGCGGCGCGGTCGTCGTACGAGTGCGCCGTGGAGTACGCCAAGACGCGGGTGCAGTTCGACCGGCCGATCGGCGGCTTCCAGCTGACCCAGGCAAAGCTCGTGAACATGGCGCTGGAGCTGCACAAGGGTCTGCTGCTGGCCATGCATCTGGGGCGGCGCAAGGATGCGGTCGGGCTGACGCCGGAACAGGTGAGCATCGGCAAGCTCAACAACTGCCGGGAGGCGCTCAAGATCTGCCGCGAGGCGCGCACCGTGCTCGGCGCGAGTGGGGTGACGCTGGAGTATCCCGTGATCCGGCACATGAACAATCTCGAGTCGGTGCTCACGTACGAGGGCACCTCCGAGGTGCACACGCTGGTACTCGGCCAGGCCATCACCGGCCTCGCCGCGTTCACCTAACTTTCGCGGTGGACCTTGTGCTGGGCGGCCTGGGCGATCGGCCGGACCACGAGCAGGTCCACGTTGACGTGGTGCGGCCGGGTGACCATCCAGCCGATGCAGTCGGCGATGTCCTCGGCGACGAGCGGTTCCCGTACGCCGGCGTACACCGCTTCGGCCCGCTCGCTGTCCCCGCCGAAGCGGTGCAAGGAAAACTCCTCGGTCCTGACCATCCCTGGCGCGACGACCATCACCCGGACCGGCTGACCGCACAGCTCCAGCCGCAGCGTCTCAGCGACCGCATGGGTCCCGTGCTTCGCGGCGGTGTAGCCCGCACCGCCCTCATAGTTGATCATTCCCGCCGTCGACCCCACGAACACGACGTCGCCGCGGCCGCTGGCGATCAGCGCGGGCAGCAGCGCCTGCGTCATCCGAACCACCCCGAGCACGTTGACGTCGTACATCCGCGCCCAGTCCTCGACATCGGCGGTCGCGACCGGGTCCATCCCGACCGCGCCGCCGGCGTTGTTGACCAGGACATGAGCCACCGGTACGGCGGAGCAGAACGCGTCCACCGACGCCTGGTCGGTGACGTCCAGCGGGTACGCCTCGCCGCTCAGCTCCGCGGCCAGTTGTTCGATCCGGTCGGCACGCCGGGCACCTAGTACGACGTGGAAGCCGTCCGCGGCCAGCCGCCGCGCCGTCGCCGCGCCGATCCCGCTGCTCGCTCCGGTGACGACCGCCACCCGGGTTGGGGAATCAGGAACAACTCCGATGGGGTTGGCGCTCATGAGGGCGATCTTGCCCGAACGGTACGGCTGAGGAGGGGTGGGGCATGGACGCGGTCAATGGGACCCCCACGCCTGCCCGGCTGCCGCGGCGGGTCGCAACGCTGTCGGTGCACACCAGCCCGCTGGACCAACCGGGCGCGGGGGACGCCGGCGGCATGAACGTCTACATCGTCGAGGTGTCTCGCCGGCTCGCCGCGTGGGGCATCGACGTGGAGATCTTCACCCGCGCGACGTCCAGCGACCTCCCACCGGTTGTCGAGATGGCTCCCGGCGTCACCGTCCACCATGTGATCGCCGGACCGTACGAAGGCCTTGGCAAGAACGATCTGCCGGCTCAGCTGTGCGCGTTCACCAGCGGTGTCCTGCGCGCCGAGGCGATGCACGAGCCGGGCTACTTCGACTTGATCCACTCGCACTACTGGCTGTCGGGCCAGGTCGGCTGGCTGGCCCGTGACCGGTGGGGGGTGCCGCTGATCCACAGCGCCCACACCCTGGCCAAGGTGAAGAACTCCCTGCTGGCCGATGGCGACATGCCCGAGCCGCGCGCGCGGGTGATCGGCGAGGAGCAGGTGGTGGCGGAGGCCGACCGGCTGATCGCCTCCACCGGCCAGGAGGCCCGCGACCTCGTCACTCTGTACGCCGCGGACCCGGACCGGGTGCACACGATCGCTCCTGGTGTCGACCTCGACCGGTACCAGTCCGGTGACCAGGCAATTGCCCGCGCCGCCGTGGGGGTACCGACCGACGCCCTCGTCCTGCTCTTCGTGGGACGGATCCAGCCGCTCAAGGCACCCGACATTCTGCTGCGCGCCGCCGCACGGCTGGTCGAGGACGATCCCGACCTGGCTCGCCGGCTGCGGGTCATTGTCGTCGGTGCGCCGAGCGGCACCGGCCTGGACGAGCCGCACGCGCTGCAGAATCTGGCCGCACACCTGGGAATCGCCGAGCAGATGCGCTTCGAACGGCCGGTCTCGCCGGACCGGCTCGCCGACTTCTACCGGGCCGCCGACGTGACGGTGGTGCCGAGCTACAACGAGTCCTTCGGCCTGGTCGCCCTCGAGTCACAGGCCTGCGGCACACCTGTCGTCGCGGCGGCGGTGGGCGGGCTGACCACGGCCGTCTCCCACGGGCGGTCGGGCCTGCTCGTGGACGGGCACGACCCGGCCGCTTACGCCGCCGCGGTACGCCGGTTGATCGTGGACAAGCCGCTCGCCGCATCACTCGCCGCCGGTGCCGTCCAATACGCGACCGGCTTCTCGTGGGACCGCACCGCCGGCGAGCTGCTCGCGGTGTACGCCGAGGCGAGGCATGCTCCGTCGTACGCCGTGCCGGTGGTCGGATGACTGTCCCCGACGACGTCATCCGCGCCGCCCTCGACGAGCGGGGGCTGGACTACCAGTCGCCGGGGCCGGGGCGGTATCTCGTGACGTTGCCGGGAGAGAAGAAGCTGCAGACGAACTGCTGGCTCGTCGTCGGCGAGCACTCGTTGCGGGTATCGGCATTCGTCTGCCGGCAGCCGGACGAGAACCGTGAGCAGCTGTGGGAGTACCTGCTCCAGCTGAACGCCAAGCTGTTCGGCGTCGCGTTCAGCATCGACAAGGTCGGCGACATCTACCTCACCGGGCGGTTGCCACTGTCCACTGTGGACGCAGATGAACTCGATCGGCTGCTCGGCGCGGTCCTGAGCTACGCGGACGAGCATTTCAACACGATGCTGGAGATCGGCTTCGGGTCGTCGATCAGGCGGGAATGGGAGTGGCGGGCGAAACGCGGGGAGTCACTCGCCAACCTGCGGGCGTTCGCCGCGTTCGCCGACCCCGATGCCAGGATGGGTCGGTGATCGGCACCCTGATCCTGCTCCGGCACGGGCAGAGCGACTGGAACGAGAAGAACCTGTTCACCGGCTGGGTGGACGTGGGCCTGACCGACCTCGGGTTCCAGGAAGCCCGGCGCGGCGGTGAACTCCTGATGGAGCACGATCTGCTCCCCGACGTACTCCACACATCTGTGCTGCGCCGTGCGATCGAGACTGCGACGGCCACCCTATCCACCGCCGAGCGGTCGTGGATCCCGGTACGCCGGAGCTGGCGGCTGAACGAGCGCCACTACGGCGCGCTACAGGGCAAGGACAAGGCCGCGACGCTCAAGGAGTACGGCGAGGAGCAGTTCCTGCTCTGGCGCCGCTCGTACGACACGCCGCCGCCGCCGCTGCCCCGCGACGGCGAATGGAGTCAGTACGACGACCCGCGGTACGCCGCACTTCCGCCGGAACTGCGACCGGACACCGAATGCCTCAAGGATGTCGTCGTTCGAATGCTGCCGTACTGGTACGACGCCATCGTGCCCGACCTGACGACGGGTCGTACGGTCCTCGTCGTCGCGCACGGCAACAGCCTCCGGGCGCTCGTGAAGCATCTGGACGGCCTGAGCGACAAGGCAGTCGTGGCGCTGAACATCCCGACTGGAGTGCCGGTGCGCTACGACCTGGACGAGCAGTTGCGGCCACGGACTCCCGGCGGCCAGTACCTCGATCCAGAGGCAGCGGCTGCGGCGATCGAAGCGGTGAAGAACCAGGGCCGATAGGCAAACGCGGAGCTTCCGGCGGGTGAACTCTGGCCGACCAACTCCGCGCCGCCCGTCGCCACTGGTCAACAGTGTCGGGCGGCAGATCTACGATCATCGCGTGGAGGCCCTGATCGCGCTGGCGGGACTCGTGGCGGGCATCTCCTTGGCGCTCGCCCTGGTCGCGATGCGCCGCCGATCGGCGACTGAACCGACGCAGCCCACGGTGGGCTTCGACGTCGCACGTCGCGTGGTGGAACTCATGGAACCTGGCGCCGTGGTCGTGGACGCCGACGACTCGGTCATTCTGGCGAATGCCGCGGCCCGGGGGCTCGGCGTGGTCAGGGGCCGCGAGCTGGCGGTGCCGCACCTGCTCCGGCTCGCCGCCACGGTTCGGCGTACCGGCCAACGGCAGGAGGACGTGCGGTTGACGGCGGAGTTGCTGGGTGCCGGCCCGCGCACCGTCGGCGTACAGGCCATGCGCCTGGACAATCGGGGGACGGTCGCGTTGCTTCTGCTTGACGTCACCGAATCGAGGAGGATCGAAGACGTACGCCGGGACTTCATGGCCAACGTCAGCCACGAGCTGAAGACCCCGGTGGG
>Ga0136620_10000130_pt1 | contig 31616 bp, 31 predicted proteins | sample AntDrymUQ4162106_2_FD_104806 | JGI IMG/M metagenome (GOLD analysis project Ga0136620, IMG submission 104806) | Polar desert sand microbial communities from Dry Valleys, Antarctica - metaG UQ416 (21.06) | ecosystem: Environmental > Terrestrial > Soil > Desert | place: Antarctica: Dry Valley... | reverse complement strand
TTGGCTCCGTCCGGTCCGCTCCTGCTGTGTGCTCCCGAACGGAGCCGACCTATGACGGTGACCCCGGTCGGCTCCGTCCAGTCCGCTCCTGCTGTGTGCTCCCGAACGGAGCCGACCTATGACTAAGGTGCTCGTGCTCGACGAGCGGCGCCGAGTTCGCGAGACGCTGCGGGATCTGCTCACCGGTGTGGGCGAGATCCAGCAGGTCGACTCGGTGGCCACTCCCGAGGAGCTGTTCGAGCGCTTGCCGCACGAACGCCCGGACGTCGTGCTGATCGGCACCCAGCGGGCGGTCAGTAGCGGTGTCGAGACCTGTCGCCGGCTGCTGGGCATCGACCCTGCAGCCGCGGTCCTGATGTTCGGAGCTCCCGACGACGGACCGAACATTGCCGCCGCGGTCGCCGTGGGCGCGCGCGGTTACCTTCGGTGGGACGCGACGCCGGTGGAACTTGCGATCGGCTTGGCCCAGGCCGGCCTCGACCGCGACCTGCCGGGACCTCGGGTGCGGGGAAACCACCGCGGGCCGACGGTGGCGCTGACCGAGCGCGAGATGCAGGTGCTGGTGGGCATGAGCCAGGGCAAGAGCAACGCAGGAATCGGACGCGATCTGTACCTGTCAGAGGACACGGTCAAGACCCACGCCCGGCGGTTGTTCAAGAAACTCGAGGTCAGCGACCGAGCCCAGTCGGTCGCGATTGGCTTCCGGATGGGGCTGCTGAGCTGAGCCGTCCGATTTGCCTACATTGCGTCAGGGAATCTGTCGTTTGCGTTGCGGAGCGGTCTCTGGTGCGGTTGTATCTAACAGTGCCCCGTTGGGGCCCGAGTTAAGTAAGGAACGGGGTCCTCTCTGAGTTCTGATCTCTCCTGCGCGTCGGCGTCACGCCGGCTCCACCGCTTCATTGGCGACACGTGAGAAAGGGTTCCCAAATGGCACCAACTAGGACTTCGCACAGCCGAGCAAAGCGCTCGGTCGCTGTGCTCGCTTCCGGCACGTCGCTACTGGCTGCCGCCGTCGTCGGTATCGCCCCAGGCACGGCTGGTGCGTCCAGCCACCGGGAAGCGCCGATGATTGCGGGCGACCCGCAGCACGACGGCACCGACACCTACGCCTTTGTCAATCCGGACGACCCCGGCATGGTGACGCTTCTTGCGAACTGGATCCCGTTCGAGGAGCCCAACGGTGGTCCGAACTTCTACCCGTTCGCCGAGGGGTCGAAGTACTACATCAACATCGACAACAACGGTGACGGCCTCGCGGACCAGAAGTACGCCTGGGTCTTCACAAACATCGACACCCGAGCTGACCGGCGGATCACCCTGGCGAGAGACGAGGGCACCTTCCTGTACAACACCGGTCCGGTCACCTCGTTCAACGACCCCGACCTGCGCTTCAAGCAGACCTACACCCTGACCGAAGAGGTGAGTGGGACGGTGCTGGTGCGCAATGCGCCGGTCGCACCGTCGAACGTCGGCGAGGCGTCCATGCCGGACTACCAGGCCCTGCGTGACGAGGCGGTCGTGCCCGTCAAGGCTGGTCTCCTGGCGCGCGGCAAGTCCTTCGCCGGGCAGTCCGATGACTCGTTCTTCCTCGACGCGCGCCTCTTCGACCTGTTGTTCGGCGCCGACCTGTCCGAGGTCGGGCAGGACACGTTCGCCGGATACAACGTCAACTCGGTCGCGCTGACACTGCCCGTCCGGAGCTTCGCGCTGAACGGCAACGCAAGCCGGAACCCGGTTATCGGCGTCTGGCAGACCACGGAGCGGCAGAGCCTCAACCTGGAGACCGGCCAGCCCGCCGGCGACTTCGTGCAGGTGTCCCGGCTCGGCAACCCGCTGGTGAACGAGCTCGTCGTTCCGGCGAACCTCAAGGATGCCTTCAACAGCATCGTCCCGGCCGATGACGCCGCCGCAGCTGGCGGTCAGGTCCTTGAGCGGGTGCTCGATCCCGAGGTGCCGCGGCTGATCGAAGCCATCTACGGCATCCCCGCACCGACGACCGACGGCAACCCGGCCACCCCGGACGAGGCCAACCGGACAGACCTCGCCGAGATCTTCCTGACCGGTGTAACCACCGAACTGGACGGCACTGGCCTGTTTGCGTCGCTCGGTGAGCCAGACGACATGGCGCCGATTCAGCTCGACCTGAACTCGCAGGCGATGAACGCCGACGTCAATCCCCGCGCGTTCGTGCCCTCGGAGATGCTGCGCCTGAACATGCGCATCCCACCGACGGCGAAGCCGAACCGGCTCGGCGTGCTCGCCGGCGACCTGCAAGGGTTCCCGAACGGTCGCCGGCTGACCGACGACGTGGTCGACATCGAGATCCAGGTGTTCGAGGGGTTCTTCGTCGACGACAATGGTGACGGCGAGCCGGACGGCATCGAGCCGGCGTTGGCAGCCGGTGACAAGGTGAATAGGAACGACGTGCAGTTCAGCAGTTCGTTCCCGTACCTCGCACTGCCGCAGAACGAAGGCGTGAACGTGACCTTCGACGGCGACGAGTACCCAGGCAACTAGAACGTCGTTCGACCTGAAATGGATCGGCCCGGCCCCCATGGGGGCCGGGCCGATCCGTCTCTGTGGCGGTGGTTCTTGTGGCGTCGAGTGGGACGTCAGTCCTCGCCGGCGGCCTCCGATGCCCGCATGACGCCGTCGGCGAACCCCCGCGCGTAATCCCACGTCACGTAGTCGTGCGGGTCGGGGTCGAACGGTGGCTCGTGCACGCGGGTGGCGCCCGCGTCCAGCAACTGCCGGAGGTTCGCCTGCATGAGGTCCCACCCGACGTAGTGCGCCTCGTCGCAGTCCGCGCAGTCGACCACCACCCCGCGAACGCCGTCAGACTCCAACAGCACGCGGAAGATCTCCAGGTCCTCGAGGTCGTTCAGGGCGTCCTCGCGCTCCTCCGGGGACAGCGGTTCGTTGACGTAGGCATCGTCCAGCGCTTCCAGGGCATGGACCGGATCGCTCGGGTCATCGAGGAAAGGATCCCGCGGTGGATCTTCATTCATGGCGAACACCGTATCCGCCGCCGGTGCCGGGCGGGGTATCGGCGTGCCCACCTGTGAACACCCGGGCTGCGTCCTGGGGACGGCTAGAATGGGGTGACGTCGCATCCCGGTCGGCCCTGCCGAGCGGCCCCGCGCAGCAGCCATCGAAAGGGGAACGATGCCGGTGTCACAGCCACCGCAGTCCGGACAGCAGGAGCCGGACGGCATCTTCCCCGGTCCATCGCCGAAGTTCGCGCTGCTGGGGCTGACCTTCGACGACGTGCTGCTGCTGCCGGCATCCTCGGACATCATCCCCAGCGAGGCCGATACCAGCACCCGGCTGAGCCGGTCGATCTCATTGCGTGTTCCACTGCTGTCCTCGGCCATGGACACCGTCACCGAGGCTCGGATGGCCATTGCCATGGCCCGCCAGGGCGGCATCGGCGTACTGCATCGCAACCTGTCCGTCGACGAGCAGGCCGCGCAGGTCGACCTCGTCAAGCGCTCCGAGGCAGGCATGGTCACCAACCCGATCACCTGCGCCCCGGACGACACGCTGGCTCACGTGGACGAGCTGTGTGGCCGGTTCCGCATCTCCGGCGTACCGGTCGTTGAGCAGACCGGCGTGCTCGTGGGCATCGTGACCAACCGGGACATGCGGTTCGAGAGCGACCTGTCCCGACTGGTCCGCGACATCATGACGCCGTTGCCGCTCGTCACGGCCCCGGTCGGCGTGTCGGCGGCCGACGCCCTGGTGCTGTTGCGCCGGCACAAGGTGGAGAAGCTGCCGCTCGTTGACGCGGCCGGGCGGCTGCGCGGGCTGATCACCGTCAAGGACTTCGTCAAGAGCGAGACGTACCCGGCGTCGACCAAGGACGCCGACGGCCGGCTGATGGTCGGCGCCGCCGTCGGCGTCGGGGAGGACGGGTACAAGCGGTCCCGGACGCTCGTTGACGCGGGTGTGGACGTGCTGATGGTCGATACCGCGCACGGTCACTCCCGGGCCGTTCTGGAGATGGTGGCGCGGCTCAAGGCCGATACCCACGTCGACGTGGTCGGTGGCAACATCGCGACCCGCGAGGGGGCTCAGGCGTTGATCGACGCGGGTGCCGACGGCATCAAGGTCGGGGTCGGCCCCGGTTCAATCTGTACCACGCGGGTCGTCGCGGGCGTCGGCGTGCCGCAGGTGACCGCGATCTACGAGGCAGCGTTGGCCGCCCGCGTCGCCGGCGTACCGGTGATCGGCGACGGGGGGGTGCAGTCCTCCGGGGACATCGCCAAGGCGATCGCGGCCGGCGCCGACTCGGTCATGCTCGGCAGCCTGCTCGCCGGTGTCGAGGAGAGCCCGGGAGAGCTGGTATTCATCAACGGCAAGCAGTACAAGTCCTACCGCGGGATGGGCTCGCTGGGGGCGATGCGGAGCCGCGGGCGGACCCCGTCGTACTCCAAGGACCGGTACTTCCAGGACGACGTGCTGTCCGATGACAAGCTCGTGCCGCAGGGGATCGAGGGTCAGGTGCCCTATCGAGGGCCGCTGGCCGGCGTCGCACACCAGCTGGTCGGGGGTCTCCGGGCGGCGATGGGCTTCTGCGGGGCCGGCACGATCCCGGCGTTGCGGGATACCGCGCGGCTGGTGCGGATCACCGCGGCCGGGCTCAAGGAGAGTCACCCGCACGACATCGACATGACCGCCGAGGCTCCGAACTACACGGCGCGCTGATGCCCGAGATCGGCATGGGCAGGAGCGCCCGGCAGGGCTACGGCCTGTCCGAGATCGCCGTCGTCCCGTCACGTCGGACCCGCGACATCGACGACGTGTCCACCGCCTGGCAGATCGACGCGTTCAGCTTCGACATCCCTCTCGTGGCGCAGCCCTCCGATGCCACGATGAGCCCGGCAACGGTGGTCGAGGTCGGTCGGCTGGGCGGGCTCGGCGTGCTGAACGCCGAGGGGCTGTGGACGCGGTACGACGACCCGCAGCCGCAACTGACCCGCATCGTCGATGCCGATCCGGACGCTCCCACCACGCCGCTGCTGCAGGAGATCTACGCCGAACCGGTGCGGCCGGAGCTGATCACGGCGCGGATCAAGGAGATCGCGGCGGGCGGGGTGACCACGGCGGTCCGCGTTTCGCCGCAGCACACGCTGGCGTTGGCACCGACGATCCTCGCCGCCGGAGTCGACATCCTCGTCATCCAGGGCACCATCGTGTCGGCGGAGCATGTGCGCAGCAGCGGCGAACCGTTGAACCTCAAGGAGTTCATCGCCGACCTCGACGTCCCGGTCATCGTCGGCGGCTGCGCGAACCATCAGACCGCGCTGCACCTGATGCGAACCGGCGCGGCCGGCGTCATCGTCGGCATCAGTGCGGATTACTTCTCCTCCACCGACGAGGTGCTCGGCATCCGGGTCCCGCTGGCGACCGCCATCGTCGACGCTGCCGCGGCCCGGCGGGACTACCTGGACGAAACCGGCGGCCGCTACGTCCACGTCATCGCCAGCGGTGAGATCGAAGACAGCGGCCAGGTCGCGCGGGCGCTGGCCTGCGGTGCGGACGCGGTGATGCTCGGCGAGGCGCTGCGGCTGGCCGACGAGGCCCCGGGCCAGGGGGTGTACTGGGACAGCGTGGCCGCGCACCCCCGGCTCCCACGCGGCAGCGTCTCCGAATCAGTCCCTCCCGCGGGTCCGCTGTCCACGGTGCTCTTCGGGCCCGCGGACGGCTGGAACGGCCGGACGAATCTCTTCGGCGCGCTCAAGAGGTCGATGGCCAAGACCGGCTACAAAGACCTCAAGGAGTTCCAGAAGGTCGAGCTGGTGCTGGGCTGAATCAGCGACGGGGTTGACGTCCCATCCAGGCCGCCAACTGCTCGTAGACGCCGGCGTCGGCGGGGACGCCCGCCGGTGCGGCGAACGGCACCGGGCCGCCGCGCGGCTGCGCCGGGATGAACTGCTGCGCCATTCCCAGCGCGGCCGCACCCACCTCTAGATCCAGCGCCTCGGTCTGCCCGGTGGCCTCGGCGAGGTCCCAGCCGTGGGTGGTCACCTCGACGGTGTACGCGGCCGCGGCGGCACGGCCGGGCATGGTCCCGAACGGGAGCGTCAACATCCGGTCGAGCACGTCGGCATCAGTCCAGGCGGCATCCAGCTGCTGGCGGGCCTGCTGGTACAGCTCGGGCCACTCGTCGTCGGCGACGTCGGTGATGACCTGGGGGATGTCGAACGGATCGCCGCCGCTCGCGACATGGGTGACTCGACGGAGTACGGCGACGATGTGGCCCAGCAGCGCTCGGACGTCGTACTCGGAGCACGGTGTCGGGGCGGGCAGCTGGTCGGCTGCCACGCCGGAAACGACCCGGCCGGTCGGGTCGAGCGTGCGGAACAGCAGCGGTCGGGTGTCGGTGGACTCGGTCACGAGGTCGGCTCCGTCCGGGAGCACACAACAGGAGCGGACTGGACGGAGCCGAGCGGGGTCATTGTCATGACGGCGCTCCTTGACGTTGGGGATGCGGCCAGTCTTTCGCCGTAACCTGACAGTTCACGTCAGGTATGGACGAGGAGATCGACGAGTGCGAGCCGATCGGCTGTTGTCCCTCCTGCTGCTTCTGCAGGCCCACCAACGGTTGTCGGCGCCGGAGCTGGCCCGTCGCCTGGAAGTGTCGGTCCGCACGATCTACCGGGACACCGAGGCGCTCAGCGCCGCCGGCATCCCGGTGTACGCCGAGCGCGGTCGCTACGGCGGGGTGGTGCTGCTCCCCGGCTACCGCACTGACATGTCCGGACTGACCGCGGCCGAGGCGCAGGCGCTGTTCGTCTTTTCCGGCAACCCCGCAGGTGCCGCCCAAGGCCGCGGACCGGTCGACGACCTCGGCCGCGGCAAGGAGCTCAGGCAGGCAGTCCGCAAGCTGCTCAGCGTCGTACCGGCGGCACAGCGTCCTGACGCGACGCGGGTCGCCGAGCGGATCGTCGTGGACGCGGTCAGCTGGCGCCGTACGAATCAGCAGGTCCCTTACCTGGGCGTGCTGCAGGATGCGGTGCTCACCGATCGGCGGCTGCGGATGCGGTACCCGAGTCGGTCCCGTGGCGCAGAGCACGAGTACCTGATCGATCCCTACGGGCTGGTCGCCAAGGCCGGCGTCTGGTATCTGCTCGCGGGAACCGCGGACGGGACGCGAACCTTCCGGGTGTCCCGAGTCCGGGGACTCGTCGATGTCGGCGCGGTCTTCACCCGGCCGGACGGGCTCGACGTGGGGGAACTCTGGCAGCACACCCGCAGTCGGGTGCAGCCGGAGGGCGACGGCTACCCGGCGCGGGTGCGCCTGCACGAGGCGTCCGTGGCCTTGCTGGAGCGCACCTGCGCCGACCACCTCCTGGAGCCGATCGAGACCGAATCCGTCGAGGGGGAGCGCCGGGTGCTGCGGTTGTGCTTTCGGGGACACGAGCACGCGATGGCGGTGCTGCTCGGCTACGGCGGGCTGGTGGACGTGATCGCCCCACCGGAGTTGCGTTCCAGCGTGGCGGCCGCGGTGCGTGCCGCTGCCATCCTTTACTCCGACTAGGCTCGATTCGCGCACTCGCTGAGCGGAGAGGCAGGCGTGGGTTTCGACACCGTCCTCGTCGTCGACTTCGGCGCGCAGTACGCACAACTCATCGCCCGGCGGATCCGCGAGGCGCACGTCTTCAGTGAGATCGTGCCGTCGGACCTGCCGGTAGAGCAGATGCTCGCCCGCAAGCCCACCGCGATCATCCTGTCCGGCGGCCCCTCCTCGGTGTACGCCGACGGAGCGCCACTGGCCCCGCCGGGGCTCTTCGACGCCGGCGTCCCGGTCTTCGGCATCTGCTACGGGTTCCAGTTGATGGCGCAGACCCTCGGCGGCGAGGTGGCGCGCACCGGCCGTTCGGAGTTCGGTGGAACGCCGCTCACCGTCACGACGCCGGGCCGACTCCTGATCGACCTCCCGGTCGAGCAGTCGGTGTGGATGTCGCACGGCGACTCGTGCGTGGCCGCGCCGGCCGGCTTCCAGGTGGTGGCGACAAGTCAGGGCGCGCCGGTCGCGGCGTTCGAGGATGTGGCCCGCGGATTCGCCGGCGTGCAGTTCCACCCGGAGGTGCGGCACACCGCGAACGGGCAGGCGGTGCTGGAGCGGTTCCTGTTCGACATCGCCGGCTGCAAGCCGACGTGGACCATGGACAACATCGTCGACGACCAGATCGCCCGCATTCGCAACCAAGTCGGCGACCGGCGGGTGCTCTGCGCGCTGTCCGGCGGTGTGGACTCCGCAGTGGCCGCCGCCTTGGTGCACGAAGCGGTGGGAGACCAGCTGACCTGTGTCTATGTCGACCACGGGCTGATGCGGACCGGGGAGACCGAGCAGGTGTCGCGGGACTACGTCGCAGCGACCGGCATCCGGCTCGAGGTCGTCGTCGCCGCCGATCGCTTCCTGGCCGCTTTGGCCGGTGTGGCGGACCCGGAGGAGAAGCGGAAGATCATCGGCCGGGAGTTCATCCGGGTCTTCGAGCAGGCCGCCCGCGATGTGGTGGGTGACGCCGCGGCGCACGGTGAGTCGGTCGATTTTCTGGTGCAGGGAACGCTGTACCCCGACGTCGTGGAGTCCGGCGGCGGGACCGGTACGGCGAACATCAAGAGCCACCACAACGTCGGCGGTCTGCCGGCGGATCTGCAGTTCGAGCTGATCGAACCGCTGCGCGCGCTGTTCAAAGACGAGGTACGCCGGGTCGGCGAGCAACTCGGCTTGCCCGAGGAGATCGTCTGGCGGCAGCCGTTCCCCGGGCCTGGTCTGGGAATTCGCATCATCGGCGAAGTGACGAGTGACCGCCTCGACGTGTTGCGGGCCGCGGACCTGATCGTGCGGGAGGAGCTCTCAGCGGCCGGTCTGGACCGGGAGATCTGGCAGTGCCCGATCGTGCTGCTCGCCGACGTGCGGTCGGTCGGCGTACAGGGAGACGGGCGGACCTACGGACATCCGGTGGTGCTGCGGCCGGTGTCCAGCGAGGATGCGATGACCGCGGACTGGACCCGGCTGCCCTACGACGTACTGGCCCGCATCTCCACGCGAATCACGAACGAGGTCCGGGAGATCAACCGGGTCACGCTGGATCTCACGAGCAAGCCGCCGGCCACCATCGAGTGGGAATAGTCGTCAGAAGACGTTGCAGTAGTCGGCGGAGATCACGCCTCGGGCGCAGTACGTTCGTGCGATGACTGCCCGAACCGAGACGCAGAGCATAGAGATCGATGCCGATCGCGACGCCGTCCTGGAGTTGCTCAGTGATCCGCGCCAGCTCCCGGAGTGGGCGCCCGCCTTCGCCGACACGATCAGCGGGGATGCTCAGGCGGGATGGCGGGCGACGAAGGACGGTCAGGACGTCGAGTTCCGAGTCGTCTCCAGACGGGATGCAGGCACGGTTGACTTTCTGCGGGAAGTCGCCCCAGGCCGCCAGGGAGGCGCCTACCTGCGGGTCGTGCCCCGGCCCGGTGGGGGCGCCGTCATCGTCATGACCCTTCCGCTGTCCCCTGGCATCGATCCCGCGGCCGTCGCTGCGACGCTGCGCGACGAACTGGATGCATTGGCGCGGCTCATACCGGGCGCCTGATCATAGGATGCTCAAAGGTCAGGGTCCTGGCGGCTCGTCCTGGCGCTGAGCAGGCCGACGGCGCCGACCGCGATCAGCAGCACCGGTAGGTACCAGTCCCGCCCCGGCAGCTGAACGTCGTCGGCCAGCCCCCAGAGCAGTGCCGCGGCCACGAACAGCGTTCCGAAGATGACAGAGACGACATCGGTGTCGTGCTTAGCGAACACGGGTGACCTCCACGAGTCCGAGGCCGAGATCGACGGCCAGGTCGAGTTGTCCGCCGCCGGGGCCGTCGGCGCCGGTGTCGGTGACGGTGCGCCGCACGTCCGAGGACGCCTCGGTGCGCTCGTCGAAGAGTGTGGTGGCGCCGGTTCGGACCTCGGAGGTCACCCGGACGTCGACGTCCTCCGGAACCTCGATTCGGATGTAGCCGATGCCGGCGCGGACCGACGTACTCACCTCCGCCCCCTCGAAGTCCACAGTGGACAGATCGAGCCAGGCCTGGCCGAGTCCGAACCGGTACGACGGGTCGATCTCGTCGGCGGACTCCGGTTGCCAGTAGCGGTCTCCGACGCCGTTGCGCAACGACACGTCGTACGCCGACGCTCCAGCCAGCAGGATCACCAGCGGAATGCCCAGGAAGATGAGGCCACGGCTGCGACCCCAGAACGTGCCCACGAGCAGCCCTGCTCCGACGATCCCGAGGGCGACGGCCAGGTAGCTGCTCGTCGAGGGATCGAAGTCGGTCTGCCGATCGACGAGCACCAAAAGGCCGAGCGCGATCAGCACCATGCTGATCGTGACGCGGCCGAGAGCCGAGCGCTGCTTGGGCGGCCGGGTCCTCGTCGTGACCGGTTGGGTGACGGTGACCGGTTCCGTGCCTTCGGTGTTGGTGGCCGGACGGCGGTCGCGTTCTTGCGTCCACAGGTAGGCCAGCACCGCCACCGCGAGGATGGCGATCACACCTCCGTCGGCGCCGACGAAGCCCAGGATGACCGCTGCCACGAACAGCGCGGCGATGACGAGGACGACGTTGCGCGCGGTCGTGGACGGACGCTGTGTAAGCCAGCGCTGCAGGGATCCGGGATCGCCGTGCGCGTCGGGCAGCAGCAGCCACAACACGAGGTACAGCAGCAGCCCGGCGCCGCCGGCGATCGTGAGGACCACGAAGCCGACGCGGAACAGGATGACGTCGATGCCGGTGTGCTCCGACAGCCCGCCGCTGACACCACCGAGCATCCGGTTGGTCTCACTGCGGCGCAGCATCGGGCGCGGCGGAGGAGGCGGCGGTGGGGGCGGTTCGCCGGGCGGGGCGTAGGTGTCTGTCATGCCACCGATGGTGCTGGCGCTGACTCGGCCCGACAATCGGGGATTTCCCTGATCCGACCCTGATCTTTGCGCCGTACCGTAAGGCCCGTGACAGGTACCCCGCCCGCCTCCGTCCAGTCCGCTCCTGTTGTGTGCTCCCGGATGGAGGCGGTCTCACAGCCACCCGCCCCGGTCCGGACGCCACTCGTGCGCAGATCCGACGCGCGGGTCATCGCCGGTGTGTGCGAGGGCATCGCCCAACACCTCGGCGTACCGGCCCTTGCCGTCCGGGCGGTCTTCGTCGTGCTCACTCCATTCGGGGGCACCGGGATCCTGGCTTACGCCGCACTGTGGGCGTTCGTCCCGCTGCAGCGCACGGACTCCGCCGATCGGGTCGAGGGCCAGCGCCGGGATCGCGGTCAGTCAGTCGCGTTGCTTGTCGTCGCGTTGGGCGTGGTCCTGTTGCTGGCCCAGTTCGATGTCGCGGGCGGGACGGACGTCATCGTGCCGCTGCTCATCGCCGGCGCAGGCGTGGCGCTGATCTGGCGACGGATGGACGAACGCCGTACGCCGGCCGGAAACCGCGGCTGGCTGCTGCTGCTTGGCGGTGCGACGCTCGTCCTCGCCGGCCTGATCGGCTTCCTCGTGCTGGCCGGGCAGCTTGGCCCGGCGCGACAAGCCATCGTCGCCATCCTGGTGATCGTCGTCGTACTGGTGCTGGTCACCGCCCCCTGGTGGTGGCGGCTGGCAACGGAGTTGACGGCGGAGCGGCGCGAACGCATCCGCACCCAGGAACGGGCCGAGGTCGCCGCGCACCTGCATGACTCCGTCCTGCAAACGCTCGCCCTCATCCAGCGGCACGTCGACTCACCGCGCGAGGTGGCTCGCCTCGCCCGCGGCCAGGAACGCGAGCTGCGCTCGTGGCTCTACGGCCGCCAGCCCGATCCCGCCGTCCGCTTCGCCGCGGCCATCCAGGCAGCCGCCGCCGAGGTCGAGGATTCGTACGCCGTAGTGATCGAGGCCGTCGTCGTAGGGGACTGTGAACTCGACATCGACGCTGCCGCCGTCGTGCAGGCCGCCCGGGAGGCGCTGATCAACGCGGCCCGGCACGCCGGCGTCGAGGAGGTCTCCCTGTACGCCGAGGTCGAGCCGAGCCGGATCGCGGTGTACGTCCGGGATCGCGGTGTCGGGTTCGACCCGGCGGCGGTTCCCGAGGACCGGCATGGCCTGCGCGGTTCCATCGAGGGCCGGATGCGGCGGCATGGCGGCACGGCCAGCGTGCGGTCCGGCGCCGGTTCGGGTACCGAGGTCGAGCTCACCATCGATCGGAGCGCGGCATGACAACCCGCACGTTGCCCCCCAGGGACGCGGACACGCCGGCGCCGACCCGGCGTGTCGCCGGCGCACGGGGGCAATGGCATGGTCCGGTGCCCGCACCTGCCGGACGTTCTCGACGGGAGGCGGTCGGATGACGGTGCGGGTGTACCTCGTCGACGACCACGCCATGATCCGGTCCGGCGTCAAGGCGGAGCTGGGCACCGACGTGGACGTCGTGGGGGAGGCCGCAGGCGTGACGGCTGCGGTGGCTGGGATCAGGGCCACGGTGCCCGACGTCGTACTGCTCGACGTCCACATGCCCGACGGCGGCGGCCGGGCGGTGCTCGACCAGATCCGGCCGGACCTGCCCGACGTCCGCTTCCTCGCGCTGTCCGTCTCCGACGCCGCCGAAGACGTCATCGGGGTCATCCGGGCGGGCGCGCGCGGTTACGTGACGAAGACGATCTCCGGCCCGGAGCTCTTGGACGCGGTGCGCCGGGTGGCCGACGGCGACGCGGTGTTCTCCCCGCGGCTGGCCGGTTTCGTCCTGGACGCCTTCACCGGTGACGCTCCCGCTGACGAGTCCGATCTGGATCGGCTGACCGCCCGCGAGCGCGAGGTGCTGCGGCTGCTCGCACGTGGATACGCCTACAAGGAGATCGCCGCGCAGCTGTTCATCTCCGTCAAGACAGTGGAGACGCACGTGTCCAGCGTGCTGCGCAAGCTGCAGCTGTCCAGCCGGCACGAGCTCACCCGTTGGGCCAGCGACCGCCGCATCGTCTGACCAGCCCGCTTACGTCCGTAGATCTGAGCGGTATGGCGCTCATCTGTACGGACGTTGCGGCCGTCAGCGGAGCGAGACGAGCTGGAAAGCCTCGGCCAGCCGGCCCCCGGGCAGCCCAGCGTCCCCGGCATTGCGGGTGAGCCAGCCGCGTAACAGTCCCTCGAGGTCGTCCATGTGCGAGGTCTGGCTCACGTGCTCGCGCAGCGCCGCGAGCTTGCGGTCGAAGGTGTCGGTCACGTCGACGTACTGGTCAGGGGTCGGCGAGCCCATCAGCCACAGCTCGCGCACGGTCCAGGGTTCCAGGCTCTCTGCTGCGAGCAGCTCCGGGTGCGCGAACGGGTTCCGCGCGTCCGGGTACACCGCGTTCACGGTAGCTTCGCCGGTCGCCCGATGGTCGGGATGACTTGCGCCGAGCCGAGCCCACACCCGCTCGGGTGACTGGGTGAGCAACCGCTGCGGTCGGACCTGCCGGATGATCCGCGAGATGTCGCGGCGCAGTTCATGCGTCGCGTACACACGTCCGTCCGGATATCCAAGGAAGCGCACGTCGGAGACGCCCAGGACTCCGGCAGCGGCGACCTGCTCGGCCCGCCGCAGCGCCGGCATGTCCGCTCGGGGAGTGTCGTCGAAGCCGCCGGCATCGCCGTCGGTGACCAGGCAGTAGGTCACGGCAATGCCGGCCTCGACCCACTGCGCGATCGTTCCGGCCGCTCCGAAATCCACGTCATCGGGGTGCGCCGTCACGACGAGCGCGCGCTCGACGACGAGTGCTTCCGGATGGTCGACCGGCTGGGTCACAGCCGGCCGCGGCCGGCTTTAAGGAGCAGCATCGCCAACGCTGTTCCGTCCGCACCCAGCGCGACGGTGAAGCGGTCCACGATCACCTGCTCCCGCGAGAGCGAGAGCCGGGTGCCACCGGCGGCCATCCGCAACGCACCGACCTCACGGGACAGCTCGATCCGGCGGGCCACCAGGCCCAGGATCTGCTCGTCGATGGCGGTTATGTCCGCGCGGAATCCCTCGATCCGCGAATCGACCGGTGTGCTCATCGCTGTTCTCCAACAGGCTTAGCCGGATCGCGGAGTCCAGGCGCGCGAACGCCCCGGGCTTCGCGGCCCGGGGCGTCGAATGGTCTGCGCTCAGACGATCGCGACGAATACCGGATCGCGGTACCCGTAGAAAAACTCTCTGGTCGTCGTGCGCACGAACGGCAGTCTGCCACACCCGGAGCGCTGTCGGTGGGTCGCCGTACAGTGGCGTTCGAGATGACCAGCCCATCTGCCGCCGCCGATGTCGACCGCCCGCAGATCGATCTCAGCGATCCCCTCCTCGCCGAGTTGAACCCGCAGCAGCGGCAGGCCGTTCTGCACGAAGGCGGCCCCCTGCTCATCGTGGCCGGGGCCGGATCCGGCAAGACCCGAGTGCTGGCGCACCGGATCGGCTGGCTGCTCAAGCACCGGCGGGTGCTGCCGGGTGAGATCGTCGCGATCACATTTACGAACAAGGCCGCCGGGGAGATGCGCGAGCGGGTCACCGGCCTGGTCGGCCCACGAGCCCGGGCGATGTGGGTTTCGACGTTCCACTCGATGTGCGTGCGCATCCTGCGGGCACATGCCAAGGAGTTGGGGTTCACTTCCAGTTTCACCATCTATGACCAGGGCGACTCGCAGCGGCTCATGACCCTCGTCGTGCGGGACCTCGACCTGGACCCCAAGCGGTATCCGGCCCGGTCGTTGGTCAATCAGATCAGCAACCTGAAGAACGAGTTGGTCGACCAGGAGTCCTACTCTCCCTCGAACAGCGTCGAAAAGGTGCTCGCCGAGGCGTACCGGGGTTACCAGCGGCGGCTGCGCGAAGCGAACGCCATGGACTTCGACGACCTGATCATGACGACAGTCAATCTGCTGCAGGCCTTTCCGGAGGTGGCCGAGCACTATCGCCGCCGCTTCAAGCACGTGCTCGTCGACGAGTACCAGGACACCAACCACGCGCAGTACGTACTTGTCCGCGTACTCGCCGGCGACGCCGAGCTGTGCGTCGTCGGCGACGCGGACCAGTCAATCTACGCATTCCGCGGGGCGAGCATTCGAAACATCGTCGAGTTCGAGCGGGACTATCCCAAGGCCGACACGGTCCTGCTGGAGCAGAACTACCGCTCGACCCAGACGATCCTGCGGTCGGCCAATGCGGTGATCGCCCGCAACACCGGACGCCGCCCGAAATACCTGTGGTCCGACCAGGGCGCCGGAGAACAGATCCAGGGCTACGTCGCAGACAACGAGCACGACGAGGCGGCTTGGGTTGCCGGGGAGATCCAGCGGCTGGCCGACTCCGAGAGCCTGCGCCCGGGCGACGTCGCCGTCTTCTACCGCACGAACAACCAGTCCCGGGTTTTCGAGGAGATCTTCATCCGGGTCGGCCTTCCGTACCGGGTGGTCGGCGGCGTCCGCTTCTACGAGCGCCGCGAGGTCCGAGACGCCCTCGGCTACCTCAAGACCATCGCCAACCCAGCCGACCTGGTCAGCCTCCGGCGGATCCTCAACACCCCACGCCGCGGTATCGGCCGACGGGCCGAGGCCTGCGTCGAAGCGCTGGCCACACGAGAGCGCATCCCGTTCCCGCAGGCGCTCGAACGCTGCGAGCTGGCGCCGGGCATCAACCCGCGGTCGGTCGCCGCGATCACCGAGTTCACCACGATGATGGCCGAGTTCCGCTCGCTGGCCGTCGACGGCGCGGGGCCGAGCAACCTGCTGGAGGCGGTGCTCGACCGCACCGGCTATCTCGCCGAGTTGCAGGCCAGCACCGACCCGCAGGACGAGGGCAGGGTGGACAACCTCAACGAGATGGTCTCGGTGGCGGCGGAGTTCGAGCAGCAGCGACCGGACGGCACGCTGGCGGAGTTCCTGGAGCAGGTGTCGCTGGTCGCCGACGCCGACGAGATCCCCGCGGACGCCGGACCGGATGATCCGCAGCCCGGTGCGATCCTGCTCATGACCGTGCACACGGCCAAGGGCTTGGAGTTTCCCGTCGTCTTCTTGACCGGCTTGGAGGACGGGATCTTCCCGCATCTGCGCACCTTCGGAGAGCCGGCAGAGATGGAGGAGGAGCGTCGCCTGGCGTACGTCGCGATCACCCGCGCGCAGCGGCTGCTGTACCTGTCCCGGGCCATGACACGGACCGCGTGGGGACAGCCGTCGTACAACCCGCCGTCGAGGTTCCTCGAGGAGATCCCCGACGAGCTCGTGCACTGGGTCAGGACCGAACCGACGCGGGAGCGGATGTACTCCGGCGAGCAGTCGGCCCAGGCCCGACTCGCCGGTGCCGCCTTGTCACGGGGCGGCTTGCGCGGCGGCGTCGGGAACCGCGCGGTGGTACCCCTCGACATGGGGGACCGAGTCAGTCATGACGCGTTCGGTCTGGGAACGGTGATCGCCACCCGTGGAGAGGGCGACAAGGCCGAAGCGACGATCGACTTCGGGAGTTCAGGGACGAAGCGGCTGCTCCTGCGCTATGCCCCGGTGGACAAGCTCTGAGCGGCTAGATCCGGACGCCGCGCGCGGCGAGCCAATCGATGGGGTCCACGCGCTCGCCCTCCAGCCCGCCGGCATAGACCTCGAAGTGCAGATGCGGTCCGGTGGAGAACCCGCGCGATCCCACCCTGGCGATCTCCTCACCGGCGGCGACGATGTCACCGGTGTCGACCTCGATGACCTCCATGTGACCGTAGAGGGTCACATCGCCGTTCTCGTGCTGGATGTAGACGACGTTGCCGAAACCGCTGGCCGGCCCGGCTTCGGTCACAACACCGTCGCCGACGGCGAAGATGGGGGTCAGCATCGGTGCGGCGATGTCGATACCCATGTGCATGGTGCCCCAGCGCGGACAGAAGCAACTGGTCAGCCGCCCTGCCAACGGAGACACGAAGTCGGGTCGCGCGGCGGCGGCCCGCTCCGCGGCGGCCCGGGAGGCTCGATCCGCGGACTGGGCGGCCCGTGCGGCGCGGTCGGCGATGAGTACCTGCATTCTGGCCTGCGCCTCGGCGGTGGTCAGCTGCTTGCGGGCGGTCGACTCGCCTTCTTCCCCTTCGCCTGCGCCGCCTGCGTACATCGGCATCCCCACGTCGTTGCCGAACTCGCCGCCCTGTGCAGGTGCGATCAGCGCCACGGCGTTGTCTGTCGCGGCGGTGTCATCGGCCGTTCCGAGCCCCAGTGGCAGCGCGGCGAAGAGTGCCCCGGCGAACGCGGCGGTCAGCAGCAGGGGGGCCTTGCGGGTCGGGGGCTGCAGAGCAGGTCGGGATCGACGGGGTCGGGCGTGGCGCGACACACAAGACCTTTCCGGCACGCAGTGTTCGCACGACCCGTCAACACACCGGCAACCGGCGGAAGGGGGTACGACGACCGTTGCGGGGAAGACACTGTGACGCAACACTGCGCTAGAGCAGAGGCTGGACAAGACACAGGAGCCAGTCAGACCGGCTCCGTGATCGAACCGTAACCAAGTCGACGTGGTGAAGCAAATCCTGCCGGCTTGCTACCGTCGCGGGCCCGATCGGTCCTGCAGGTGGGGTCACCGACAGTCAGATCTGCGTTAACGGAGTGTAAACCATGGGACCGGCCGCACCTGCCACCGCGCACATCGTGGGTCCGGTTCCGGTAGTGGCCCGCGCCGCAGCCCTTGCCGGGATCCTCGCCGGCCTGCTGCTGGTCGCCGCGCGATTCCTTCCGTACGTCGACGTCGGCGGTGTCGCGGTCACCCCGGGCCACGGACCGCTCGACGTGGCGGCGGCGCTGCTCTGGCCGGGCGTGGTCATTGCGGCGGGTGCCTCGGTCGTCCTGAAGCGGCTTCCGCGGCTCGGCCTGGCGGTGCTGGCCGGTTCCGGGGCGCTGGCGATCGGCCTTGCCGTCGGCGAGCTGTACCAGCTGCAGGGCGCTATGGCCCATCGTGCTGTGGAGGTCTTCTTCGGGCAGCGGTTGGTCACCACCTCTGTCGACCCGCTGGGCGGTGTATGGGTACACCTGGCGGCGTACCTCCTCCTCGTCGTCGCCCTCGCACTCATCCTCGTCGGCTGGCCACGGACGACGATGGAGGACGCCGGCGACTTCGACGCGGCACGCCCGCTGACGATGGGACTGGCCGCGGTCGCTGCGTTGGTCGGCGTCCTGGCGGTGGCGGCGAAGCCGCAGGCCGCACCGGACCGGATCGTGCAGGACGCGACTGGCTTTCGGACCACCGTTGAGGTCGCCGGCGAGGTGTCTGTGCTGGACCGGTTGGGCCTGGACCTCGCCGGCGGTGTCCTGCTCGCGGCCGCGGTGTGTGTCGTCGCGCTGCTGGCCGCCACGCTGCGACCGCGGTTGGCCTCGGTCGGGGCGTTGGGCGGGCTGGCGTCGTACTTCCTGTCCGCAGCGCTGCTGCTCCTGCTCGAGACCGGCCGGTACGACGACGTCGTGGTCGCGCCGGGCGCGGTGTTGCACCTGCTCTCGGGAGGCGCCTTCGCCGGTCTCACGGCGTACTGCCTGCTGGCCCGGCGGCCCCCGGTGGCTCCGGTGCGGGTGCCGAAACGCAAGCAGCCGATAAGGTCCAAGGCAGTCCCCGCCGGCCGCGTACGACCGCGAAGAGGTGCACCGAGATGAGTGAGCGCATCCGCGTCGTAGTCGCCAAGCCGGGTCTGGACGGGCATGACCGCGGGGCCAAGGTCGTCGCCCGTGCATTGCGCGATGCCGGCATGGAGGTCATCTACACCGGGTTGCATCAGACGCCGGAGCAGATCGTGCAGACCACTATCCAGGAGGACGCAGACTGCGTCGGCGTGTCAGTGCTGTCGGGAGCGCACATGACACTCTTCGCCCGGATCATGAAACTGCTCGACGAGCAGGACGCCCGCGACATCGTCGTCTTCGGTGGCGGGATCATCCCCGAGGACGACATCCCCGAGCTGGAGAAGCTCGGCGTGGCCAAGGTGTTCACGCCCGGTGCCACCACGACGGCCATCATCGAGTGGGTCCGTTCCAACGTCGCCACGTCGGTTTGAGCCGGGAGGCTGACCGCGCCGGTCCGCCGGCCGCTCGCTAGTCTGCGCACCGGAGCACCTGCCGGCCGGTCGAACCCAGAGGACGTCCATGGACCTGTTCGAGTACCAGGCGCGGGATCTGTTCGCGCAGTACGACGTACCGGTCCTCCGCGGTGCTGTGGCCAGCACACCGGAGCAGGCTCGCGCGGCTGCCGAGGAGATCGGTGGTCAGGTCGTCATCAAGGCGCAGGTGAAGACCGGTGGGCGGGGCAAGGCCGGCGGCGTGAAACTCGCCGACGACCCGGCTGATGCCGAGGCCAAGGCAAGGGCCATTCTCGGCATGGACATCAAGGGCCACACCGTCCACCGCGTGCTGGTGGCGCAGGCCAGCGACATCGCCGAGGAGTACTACTTCTGCTACCTGCTCGACCGCTCCAACCGAACATTCCTGGCGATGGCCTCGGTCGAGGGTGGTGTGGAGATCGAGCTGGTCGCGGTCGAGAAACCGGAGGCGCTCGCCCGGATCCCGATCGACGCGGGCACCGGTGTGGATGCAGCGAAGGCTCGGGAGATCGTGGCGGCGGCGCGGTTCCCCGAGTCGGTGGTGGACCAGGTCGTCGATGTCGCGCAGAAGTTGTGGACGGTATTCACCGGTGCCGACGCAACACTGGTCGAGGTCAACCCGCTGGTGCAGGACCCCAGAGGCAAGATCATCGCCCTCGACGGCAAGGTGACGTTGGACGGCAACGCCGATTTCCGGCATCCGGAGCACGCCGAACTGGACGACGCCGGCGCGATCGATCCGCTGGAGCGTGCAGCGGTGGCCAAGGGTCTCAATTACGTCAAACTCGACGGTGAGGTCGGGATCATCGGCAACGGCGCCGGGCTCGTGATGAGCACCTTGGATGTCGTGGCCTACGCGGGTGAGCAGTACGGCGGGGTGAAACCGGCGAACTTCCTCGACATCGGTGGCGGTGCCTCGGCGCAGGTGATGGCCGACGGTCTCGGCATCATCCTCAGCGACCCGGCGGTGAAGAGCGTCTTCGTGAACGTCTTCGGTGGGATCACCGCCTGCGACGAGGTGGCGACCGGGATCGTGCAGGCCTTGGCGATGCTGGGATCGGGCGACACTGTCGGCGAAGCCGAACGGCGCGCAAAGCCGCTCGTCGTGCGGCTCGACGGGAACAACGTCGTTGAAGGGCGTCGAATCCTGGACGAGGCGGCGCACGACCTCGTCGAGCAGGTCGACACGATGGACGGCGCGGCCCGCCGGGCTGCCGAACTCGCCTCCCGGGCGTAAGGGGTTCTGCGCGTGGCAATCTTCCTCACCGAGTCGAGTTCGGTGATCGTCCAAGGAGTGACCGGTTCCGAGGGTCGCAAGCACACCAGCCGGATGCTGGCGTCGGGAACACGGGTGGTCGGCGGTGTGACGCCCGGCAAGGGTGGTCAGCAGGTCGACTTCGACGGGACCGGCGTACCGGTGTTCGACGGGGTCGCCGAGGCGGTCGCCGAGACCGGCGCGGACGTCACGGTGATCTTCGTTCCGCCGCGGTTCGCCAAGTCCGCTGTCGTGGAGGCCATCGACGCCGGCATCGGGCTGGCAGTCGTCATCACCGAGGGCATTCCGGTGCACGACACGACGGGGTTCTGGTCCTATGCCCAGGGCCGGTCCACGCGCATCATCGGCCCGAACTGCCCCGGCCTGATCAGCCCTGGCAAGTCCAACGCCGGGATCATTCCGGCCGACATCACTCAGACCGGCCGGATCGGTCTGGTCAGCAAGTCCGGCACGCTGACCTATCAGATGATGTACGAGCTCAGGGACATCGGGTTCTCCACTGCCGTCGGCATCGGGGGCGATCCGGTCGTCGGTACGACGCACATCGACTGCCTGCAGGCGTTCGAGGACGACCCGGAGACCGACGCGGTCGTCATGATCGGCGAGATCGGGGGAGACGCCGAGGAACGGGCGGCCGAGTTCATCTCCGCGTACATGACGAAGCCAGTCGTCGGCTACGTCGCGGGATTCACCGCACCGGAGGGAAAGACCATGGGGCATGCGGGGGCGATCGTGTCCGGTTCGGCAGGCACCGCCCTGGCCAAGCAGGAGGCCCTGGAGGCAGCCGGAGTCCGCGTCGGGCGGACCCCCAGCGAAACGGCGGTCCTCATGCGGGAGATCGCCGGCTGAGCCTGCTGCTGGGTGACCCGCGGCGCGGTGCTTGCCGTTTGATCAGTGCACCCAGCATGCTGACTCCTCGCGCGGTGATCGCGCGGTTCTGGGCATGTCCGACGGTTTACCGACAGGAGCTGTGAAGCATGAGTGCACCGGGCAGCGGAGGACAGCCGCCGGGCGGTTACGGGCAGGGCGGCTACGGTGCGCCGGGCGGCCCAGGTGGCCCGGACGGCCCGGGTGGGCCGAGCCAGGGCGGGTACGGCGGATCCGGTGGGCCGAGCGGACCCGGTGGGCCGAGCGGGTCCGGGGGAGCAGGCGGGTACGGCGTGCCGGGTGGCCCGCAAGGTCCCGGCGGTCCCAGCGGCCCAGGTGGATACGGCGCTCAGAGCGGCCCGGGTGGATACGGGGGGCCGGGTGGCCCGCCTCCCGGCGGCGGCTACGCCCAGGGCGGCGGAGCGCCGTACGGCCAGCAGGGACCTGGCGGTCCTGGGTTCGGCCAGCAGCGTTCGGCCAAGTCCGGCGGGTTCAACCTCAAGAACCTCAGGACCAACGACCTCGGCTTCCTGATCTCCGGGCTCATCGCCCTGATCGCGACGTTCCTCCCGTGGTACTCAGCTGACTTCGACATCGACTTCGGCCAGGAGCTGGGAATCCCCAGCACAAGCGGCTCGGAGAGCGCCATCGGGTGGGAGTTCGGCGCAGGTGTCCTCGCCGCCGTTCTCATACTGGCTGCCTTGGCTGTCGTCGCGGCGAAGGCTTTCGGTGTGCAGCTACCGAAGCTGCCGTTCCCTTCCTCGCTTATCGCCGTGGTCCTGTCGGGGTTGGCGGCACTCATCGTCCTGCTGCGCTGGCTCACTCTGCCTGGCGAGGATGGCGGCGGCTTCAGCCAGGGCCCGGCGTTCGGTGTCATCATCTGCTTCATCGCGCTCCTTGTGATGACGGCGTTCGCGGTGCTGTCCCTGTTGGCGGAGATGAAGTCCGGAGCGAAGTTCGGCGGGTCCGGTGCTGGTCCTGGCGGTCCCGCCTTCGGAGGTCCGCAGCAAGGTCCCGGCGGCTACGGCCAGCCGGCCGGCCCCGGTCCCGGTTCCGGCCAGTACGGCGGCCAGCCGCCGCCGCAGGGGGGCCAGTACGGCGCCGCGCCGATGCAGTCCCCCCAGGGCGGTCAGTACGGCGCTCCGCCCCCGGTCGGATACCCGCCGCCCGCCCAGCCCGGTGCCGGCGGGCAGCAGGGAGCGTCGCCGTACAGCCCATCGGGTTCGTCCGCACCGGGCGGGTCGTATGGACCGTCGGCTCCATCAGGTCAACCGAGCGGCGGGTCGCCCTACAGCCCCGGGCCGTCGGCACCGACCGGTGCCTCTTCGCCGTCGGCGCCAAGTGATTCGCCCACGACGTCGGCAGGCGGCTCGTCGTACTCGCCGCCGTCTGCCGGTGGCAGCGACGCAACAGATCGGGCATCCCAGTCGGATAGCGACCCCGATCGGGACCGGCAGAACTGGGACAACCCACCCCGCTGAGGCGATAAACCGCACACCGCAACACCGCCCGGCGCGCCTGAGGGCTCGCCGGGCGGTGGTTTGTCAGGCTGAGCCGTGCGCATTACCGACCTCATCGACACCGCCGCCGCACCTCGATTGCCGCGCTTGGCGGGCAGGGACAAGCTCGCGCCGGAGATGTCCACCGTGCTCACCGCGTCGCTTGCCGCGGCGTGGGCGATGGCCGTTGGCGTCCTCGCCGTTGTCGCACTGGTCTTGGTCGGCTGGCTGGTGGACGGCCGCTCCGGCGCCGGCACTGCCGAGGCCGCGCAGATCGCACTTCAGGCATTTCTGCTCGCCCATGGCGCGAGCTTCACGGTGGACTGGGGAGTTCTCGGCCTCGTCCCGCTGGGCCTCACCGCCCTGCCCGCCTGGCTGCTGGTGCGAGCCGGCGCGGCGGTCGCTCGTCGTCGCAGTCTGAAGACGTTGCCGGAACTCGCCGGAGCCGTCGCCGTGATGACGGTCGTGTACGCCGTCCTCGCGGTCCTCCTGAGCACCTTGGCGACCAGCGACGCGGCCCGCGCGGATCCGTTGCGGGCCGGGATCGGAGCCGCAGTGGTGGCGGCGGCGGCCGGGGCCATCGGGGTCGTGCGCGTGAGTGGCCTCGGCCGGCTCCCGATCACCCGTGTCCGCGGTCCACGCCGGGCCGTCGCAGCGGCCGTGACCGCCGGCTGTCTGACGCTCGTTGCCGGTGGCGCCCTCGCCCTCGCGGTGGCTCTGGCGCTCGACACCGGCCGGTACGGTGAACTGTCCCGCGCCGTCGCGCCGACATGGACCGGCGCGGCCGGCCTGACCCTGCTCGGATTGCTGCTACTCCCCAACGCGGTCGTGTTCGCAGTCTCGCTCGGGGTGGGGCCGGGCTTCTCGCTCGGGCAGGGAACCGTGGTCGGCGCATTGGACGTGCACCTGGACACCGTGCCCGCGCTACCGCTGCTGGCGGCGCTCCCGGACGGCGGCCGGCCCCCGGTCGCCGCCCTGCTGATTCCTGTCCTCGCCGGTGTCGCGATCGGCGTCATCCTGATCCGTCGCCTGGACGCCGAGGATCAACGCGGTGTGTTCTCAGCGGCAGCGTGGGGGGCGCTGTCCGGCGTGCTGACCGGTGGTGTGCTCGGAGTCGCGGCGTACGCGGCGGGCGGTCCGCTCGGATCGGGTCAGCTCGCGACCATCGGCCCGAGTGGCTGGGTGGTCGGCGGCTACGCGGCGGTCGAACTCGGGAGCCTGGCCGCGGTCACTGCCGGAGCGCTGCGCTGGCGGGAGCACCGCGGCTAGGGCTCGGAACCCGGCGTGCGTCACCGCCGACCCGTCGGGGAGGCTCTGCGGGTGCCCGCCCGCTTGGTTGTCCTGGTCTCCGGGACCGGCAGCACCCTGCAGGCGCTCCTCGACGCCGCGGCCGACCCGTCGTACGGCGCCATCGTTGCTGCGGTGGGCGCGGACCGCGAGGGGATCGACGGTTTGCCCCGAGCGGAGCGCGCCGGGGTGCCCACGTTCGTCTGCCGGCTGGGCGACCACGTCGACAGGGCGGCCTGGGATCTGGCGCTCGCCGCGGAATGCGCGCGGTTCCGGCCCGATCTCGTCGTGTCCGCCGGCTTCATGAAGCTGGCCGGGCCGGCGTTCCTGCACCGGTTCGGCGGTCGGTTCGTCAACAGCCATCCGGCCCTGCTCCCGTCGTTCCCGGGTGTGCATGGCCCTCGTGACGCGCTCGCCCATGGTGCCAAGGTGAGCGGCTGCACGCTGTTCCTTGTCGACGATGGTGTTGACACCGGGCCGATCGTCGCTCAGCGCGCGGTCGACGTGCTCGATGACGACGACGAGCGCAGCCTGCACGATCGGATCAAGGTGGCCGAGCGCTCGATGCTGGTCGACGTCGTCGGGCGGATGATGCGTGAGGGATATCGCGTCAACGGAAGGAGGGTCACGATTCCGTGACCGGTGTGGAGATCCGAAGGGCATTGATCAGCGTCTACGACAAGACCGGCCTGGAGGAACTCGGCACCGCGCTGCACGCCGCCGGTGTGCAGATCGTGTCCACCGGGTCGACCGCGTCCCGGTTGCGTACCGGCGGCATCCCGGTGACCGCCGTGGAGGAACTGACCGGTTTCCCCGAGTGTCTCGACGGGCGGGTCAAGACGCTGCACCCCGCCGTACACGCCGGGATCCTGGCCGACCGGCGCAGAGACGACCACCGCGCGGAACTGGCGGATCTCGGCATCGAACCGTTCGATCTCGTCGTCGTGAACCTCTACCCGTTCCGGGAGACCGTCGCTTCCGGTGCGGTCGAGGACGACATCGTCGAGCAGATCGACATCGGCGGCCCAGCCATGGTCCGGGCCGCCGCCAAGAACCATCCCTCGGTTGCTGTCGTCGTCGACCCGAACCGGTATCCCGCCGTCGTCTCGGCTGTCCACAGTGGAGGGTTCGACCTGGCGACTCGCCGTGAGTTGGCAGCGGCGGCTTTCGCGCACACCGCGGCGTACGACGCGGCAGTGGCCGAGTGGTTCGTCGGCGCACCGACAGCAGTCACCGAGGAGGAGGAGCTGCCGCCGTACCTGAGCGTCTCGTTGGAACGCGCGGAGGTGCTGCGGTACGGCGAGAACCCCCATCAGCGGGCCGCCTTGTACGTGCGGGAGGGTGGCCCGCCCGGCCTGGCCAACGCCGAGCAGCTGCACGGCAAGGCGATGTCCTACAACAACTACGTCGACGGCGATGCCGCGCGGCGGGCGGCGTACGACCAGGACGTGGCCTGCGTCGCGATCGTCAAGCACGCGAATCCATGCGGGATCGCGGTGGGTGCTGACGTGGCGGACGCGTATCACAAGGCGCACGCATGCGACCCGGTCTCCGCCTATGGCGGGGTGATCGCCGCCAACGTCCCGGTGAGCCGGGCCATGGCCGAGCGCCTCGTCGACGTATTCACCGAGGTCGTCATCGCGCCGTCCTATCAGGACGGAGCGGTGGATGTCCTGGCCGCGAAGAAGAACGTCCGGGTCCTGGTCTGCCCACCACCGACGGCCCCCGGCGCGGAACTTCGTCAGGTGTCCGGCGGGATGCTCGTCCAGCAACCGGATCTTCTGGACGCGGCGGGTGACAACCCGGCCGGCTGGTCCCTCGCCGTCGGTGCGCCGGTGGACGAGGCGACGTTGGAAGACCTGCGGTTCGCGTGGCGGGCAATCCGCTCGGTGCGTTCGAACGGGATTCTGCTTGCCCGTGGAGGCGCCACCGTCGGGATCGGCATGGGCCAGGTCAACCGGGTGGACGCGGCGCGGCTGGCGGTCAGCCGGGCCGGCTCGCGCGCGGCTGGCGCGGTGGCCGCCGGGGATGCGTTCTTCCCGTTCCCTGACGGGCTCCAGGTGCTCCTTGCTGCGGGGGTGCGGGCGGTCGTCCAGCCAGGTGGGTCGGTTCGCGACGACGAGGTGCTCGCGGCCGCGGTGGCGGCAGGCGTACCGGTCTATCTGACCGGCACCCGGCACTTCACGCACTGATCCGGTGGTCGCCCGGGGTGCGGAACTGGCGGGGGAGGACTTTGCGCGCGTCGACTGGTCCGATGAGCTGCTCGAGGACGTCCACTTCACCGACTGCCGATTCACCGACGCTCGGCTGATCGAGCTCGCCACCCGGTCGTGCGTCTTCGAGAACTGCGACTTCTCCGGCTCCCGACTGCCGAGCTCACGGCACGACTCGACGGCGTTCCTGCACTGCCGGTTTCGGCGAAGCGTCCTGTGGGGAGCGGAGTTCGTGTCGTGCAAGCTGACCGGCTCGGAGTTCGGCGGCGCGGAGCTGCCGGCGTTGATCGTGCGCGGCGGGGACTGGTCCTACGTCACGCTGCGAGGTGCGGATCTGCACGGCATCGACCTGAGCGGTGTGAAGCTGCGCGAGGCGGACCTCACCGATGCCGACCTGCACGGCGCCGACCTGCGTGGCTGCGACCTGGGGCACGCCCGGCTCCAGGGTGCCCGGCTGGCTGGAGCGGATCTCCGCGGGGCGCAGACCGAGGGCATCGATTGGCGTGGGCTCCAGCTGTCCGACGTACGGGTCGATCTGGCGCAGGCGCTGGCCATCGCGGTCTCGCACGGTGTGCGGATCGACTGACCGGCATGCCGCGTCCGTTACCAGCCCGTCTGCGACACTCAGCGGCGTGACGGCGACGATCATGGACGGGCGGGCCACCGCGGCCGCCATCAAGGCCGAACTGACCGGGCGGGTGTCCGCGCTCGCCGCCCGGGGGATCGTGCCGGGTCTGGGAACCGTGCTCGTGGGCGAGGACGCCGGCAGCCACGCGTATGTGGCGGGCAAGCATGCCGACTGCGCCAGGGTCGGGATCGCCAGCCTGCAACGCCAACTGCCCCGCGATGCGTCACAGGCCGACGTCGAGGCCGTGGTGGCCGAGCTGAACGCCGACCCGACGTGCACCGGGTACATAGTCCAACTTCCCCTGCCCCGCGGCCTCGACCCGAACCGGGTGCTGGAGCTGATGGACCCGGACAAGGACGCCGACGGTCTGCACCCGACCAATCTCGGCCGGCTCGTCCTCGGCCAGGAGGGCCCGTTGCCCTGTACGCCGCACGGCATCGTGGTGCTGCTGCAGCGCTACGGCGTCGAGTTGGCCGGGGCCGAGGTGACGGTGCTCGGGCGTGGCGTCACGGTCGGCCGGCCGCTGGGTCTGCTGCTGACCCGGCGGATCGAGAACTCGACGGTGACGTTGTGCCACACCGGTACGAAGGACGTGGAGCGGCACCTGCGGCGGGCCGACATCGTCGTCGCGGCGGCGGGGGTGCCGGGACTCGTGACAGCCGACCTGGTGCGCCCTGGCGCGGCCGTCCTGGACGTCGGGATCACCCGCACGGAGCAGGGTCTCGTCGGCGACGTCGCCGCCGACGTCCGCGAGGTTGCCGCGTTTCTCGCCCCGATGCCGGGCGGCGTCGGCCCGATGACGCGGGCGATGCTGCTGACCAACGTCGTCGAACGCGCCGAGGCGGCGCGGCCCGCGGAGTGACTGTGCCACGCCAAGCACCCTTCGTCCTGGTCTGGTTCGTGATCCTCGTCGGCATGGGATTGATCGCCACCGAATACTGGCGACGTGGCCTGACCATCGTGGGCGCGGCGGCGGTGCTGGCCGGCGTACTGCGGCTGGTGCTGCCGGCTCGCCGCGCCGGCTGGCTGGTCGTGCGCAGCCGCCCGATCGACGTGCTGTGCTTCGGGTTCCTCGGCCTCGCGCTGGCGGTCACCGCCATCGCCGTACCGGCTGAATAGTCCGCGTTCGCCCTTCGATAGCCTCGGCCGCATGGCTGATCAGGGCAAGGTAACCGTTGTCGGCGCCGGGTTCTACGGATCTACGACCGCGCAGCGGCTGGCCGAGTTCGACATCTTCGAGACCGTGGTCCTGACCGACATCCTCGAAGGCAAGCCCGAAGGCATCGCACTGGACATCAACCAGTCCCGGCCCATCGAGGGTTTCGAGACCAATGTCGTGGGGGTCGGCGGCGGGTCGTACGACGGGACCGAGGGTTCAGACGTCGTGGTGATCACGGCCGGGCTGCCCCGCAAGCCCGGCATGAGCCGGATGGATCTGCTGGAGACGAACGCGAAGATCGTCCGTGGCGTGGCCGAAAGCATCGCGCAGACCTCGCCCGATGCGGTGCTCGTCGTGGTCTCCAACCCGCTCGATGAGATGACGGCGCTGGCGCAACTGGCGTCCGATTTTCCCAAGAACCGGGTGCTCGGGCAGGCCGGCATGCTCGACACCGCGCGGTTCGTGAACAATGTCGCGGAACTGCTGCGGGTGCCGGTTGCATCGGTCTCCTGCCTGACCCTCGGCTCGCACGGCGAGACGATGGTCCCGGTTCCCTCGCGGTGTGAGGTGGATGGCAAGCCGTTGACCGAGGTGCTCTCCGCTGAGCAGATCGAAGAGGTGGTCACCCGGACCCGCAACGGCGGTGCCGAGGTCGTCGCGCTGTTGAAGACCGGTTCGGCGTACTACGCGCCGTCGTCGGCCGCGGCGCGGATGGTGAAAAACATCGCGGAGGACACCGGCGCCGAGCTGCCTGTCTGCGCGTGGGTGGACGGTGAGTACGGCATCTCCGGGGTGTACCTGGGGGTCATCGCTTCGGTGGGTGCCGGCGGGGTGAAGAAGGTGGTCGAGGTGCCGCTGACCGAGTCCGAGCTGGCCGGGCTGCGAGCCGCTGCCGAGGCGGTCCGCGCCAAGCAAGCCGACATCGCGAACCTCTGACTCTGCGACACTGGGAGATCGACGGCGGAGGAGGACAGATGACGACACTGACCGCCGACAGCGTGCGTGACGAACTCGTGCGGCGCCTTTCCGGGTTGTCAGCAGGGGACGTCTCGGTCGAGTCCGTCGACGTGACCGACGAGTGGGGCATCGACGACGATCCGGCAATCCGTCTCGTGCTGCACCTGTCTGATCCCGACGGGGAAACATGGGACACGGACGACATAATGAACCTCGGTCATCAAGTGAACACAGTCCTTCAGGACTTCCGCGGGCTGCCCGAGGTACGGACGTTCCTCACCGGCGGGCCTCCGGAAGACGATCTGCCGATTCCTGACGAAGATAGTCTTGAGCCGGAGTGACGGCTCGCGACATTTACCCGAACGAACTGCTACGGCTCGCGAGCGCGCTGCTCGGCCCGCCCGGGCGAGGCCGGCCGAGAACGGTACGGCTTCGCCGGGCGGTTTCGACTGCTTACTATGCGCTCTTTCATCGGCTGTCTCGGGACATCGCATGGGCAGTCCTTGGCTCGTACGGGAATTCTGCGGCGCACGACTTGGTCCGGTGGATCAGCCATCAAGACTTGCTCGACCTGGCCAGGCAGGTCATCGCGCCCTCCCCCAAATTTCAGCCAGTGCTGAGCAGTACGTCGCCAGACCTCAGGGCATTGTGCGAGGCGTTCGTGCGCTTGCAGGGTGCTCGAAACGCAGCTGACACGACCACACCTACGCCGTCACCAGAGCGGAGGTTCGCAGCCTGGTGAGCCAGGCGAGGAGAGCCGTCACCATTGCCACAAAGTTGAAAGCTTCGGGAGATCCGTCGTACGACCGCTTTCTTCGCCTGGCCGTTGGGGCGGTCAGAATCGCCAAGACCCGTTCATGACATGACCGGAAGGACCAACTCGAACCCATGACCCGTATCACCGTGGCAAACCCCGTCGTCGAACTCGACGGCGATGAGATGACCAGGATCATCTGGTCGTTCATCAAGGACCAGCTGATCCTGCCGTACCTCGATGTCGAGCTGGACTACTACGACCTCGGCATCAAGCACCGCGACGCCACCGACGACCAGGTCACCGTGGACGCGGCGAATGCCATCAAGCGGCACGGCGTCGGTGTGAAGTGCGCGACGATCACGCCGGACGAGGCGCGGGTCTCCGAGTTCGGGTTGAAGAAGATGTGGCGTTCCCCGAACGGCACGATCCGCAACATCCTCGGCGGCGTCATCTTCCGTGAGCCCATCGTCATGACGAACATCCCCCGACTCGTGCCGAGCTGGACCAAGCCGATCATCATCGGCCGGCATGCCTTTGGCGACCAGTACCGCGCCACGGACTTCGTCGTACCGGGGGAGGGCACGCTGACGATGACCTTCACGCCAGCCGACGGATCGCAGCCAATGGAAATCGAGGTGTACCAGTTCCCCGGCGCCGGGGTGGCGCTGGCGATGTACAACCTGGACGAGTCGATCCGGGACTTCGCGCGTGCCTCGCTACGGTACGGACTCAGCCGCGGCTACCCCGTGTACCTGTCGACGAAGAACACCATCCTCAAGGCGTACGACGGCCGGTTCAAGGACATCTTCGCCGACGTCTATGCGGCTGAATTCGCTGCCGACTTCGAGACCGCAGGCCTCACCTACGAGCATCGGCTCATCGACGACATGGTTGCGGCGGCTTTGAAGTGGGAGGGCGGTTACGTCTGGGCCTGCAAGAACTACGACGGCGACGTGCAGTCCGACACCGTGGCGCAGGGTTTCGGCTCACTCGGCCTGATGACCTCGGTGCTGTTGACGCCGGACGGGCAGACCGTGGAGGCCGAGGCGGCGCACGGGACGGTGACCCGGCACTTCCGCGAGCACCAGAAGGGCAACCCGACCTCGACGAACCCGATCGCCTCGATCTTCGCCTGGACTCGAGGGCTGGCCCATCGCGGCACGTTGGACGACACCCCCGAGGTCACCGCATTCGCCGAGACGCTCGAGCGGGTGTGCGTTGAGACGGTCGAGGACGGCCAGATGACCAAGGACCTGGCGCTGCTGATCGGCCGCGCTACGCCGTACCTCTCGACCCAGGACTTCCTCGATGCCATCGCCGGGAACCTGCAGAAAGCGATGGCCGCCTAGCGCCGAGATCGGGCTTTTCAACGCCTCATCGGGCTGTGAGGGGTTGATTTCCCCGAGCTGATCATGCCTGTGGACAACTGCGGCACCGTGGCGGCCGATGGGGGCATCCATTGCCGGTGCCCGCAGCCGCCGCTGTCCCACCGGCCCTGGCGGGACGGGTGTTCCGCGGCCGAGACGCCGTCGCTCGCGGCTGGCTGACGCCACGCCAGCTGCAGGCATGCGTGTGGCGGCGGCTGCTGCGGGGTGTTTATGCCGACGCCGTGCTAGCCGTGAACCACGGACTCTTCATCAGCGCCGCCGCACTCGTGATTCCACCGGAGGCGGCGATCGCTGGGCGGAGCGCCGCCTGGCTGTGGGGTGCCGATGCATCGTGGCCGCGCAGGACCCGGTCGAGATACTGGTGCCGTGGGCACACCGCTTCGGACCAGTAGCCGGCTTGCGGAACGCACAGTGGGTGAAGTCCCGGCCGACGACGTCGATCGCAACGGGCGAGTGCGGGTCACCCGACCTGGCCGAACCGCCACGGACGTGGCGGGCGCCGCGGCCGACCTGATCGAAGCCGTCGTC
>Ga0136620_10000129_pt1 | contig 31667 bp, 41 predicted proteins | sample AntDrymUQ4162106_2_FD_104806 | JGI IMG/M metagenome (GOLD analysis project Ga0136620, IMG submission 104806) | Polar desert sand microbial communities from Dry Valleys, Antarctica - metaG UQ416 (21.06) | ecosystem: Environmental > Terrestrial > Soil > Desert | place: Antarctica: Dry Valley... | reverse complement strand
CGTCGCCGGGGGTCCATAGCTCGCCCTTGTCGTCGGGCTCCTTGTCGGGCGTCCAGATCTGCTCGCGGGCCGCCGCCTGCTCGAGTGGTATCGGCTTCGCCGAGTCGACGATCACGTCGGCGGCCTTGCGCAGCCGCAGGTCCTCGTAAAGCAGCGCATCGCGACCCGCTGAGCGCATGCGCTCGAGCAGCACCTCGGGCTCGACGCCCTCGTGCTCGGCGGCGTGGCGCAGCGAGTCGACCAGCTCGGCGTCGGCGATCTCGACCCCCTCGGCGTCGGCGACCGCGACGAGCACCGCCTCACGCTTTATCTGCTGCTCGGCGTCAGGCTTGGCGTCGGCTATCACCTCGTCGCGCGACCGGTTCTGCATCTGCAGATAGCTCTCCGGCGCCACCCCCCGTGCCTGCAGAGAACGTTCGATGCGCTCCCACATCTCGGTCGCCCGCGCCGTCACGACGTCGTCGGGAACGTCCACCGTCGCCTCGGCAACCACGGCATCGACGGCGGCCTCGCGAAACTGCTCGCCGGCCTGGTTGTCGAGCGCCGCGCGCAGCTTGTCTGAGATGTCGGCGCGCAGCTCGTCGAGCGTCTCGAACTCCGACGCCTCCGCGGCGAACTCGTCGTCGAGCTCCGGCAGCTCCTTTTCGCGCACCTCCTTGACGGTGATCTCGAAGCTCCCGTTCTTTCCCGCAAGATGCTCGGGCTCATACTCGTCGGGAAAGCGGATCTCGGCCGTGCGCTCCTCGCCCGCCTTTGAGCCGGCAAGCGCCTCGTCGAAGCCCTCGAGCAGGCCTTCGGCACCGAGCTCGAGCAGGAAGTCACGCGCGTCGGCGCCTTCGATCGCCTCGCCCTCGCTGCTGCCCCGGTAGTCGACGAGCAGGTAGTCGCCGGCGACGGCCTCGCGCTCGACAGGCTTGAGGCTCGCAAAGCCCTCGCGCAGCCGCTCGAGCTCGGCATCGACGGCGTCGCCGGGAACCTCTGGCTCTGCGCGACCGACCTCGAGCCCCTTGTAGTCGCCGATCTGCGCCGGGGGCCGAACCGCGACCTCGATCGAAAAGCGCAGCGGCTCACCCTCGTCGGGCATCGCCGGCACGTCGAGCTTGGGCTCGCCGACGGGATTGACCCCCGTGTCGAGCAGCGCGCGCTCATACCACTCGGGCAGCGAGGCGCGCAGCGTCTCCTCGAGGACCGCCTCGCGGCCGATCCGCTGGATCACCATCTCAGCTGGCACCTTGCCCTTGCGAAACCCGGGGAGCTTCATGTCCTGGGCAAGCGCGCGCGCCGTGCGCTGCATGCGCTTGGACAGGTCGCCTGCATCGACCTCGGCGTCGATGCGCACGCGCGAGTCGGCGAGCTCTGAGACCGAGGCGTTCACTGGCCGAGCAGCCTAGCCGTCGTGACTGGGGCCTCCGAGGCGCCGCTTGGCCGCGTGCCACCCCAGGGAGCCGAGGTCGAGGGCAAACGCCACCCCGCGGCCCACCGGGCCGGTCACGATCCAGGCCAGGAAGCGATCGCGCGCGGACATCGTCTAGTCGCCTTCAGCCGCGTAGCCGAGGATCGAGCGGTCGATCAGCCATTCGACCGGCGCACGGTCGTCGGTGTAGACGCTGCCGCCCGGCAGCCGCTGGTCGATGCGGGCCGCCTGCTGTGCGGCGAGGCTCTTGAGCTCGCCCCCGAGCCCGCCCGCAGCTTTGCGAAGGTGCTGCGCCGAGGCGGGCGCCTCGGAGCCGAGCAGGAGGGTGTTGGTCGGTTCGATCGGGTCGCGGATCACGGTCGGAAAGGCCTCGGACATCGTGCGGCCCAGCACCTGCTCAAGGTCGTCGTTGCCCTCGGGATGGCCTGCGTTGACGATAACCACTCCGCCAGGGGCGAGCCGGTCGCGGACGAGCTCGAAGAACTCACGCGTCGCGAGATAGAAAGGGATGTAGGGCTGGCGGTAGGCATCGACCATGATCACGTCGAAACCGCCGTCGGAGCGCTCGAGCCAGGGTCGCGCGTCCTCGTGATGGGTGATCAGGTTGGGGTTGTCGAGGTCGAAGAAGCGCTGTCCGATCTCGGTCAGCTCACCGTCGATCTCGACGCCGTCGACCCTCGCCTCCGGAAAGTAGTGGCCGTAGGCGCGCGCCGTCGTCCCGGCGGCGTTGCCGAGAATCGCGATGCTGCGCGGCGGCTCATCGAGCGCCGCGAGCGGATAGGTCAGGTAGCCGTCCCAGACGTCGCCGGTCAGATAGCTGTCCGGGCGCAGGATCGAGTGGACGGCCTGGCCCTCGTTGAGCTCGAGCAGGCGGTCGCCGTCCGGCTCCTCGACGACCCGCACGTACTGGTACTCGGTCTCGGCCTCGTAGATCACCTCGCCGTCGTTGGTGGCCTTGACGGTCCCGACGGGCAGCGCTACCACGGCCGCGAGCCCCACCGGGATGGCGGCGTAGCGCCATCCGAGGCCGGCCGCGGCGACGAGCGCGATCACGACGGCGAAGCACAGAAAGGTGCGCTGGGTTCCGATCAGCGGGATCAGCAGCAGCGCCGACAGCCAAGTCCCGACCAGCGAGCCGGCTGTCGAGATCGCGTAGAGGCGGCCCGCGACGCTGCCCGCATGCTCGACGTCGGGCACGGCGAGCCGGATCGCATACGGCGAGCAGGCACCGAGCAGGATCACCGGCACGGCGATCAGGAACAGCACGCCGACGAGCGATCCGACGAAGGCGCCGGCGGAGATCTCGTCGAGCGCGTCCACCGAGACCTCGAAGAACGGCTGGGCGACGAACGGAATCACGGCGATCAGGACCGCCGCGGCGAGCACCGTCAGGCAGAGGCCGCGCTGATGGGGATGGCGGTCGCCGAATCGGCCTCCGAGCCAGTAGCCGATCGATAGCGCGACGAGCACGACCCCGATCGTGTTCGCCCAGACGATCGTCGACGCGCCGAAGAACGGCGCCATCAGCCGTGCCGCCGCGATCTCGGCACCGAGCGAAGCCGACCCGACCACGAAGACGAGGAGATACAGGTACCGGTTCTTAGAGCGCGGCTCTGCCGCGACCGGCGTGTGTGGTTGGTGCTCTTGAGAGCGCGGCTCCGCCGCGACCGGCATGTGTGGTTGGTGATCCTCCGTCATGAGCGGCGCAGGCGCTCCTCGAGCCGGCCGCCCTGCCCCGCCTCGACCGCGCGACCGGCGCGCGCCTCGTCGAGCGCCACTCCCCGCGACTCGGCGAGGTCGAGCAAGCGCTGGCGCTCCTCGGTCTCGCGCGCCCAGCGAAAGAAGACCCAGGCGAACAGCCCCAGGGTCACGAATCCGCTCTCGATCATCATCAACATTCCTGCGGCTCCCTGGTCGGCCAGCGGGGTGATGTCCCAGGTGGCCTGGCCAGGCGCGTAGTCGGGATAGAGGTTGGTACCCGACCACGCAAGTACGTTGCCGAGCACCGCGCCGATCAGCCGCACCGCGACGATGTAGACCAGTCGCGCGGCGTTGCCGAACCAGGCGGGCTTGGGAAGCGGCCCGAGCAGCGCCATCCACATCATCACCCCGGCGCCGACGAAGCAGGCGTGCTCGAAGGCGTGCAGCGGCCCGCTGTCGAGCGCCCCCTGATACAGGGCCGGGACGTGCCAGAGCAGCAGGCTTGCGGCCCACAGCGGCAGCGCGACAAGTGGATGTGCCAGCACCCGCAGCCAGCTCAGCGAGCGGATCGCGAGCAGAGGCTGCAGCAGCGGACCGGTGACCCCGAGCACGAGCAGCAGGGCCGCGAGATCGCCGAGCACGAGGTGCTGGGCCATGTGGGCGACGATCAGCTCCTCGCCGAGGTGGGCGGCCGGGGAAACGAGGGAAGCAAGAATCAGGGCGCAGCCGACAGCGAACGAGAGCTGCCGCCACACCGCCACGGGCCTGTCCTGCTGCGCGAGCGTTCGGGCCCGCAGCCCATAGGCGACCGCGACTGCGAGCAGGGGAACTATCTGCAGCGGCTCATAGGTTCCCGAGCCGACGTGGGCGAGCAGCGGCATTGCGATCAGCGTAACGACGTGGCCTCGCGCGTTACCTAAGCATGCCGCGCGGGTACTCTCACTAACCGATGTCTCACGAAACGATGCAATCGTCCGCGGCGCGCGAAGAGATCGAGCTCCACGGCCACCGGGTCTGCTTTCGGCAGGCGGGCGAGGGGCCGCCGTTGGTCCTGATCCACGGGATCACCGGGACCTGGCGCCAGTGGGAGCGCGTTTTCGGCCCGCTCTGTGAGCGCTACAGCGTGATCGCGCCCGACCTGCTCGGCCACGGGGAGTCCGCGAAGCCGCGCGGCGACTACTCGCTCGGCGCGTTCGCGAGCGGGATCCGCGACCTGCTCTTGGCGCTCGGCCATGATTCCGCGACCGTCGTCGGCCATTCGCTCGGCGGCGGGATCGCGATGCAGTTCGCCTATCAGCACCCGGAGCGCTGCGAACGCCTCGTGCTCGTCTCAAGCGGCGGGCTCGGCAACGACGTCCACCTGCTGCTGCGCGCGGCGACGCTTCCCGGTGCCGAGCTCGTGCTGCCCGTTCTCAACAACGACCGCCTGCGCGGCGCCGGACGCTGGGTAAACGACTCGCTCGACCGCATCGGGCTCTCCCTGGGCACCGACATCACCGAGGTCGCACGCGGCGCGAGCTCGATGCCCGACGGTGAGGCCCGCCACGCCTTCCTCGCCACGCTTCGCGCCGTGATCGACGAGCGCGGCCAGCGGATCGACGCGCGGGACCGGCTCTACCTCGCCGAGGCGATGCCGACCCTGATCTTGTGGGGCGATCGCGACCCGGTGATCCCGGTCGCCCACGGCATCGCGGCGCACGCCGAGATGCCGGGCAGCCAGCTCGAGATCTTCGACGGCGTCGGCCACTTCCCCCAGCTGCAGCAGCCACAAGAGTTTGTCGCCGTGCTGAGCGAGTTCATCGATGCCACGGTTGGAGCGCGACTCGAGGCCGAGGACCTGCGCGAGCTCGTCCGCGCCGGTGCCGCGGCGTAGCCAGCCCCGTCGGCTCGCGACCCCCCGTCCCGCCCGTCTATAGCCAGTCGATCCGCCTAAAGAAGCGGTACAGGGCCAGGACGCAGGCCGCCATCACGAGCAGCGCCAGCGGATAGCCGAAGGGTGAGCCCAGCTCGGGCATGTGCTCGAAGTTCATCCCGTAGACGCTGGCGATGAAGGTCGGCACCGCGATGATCGCCGCCCAGGCGGAGATCGCTCGCACGACCTCGTTCTGGCGCACGCTGAGCAGTGCCAGGTTGGCCTCGAGGATGCTGGTCAGAAGCTCGCGCTGCGACATCACGGTCTCGTCGACGCGCCGGGCATGGTCGGCGACGTCGCGAAAGAAGGTCTGCAGCTCTGGATCGATCTGCGGGAAGGCGCCGCGCTCGAGGGCCTCGAGCGGACCGAGCAGCGGGGCGACGGCGCGATGGAATTCGATCACCTCGCGCTTGAGGAAGTAGATGCGCTGGGTCGAATCCCCGTGCTGCCTGAAGATGTTGTCCTCGACCTCCTCGAGGTCGTTTTCGAGGCCGTCGACCACCGGCCGGTAGTCGTCGACGACCTTGTCCAGGATCGCCCAGACCGCCGACGCCGCTCCCATCTCGATGAGATCGGGGCGCTCCTCGAGCCGGCGCCGAGCCGAGTTCAGCTCGCTTGCGTCTCCGTGGCGCACCGCGATCACGTACCCCGTTCCGATGAAGAGGTGGATCTCGCCGAACTCGACCTCCTCCTTGGCGTCGTCGTAGCGCGCCGTGCGCAGGACGACGAAGAAGCCGTCGCCCGCGTAGTCTTCGAGCTTGGGTCGCTGGTGCGCGCGGGTGGCGTCCTCGACCGCCAGCTCGGGAAGGTCGAATGCCCGCTTGACGATTGCCATCTCCTCGGCGTCGGGCTCGTGCAGGCCGAGCCACACGAACTCCCCTCCCCCGCGCGCCATCTTGGCCGCGTCCTCGGGGTCGAGGGGGTGGTCGTGCTGGCGCTTTCCACCGCTGTAGTGAGCGCAGTCGACGATCATCGGGAGCACCGGAGGAGAAACCCCTCCGGGTGCTCAGTTCCCGCTTCGCCGCGCGGCTCCTGCCGCGGGCGGACACCCCTGCGGCTGCGTCAGCCGCCTTCGCGGATCCGCGCGGCGCGCTGGTACTCGAACGCCTCGAGCTCGTGCTGGAAGGTCGATAGGAAGGGCAGCTGCGGCGCGACGCGTCCCGCCATCGCGGCGTCCTGCTCCCAGAGCTCGACGCGTAAGTCGAGCGGGGGCGTGAACCGACACGCGATCGCCTCGCCCTCCTCGGCGTAGATCTCTCGCATGTCGCGCAGATTCGAGAGCTTGTCGGCGATGTAGATCGCCGTCGCATCGGTGCCGCACTCTTCGACCTGCTCGCGGTGCTCGTGCTTTCGCTCCTCCCAATCGGCGATGTCCTCGTCGTCCGACAGCGCGTCGACCAGCTCGGCCACGCCCTCCCCGAAGCGCTCGTTGAGCTCCCCGGCCCCCATCTCGGTGTCCTCGACGACGTCGTGAAGCAGCGCCGCGGCGATCACCTGATCGCTGAAGCCCGCATCGTGAAGCAGCTCGGCGACGGCGATCGGATGGGTGATGTAGGCGGAGCCGTTGTCCTTGCGGCGCTGACCCTGGTGGGCGTCCGCCGCGAGCTCATAGGCTTGCGCGACGAGGTCCGACCGGGCCGCAAACCTCGGCTTGTCCCCGGTCTTCAAACTCGTCCCTTGCGCCACCGTTTCCGAAGCATATTCGCCATCGAGCGGCAAGGAAAGCCCAAATTGCGTTGTCCATGATGTTGCAGGGTTCGGAGCTGCGGACCGATGATGGCTTCGTGAGCGAAGGCCGATGACAAGACCCCCGGCATCCTCGGCCCCGCTGGGCCTCGGCGCGACTTTGGTCGCGGTTTTGATGCTCGGCCTCCCCGCGGACGGACCGGGCCTGCGGCTGCTCGGCGCGAAGCCCAAGTCCCCCGGCAAGTTTCGCGTCGACAGCGTCGGCCAATCTCAGATCAAGCTCAAGTGGCGCGACCGCGCGCGCGGCGAGCGCCGCTACGAGGTTCGCCATCGCGAGCAGGGAAGCGATGACTACACGCTCGAGAAACTGAAGCGAAACTCGACCTCGTTCACCAGCGGCGGGCTGGCGCCGGGGAGCGTTCACGAACACCAGGTGCGAGCGTGCGGCAAGCGAGCCTGCTCGAAGTGGTCGGGGGTGCGTACGCAAGCGACGCTGTTGTCGGCGTTCAACGGTCCTCACCCCGACCTCGGCTGCGAGGTCCTTCCCCCCGGCGACGCGTTCAACCAGGACGTGTCGGGCCTGCCGCCCCACCCCAACTCGGACGCCTACATCAACCAGATCGGTGCCGACGGCGGCGACACTCTGCATCCGGACTTCGGCTCCAACCTCGACTACGGGATTCCGTATGTCGTCGTGCCCGGAAACCAACCGCGGGTGCCGATCGGCTTCGACCAGTACGGCGACGAGAGCGATCCCGGGCCCTATCCGATCCCGCCCCGCGCCCCGATCGAGGGCGGCTCCGACGACCACGTGGTCGTCGTCGAGCAGCCCGACACCCCCGGTGGAGGATGCACGCTCTACGAGACGTTCGCATCGGCCTACCGCGACGGTCCCACCAACCGCTGGACTGCCGGCGCGGGCGCCGTCTTCAATCTCTCCTCCCCGCTTCCCCAGCGCCCCGAGGGCTGGACGTCGGCCGACGCCGCCGGGTTGCCGATCTTTCCCGGCCTGGTGCGCTACGAGGAGGTCGCGGCCGGCTTCGTCGGGCACGCGATCAGGATCACCTTCGAGGAGACGCAGAACGGCTACGTCTACCCGGCGACCCACCGGGCGTCGTCGAGCTCGAATTGCAACCGGCCGCCGATGGGCCTGCGGCTGAGGATCCGCCAGGACTGGTTTGCCGCCAACGCCGGCCAGTTCGGCGGCCACGCGCTGGTGATCCTCGAGGCTCTGCGCCGCTACGGCGCAATCGTCGCCGACAACGGCTCCAACTGGTTCTTCACCGGCTCGACGGACGCACGCTGGGACGACGACAACCTCAACCAGCTCAAGGACGTTCCCAGAGCCGCGTTCGAGGTGGTCGACACCGGCGAGCCGATCCGTCCTGCCGGCGCACCCTGCGCCGGCTAGCGGAGGCGGTACCTAGGCGCTGGGGGGCGGGCCGCCGGTCGGGCTGCCCGCGGGCTGCCCACCGGCCGCCGCTTCGCCGCCGCCGGCCGGCTGGCTGAACGAGACCTGGACAGGCTCGCGCTCGGCGGCGGTCTCGATCTCGAAGAACTCGCGCGCCGTGAAGCCGCCCTGGTTGGCGACGATCGAGTTCGGGAAGATCTGGATCTTCGTGTTGTAGGACTGCACGTTGGAGTTGTAGATCCGGCGCGACGCCTGGATCTCGTCCTCGATCTCGTTGAGGTCGGCCTGCAGGCGCTGGAAGTTCTCCGTGGCGCGAAGGTCCGGATAGTCCTCCGCCACCGCGCGCAGGTTGGCCAGCGCGGTGGTCAGGCCCTGCTCGGCGGTGCGCGTCGCCTCGACGCCCTCGGCCCGCATCGCGTCCGCGCGCGCCTTCGTCGTCGCTTCAAAGGTCTTCTGCTCGTGGGTCGCATAGCCCTTGACCGTCTCGACGAGATTGGGCACGAGGTCGTGGCGGCGCTTGAGCTGGACGTCGATTCCGCTCCACGCCTCATCAACGCGGTTACGCGCCCCGATCATCGAGTTGCGGATCAGGACGTAGATCAGGCCCGCAAGCAATACGAGCGCGACGATCACAATGAGCAGCACGATCACGGCGACGATCCTAGCTGCTTTGCGGACGGGTCGGAGAGTCGGTGTCGGCGCTCGGCTGGGCTTCGTCGGAGGCGATCACGCCGTGGCGCCGCAGCGCCGCCTCGATCAGCTTCGCGGGGACCTCGCCGCGGCCTCCCGCGTCGAGCCGGCCGAGCTCGTAGGCAAGCGCCGCGACGTCGCCATTGGCGATCGCGACTTCGACGAGCTCGGTGTAGCGCTCGGAAGCCTCGGCGTCGTCTTCGAGCTCGCGCAGCTCGGCGAGCCGCGACTGGCCCTGACCGCCCGCCGGCAGCTCGACCCGGCCGCGTGGGAGCTGGCCGCTGGCGGTGAAGTCGCTCGCCACCGCACCTTGAAGGCGCAGTCGGTCGATCGTCTGATAGACGGCGTTTCGGCTGACGCCGAGGTCGGTGGCGATCCTCTTCACCGACGCGCCTGAATCGAGGCGTTCGAGCACCTCCTGCTGGCGCTTGGTGCGCTGCGCCGTGACGTATGTGCCCTCGAGGCCCGATTTCATTGACGTCCAGTGTTGCACATTGGCGTATCCATGTGCATTGGCGCGCCGGACTCGCCCGCGAGCCCGTGGTACCAGGGGGTACCCAATCGGGTACCGCTCGGTACCCCACGCGGTGGTGCTCAGGGGTGGGGCTACAGCACTCCCTCGAGCCGCAGCAGATAGCGCTTGACGTCCAGCCCTCCCCCGTAGCCGCCGAGCGCCCCGCCGCTGCGCAGGACGCGGTGACACGGGACGACGATGGGGATCGGGTTCGACCCGCATGCCGAGCCGGCGGCGCGGTAGGCGCGCGGCCTTCCCGCCTGGGCGGCCATCTCGGCGTAGCTTGCCGTTTCGCCGTAGGGCACCTCGATCAGCTTGCGCAGCACCTCGGCGCGAAATCCACGGCTCAGCTGCCAGTCGAGCGGCAGCTCGAACTCGCGCCGCTTGCCGTCGAAGTACTGATCGAGCTCACGACGCACATCGTCGAGCTGGGCCGGCGCCTCGACCACGCGTGGAGAGATCCGGACGACGAGCTCGTTGAGGACGTCGTCTTGGCGCTCCGTCTTGAACGCGATCCGAACCAGGCCGCGCTCGGTGCTCGCGGCGAGCAGTTCGCCGATCGGGGAGTCCACGGTCGCGTAGGCGACGTCGGCGAGCCCCCGCTCGGCGACCCGGGTGACCAGCCGCTCACCCGATGACGCGGCATCCGCGTCGTCGGCGAGCGGCAGGCGCAGCGCGCGTTCGAGCTCTGCTGCTTCGGTGTCGTTTTTCATTCCTGCTCCTTCTTGACCGCGCCGCGCAGGTTGCGCAGCCCGTCGTGGACGCTTCGCCTTGCGGCAGCCTCGGTGCAATCGAGCGCCGTTCCGATCTCGCGATAACGCAGGTCGGCGACGAAGCGCAGGGCAATCGCGGCACGTTGCTTGTCGGGCAGCGCCGCGACGTGCTCCCAGACGTCCCCATCGAGAGCCCGCGCACCGCCGGGACTCGGCTCGCCGCCCGCGATCGCACCCTCACCAACCGCCGCCGCTTCCCCGGCCGGGGCCGGCCGCCGGGAGCGCGCGCGGTGGTGGTCGATCGCCTTGCGGCGCGCGATCGTGAAGATCCAGGCGCGCAGGTTGCGGGCGTCGGCGCGCGGATAGGCGTCAAGAGCCGAGATGAATGTCTCCTGGAAGCAGTCCTCGGCGTCGTTGGCGCCGACTAACGCCCGCAGGAACCCGAGCACCTCGGCGCGGTTCTCGTCGAGCAGGACCTGGAACGGCGGCAGGACGGGCCGGGGCAGGGCGCTTGGGGCGGCAGCTTTGCTCATGGCCTACCAGGAGAACGCAGGGCGGCGCGAAAACGTGAGCGCCGCCTAAATCTAGACGCCGCGCATCAGCGCCTCGGCGCCCTGCACCCGGACCCGGTCGCCGGACGGCAGGCTGACGAACACGGCGCCCTCGCGCTCGATCTGCTCCCGGGGCCCGACGAGGATCATCCCGAAGAACTCGCCGCGGTCGTCGAAGCGCAGCAGGTGCTCCTCGGGCGTCCTCTCGCGGCGCCCGGATCGCGGCCCCTCGATCGCCGCGTACATCACATCGCTCGGCGGGTCGTAGGTGACGTGGCGGAAGGTGTAGGGCCCTGCCCGAAGGCTCATCTCCCTACGGATAGCAGAGCCGGCGCTCCGGCCCGGCTACTTCTTGTTCTTCTTCTTGATCTCGGGCAGCGTCGCCGCGATCAGCTCGGCCTCGATCTGGTAGCCCTCGGGCTTGGCGTGGATGTCGCGGAGCTCGCAGTAATAGGTGATCCGGCACACGGTGGCCACGGCGACCGGGATGTCTCCGTAGGGCGGGAGGTTCGTCGTCTGCTCGAACGGCACGTAGGCGTCGGTCGCAGCGGTCACGTCCACGAACGTGCCCTGGCCGGACGCGTATGCCTCCTTGAGCGCGGGATTGATCAGATCGCGGAAGGCGACGACCGACAGGGCGGCCAGATCGCGGTCCAGCGGCGGTCGAGGGCGCGAGCCCCACCGCTACAGTGACGAGTGCTGCCCGCTGGGTCTTGGCTTTCCCCTCCACCCTCCGAGCGGCGCATGTCCGCCGAGGGGGACGAGGAAAGAGAGGTCGGATGCCCGACCAGCAGGAAGCAGAGGTTTCAACCGAGCCGGTGAACGACCTGTCGGCCCAGATCGGCACATCCCTGGCGTCCGTGTGGGCGCGCTACGTCGGAGCGCGGCCCGACAAGGCCGAGACTGAGCTCGACGGAACCGTCGTGCGCTGGAAGGTGACCGACGGAGTCGAGGAATTCGACAAGGGGATGTCGGCGGAGGCCGACGACGACGGCAAGCCGATCGCCCCGCGCACGATGCCTGGCTTCAAGCGCGACACGAGCGCCGCCGTCGCCAAGACCACGAAGCGCAAGGTAATGGCGATGATCAGCAAGCACGACGGCAAGACCGGTCTCGCCACCGAGACCTTCATCCTCGAGCAGGCGCCGAAGCGCTATTGAGCCCGAACCACCACCGAAGGGATCCACAGCCATGACCGAGATCACCGCGGACCAAGTCGTAGACGCGGCGCGCGCGCTCGACCAGCCCGAGTTCACGCGCGGCGACCTGGCCGAGAAGCTGGGCGTCGAAAAGCAGGACATCAAGCCGGCCTTTCGGGAGGCCCGCCAGGGTGGGCGCCTCGAGAAGGTTCGAGACGACGAGGAAAACACAGCCCACTTCCGGCTGACCGAGTAGCCGCCGGTCTGGCTCTGGCGCGTCGCTCGGACGACCGCCAACGGCCAGCCGGCGCTCGGCTTCTACACATGGGACCCCGAGCAGGACGCGTACATGCCGTTCGCGCTCAACGTGCTGACCCTTCGCGGTGCCCTGATCAGCGACGTCACCGCCTTCATCACCCGATCGACCCAGGATCCCGATCGCGAGGTCCTGGCGCGGCTGCCCGAGCAGGAGTACGACGCGATGAGGCTCCTGGCCGCGTTCGAGCGCTTCGGTCTGCCGGACCGGATCTCGGCTTAGCCGAGCAGCGATTACTTTTCGGGCGTCGGCCGGTCTCTATTACATGCGCCCGATTCGCGGCGCGGCGGACGAACGAGAATCCCCCACAGAGAGGAGCTACTCATGCTCACCGACACCAAGGCATTCAGCGGCTTTGCCGTCGACGACCTCGAGAAGGCGCAGGAGTTCTATGGCGAGACGCTCGGCCTCAAGACCACCATGCTCGACGAGGAGCACGGCCTGCTTCAGCTCGACCTCGCCGGCGACCGGGCCACCATGGTCTACCTGAAGCCGGACCTCACGCCGGGCAACTACACGATCCTCAACTTCCCCGTCGACGACATCGACGAGGCCGTCGAAGAACTGGTCGCCCGAGGCGTGAGCTTCGAGCGCTACGAGGACTTCGAGCAGGACGACAAGGGCATCGCTCGCGGTCCTGGCCCCCAGATCGCGTGGTTCAAGGATCCCGCAGGCAACATCCTGTCGGTCCTCCAGCAGGACTAGGCGCACGGGCCGTCGCCACCGAGGAACGCGCGAAGGGCCCGGAAACACGGGCCCTTCGCGGGAGCTCGTCCTTTGGGGGTATTACTCGGTGCTTTCGGACTGCTCGCTGTCGCCCTCGATCACGACGACGTCGTCGTTCTGATCCAAGCGCACGTCCACGGTCTGACCGTTGGGCTTGGTGACCTCGACCTCCCAGGTCGCGCCGTTCTCCGAGTCACGCTCGACCGTGTTGGCGTTGCCACCGGCCGCATCCAGCGCGGCCGCGACTGCCCTGTCGGCCTCGGTGCCCTGGACGGCCTCGGACTGGTCGCCCTGCTCGGAGTCGTCGCCCTCGGAGTCCGCGGCTTCAGCGCTTCGCCGCCCTGCTCGGTTCCCTCGGGCGCCTCCGCGGCCTCGCCGCCCTGCTCGCTGCTCTCCGGGGCCTCGGCCGGCGACTCACTCGAGCCACCGCCGGTCGCGCCGCGGCAGCGAGCCGGCGGGGATCTCGCCCGGAAAGTCGGGGAAGTGGCGCTCCGCCAGCCTCGCCCCAGGGCGCTCCCCGAATAGAGGACGCAGGTCGCTGAGCGTGAGCAGCAGCCGCAGGCTGGAGCCGATCTGGAGATCTGCGGCATTCGCCTCATGGCCACCCAGAACCCCGGCGGCGATCCACTCGTCGATCAGCTCGAGCCATCCTGGCAGGGAGCGCAGGTCCTCGCGTACGGTCTCCTCGTCGGCGCCGTTGAGCCTCGCACCCAAGGCGATCGAGGGCCCACGGGTGAGCGTCAGTGCCCAGGCTGGAAGCGCGAGGCGTGCGCCCGCCAGGTAGGAGCGCAGCGCGGCCGGGTGATGGCGAAGGCCCCCGTAGGTGATGCGGCGGGTCGCGTCCTGGAGCACCTCGTCGCCCCAGCGCTCCGCCTCCAGGACCCGTTCGCGGCCGGGCCCCCCGGGCGGATAGAGCGGGGGCTGCGCTTGCAGCTCGTCGAGGCGGCGCAGGATCGCTCGCGAGCCCACGACCCGTTCACCGTCGAGCACGACGCCGGGAACGGTTGGGCGCCCGAACCGCAGGCGCTGACGGGGCTTGTGGAGCAGCGGGATAAGGTCCACGCGCCTGTAGTCCAGTCCCTTCACGCGCAGCGCGGCCTCGACGCAGGCCGAGGGGTGCGAGGCGGGGACGGCGTAGAGGCGGGCCTTCATCGCGCCCCTCGAGGCCTCGAACCCGATGGCCGCCGGTCGGCCCCACCCAGCGCGCTTCGCTCGACCTCCGCGCGGTCGATGTCGGCTCGCGATGCACCGGTTCGGGCCATGACCCAGTTCGTGAGCCGGGGGAAGAGACGGGCCTGAGCCGCCGTGAGCCGCACGCCTAGCGGCGCGTAGATGGCCCGCCGGTTTCGCTTCAGCCCGCGCACGATCGCGCCCGCCATCTCCTCGGAGGTCAGCGTTCGGCTCACCCTCGCGACCCGCGGCACGCGTTTGTCGGCGCCGATGTTCACGTCGTCGTAGTGGCTGAGGACCTTTCCGGGGAAGACCGAGACGACCCGGATGCCCGTCCCGCGCAGGTCGGCGCGAAGCGCCTCGCTGAAGCCGCGGAGTGCCCAGCGCGCGGCGATGTAGCCGATCGCGCCGGGCCAGACGAAAAGCGAGGCAGGCGAGTCGATGTTCACGATCGCCCCTTCCTCGCCTCCCAACATCCCGGGAAGGAACGCCTTGGTGACGTAGAAGGCGGCGAAGTAGGGCAGGGCGGTCATCTGCACGAGCTCCTCGGGGCTCGTCTCGTCGATGAACAGGAACCGCCCAGCGCCGGCGCTGTTGACGACGATCTGCGGGTCTCCGATCTCAGCGGTCACGTGCCGGGCCGCACGAGACACGGCGGCCGCGTCACCGACGTCTGTCGGAACAGCGTGGGCCTGGCCACCGGCCCTCCGGATGTCGGCCGCCACCTGCTCGAGCCGAGCCTGCGTCCGCGCCACAAGCACGACGCTCGCTCCCTCGCGTGCGAGCAGCTTCGCCGTCGCCTCCCCGATCCCCCATGACGCACCCGTCACCAGGGCCAGCCGGCCGCTCAGCCTCATGGCGCGGGCGCCTCCCGACTCGCGATCGGACGAGGTCCCCTCAGGTCCGCCGGTTTCGCCATCAGTCCTTCAGCGCCGCCTCTCCCCTCGCTTGGCGGTCGGCTTACCATGCTGACTAGTCAGCCTAGACAAGTTTTACGCAACTTGTCAAGACTGGATCTCGCATCACACCGGCCTGTCATGCTTGGGAGCATGGGAGCAACGGGCGCTGCCACCGAGGCCAGGGGGCGCGAGGGGACTCGTGCGGCGATCCTTGACGCGGCGCTCGACTGCTTCTCCCGCTACGGGTACAGGCGAACCTCCATGGAGGAGCTGGCCCGCGCGGCGGGGCTCTCGAGGGCCGCCGTCTACCTCTACTTCAAGAGCAAGGGAGAGGTCTTCCGGGCGCTTTCCGAGCGACTGCACGATCGTCAGCTCGCCGAGGCGCAGGATGCCGCGGAGGGGTCAGAACCGCTGGACGAGCGGTTGGCGCTGGTACTCGAGGCCAAGCTCCGAACCGTCGTCGAGGTTGTCTATGCCTCGCCGCACGGGGCCGATCTGCTCGACGAGAACAGCCGCCTCTGCGGCGATATCTCGCTCGCCGCGCGGCGTCGCTTCACGAGCATCCTTGGCAGCCTCGTCGCCGATGCGACCGCGCGCGGTGAGTTGGACCCGCAGCGCGCGGGACTGAGCCCCGCCGCGGCGGCGGAGCTGATCGCCGACATCTCGCGCGGCCTCGAGCTTGGCGCCGAGTCGCTCACGCCCGCCAACCACCGGCGCCGCCTGCGCCAGGCGGCACGGGTCCTGATCGCGGGTCTCGGAGGCCGGCTCGGCGACTCGGGATAGAGCTGCCGGCACACCGTGCCGGGGTTTACTACCTTGACGTTTGCTGTATAGGACGTCCACCGACGCGCTAGGATTGCCCGAAGCGGCCCAACGGAGCCGTGCGTTGGCTTTGCGAAACAGCGGAGCGAGAGAATGAGCAAGCGCCGGGCCATACTCGTCGTCGTCAGCAGCCACGATCGGATGGGCGACTCGGACAAGCCCACCGGCTACTGGCTGGGCGAGGTGACCCACTTCCACGACCCGCTCGCGAAGCGCGGGTTCGAGATCGAGGTTGTCAGCCCCAAGGGCGGCAAGCCGCCGATCGATCCGAAGAGCATCAGCCGCCGCGACAAGGTCAGCGCCGCCTTCCAAGCGGACCCCGCGCTCGCCCGCAAGCTCGAGGAGACGCTCACTCCTGCCGACGTGGACCCGAGCGCGTACGAGGCGATCTACTACGCCGGCGGCCACGGCGCGATGTGGGACCTGGCGGACAACGGTGAGCTGGTCGCGATCGCCGCTCAGATGCACGACGAGGGCCGGCCGGTGACAGCGGTCTGCCACGGTTCGGCCGGTCTGCTCAACATCCCCTCGGCGAGCGGCAATCTGATCGCGGGCCGGCGCGCCACCGGCTTCGCCAACCTCGAGGAGCGGCTGATCCGGCTGACCAAGGTCGTTCCGTTCCTGCTCGAGGACGAGCTGCGCGCGCGCGGCGCCGAGTTCAGCAAGGCGCGCGTGCCGTTCGTCCCCCACGTGGTCGCCGACGCCGGCATCGTCACCGGTCAGAACCCGCAGTCGGCGCGGGGCGTCGGCGAAGCGCTCGCCGAGCTGCTCGCGGGCGGCGCCTGAGATCGGTCGCATGGACCGCCTCAGCTCAGTCGACGCCTCGTTCCTCGCTCAGGAGGTCTCGGGCTCGCACATGCAGATTGGGGGTGTGATGACGTTCGAGGGGCCGGCGCCCGGCCGCGAGGAGGTCACCGAGCACGTCGCCTCCCGTCTCCACCTCGTCCCCCGCTACCGCCAGACGGTCGTTTTCCCCCGCTTCCAGATGGGACGACCGCTGTGGATCGACGACCCCCGCTTCAACATCGACTACCACGTGCGCCACACGGCGCTGCCACCGCCGGGCGGCATCGAGCAGCTGCGGCTGCTGACGGCGCGGATCTTCTCCCAGCGGCTCGACCGCTCGAAGCCGCTGTGGGAGATGTGGCTCGCGCAGGGCCTCGAGGACGATCGCTTCGCGCTGATCCTGAAGAACCATCACTGTCTCGTGGACGGCGTCTCGGGGGTTGACCTGACAACGGTCCTGTTCGATCTCGACCGCGAGGGCAGGCGGGTGTCGCCGCAGAGCGAATGGCTGCCGGCGCCCGAGCCGTCCCAGGCCGACGTCCTTGCGCGCGGCGTTCGCGACCTGCTCGGCGCACCGCTGTCGCTCGCCGACCGCGCCCGCAGGGCCGCGATGGCACCGCGGCGCACCCTGGCGCGGGGGCGCGAGGTGGCCGAGGGAGTCGGCGAGGTGACCTGGGGGATCGTCTCGGGGACGCCGGAGACGCCACTCAACGTGCCGATCGGCAGCCACCGCCGGGTCCACTGGGTGAGCACAGGGCTGGCGGAGCTGAAGTCGATCAAGAACGAGCTTGGGGGTACCGTCAACGACGTCTTCCTCGCCGTCGTCACCGGTGCTCTGGCGCGCTGGCTGCACCGGCGCGGCGTGCGGACGCAGGGCGTCGAGCTGCGCGGGTGCGTCCCGGTCTCGATCCGCGCCGAGGGCGAGCAGGGCGCGCTCGGCAACCGGATCACGATGATGATGTGTTCGCTCCCGGTCTACGTCGACGACCCGGTCCAGCGCCTGCGCGTGGTCAGCGAGGCGATGCGCGGGCTGAAGGAATCCAAGCAGGCGCTCGGCGCGGAGGCGATAGCCGGCCTCCAGGACTTCGCCCCGCCGACCGTGTTCGCGCAGGCATCGCGGCTCAACTTCTCCTCCCGCGCCTACAACCTGCTGGTCACCAACGTGCCCGGGCCCCAGTTCCCGATCTACCTGCTGGGCCGGGAGCTGGAGGAGCTGGTACCGATCCCCTTTCTTGCCCCCGAGAAGGCCCTCGCGGTGGCGATCATGAGCTACGACGGCGGGGTCGCGATCGGGCTGATGGGCGACTACGACGCCTTTGCGGAGCTGGAGGACTTCGGCGGGTACGTGGTCGAGTCGATCGCCGAGCTGCTCGAGGCCACCGCGTCCGGGGCCGGCCAGAAGGCCGCCAGCGCCTCGAGGTAGCGAATGCACAGACCAGCAACCGAAGGAGACGACATGAGCGAGGTGGTGGTGGTCGGGCTCCTCAGGGCCAAGCCGGGACATGAGGACGAGGTCGCGGAGGCCCTGCGCGAGGTGGCGGGCCAAACCCACGAGGAGCAGGGCTGCCTGCTCTATGCCGTCCACCGCGGCCGGGAGGACCCCTCGCAGTTCGCGCTGGTCGAGCGCTGGATTTCGCGCGAGACGCTCGACGAGCACTTCACCAAGCCCTACGTCCAGGCGCTCGGCGAGCGCGCGGGAGAGGCGCTCGCCGAGCCGCCCCGGGTCCACTTCCTAGAGGCGCTCCCCGGTGGCGACCCCGCCAAGGGCCGCATCGGGGGAGATAGGGGCCCGCGCTCCGCGGGCTACAGCTCTGGCAGCGGATGATCGTGTCGCCGCCGATCACTTCCGAAACGATGATCGATGCGATGAACGCCGTCTTCGGACGGCATCCGGGCTTTCGCACGTTGCACGCGAAGGGCACCCTGTGCACGGGCACCTTCACACCCACGGCGGAGGGCGGCCGCCTGACCCGGGCGGCCCACATGCAGGGGCCGGCCGTCGAGGCGACCGCCCGCCTCTCCAACGGGTCGGGGGATCCGGGGACGCCCGACTACGCCCCCGGCGTTCGCGGCCTGGCGACGACCTTCCAGCTCCCTGATACCTCACACACCGACATCGTGGCTCAGACCTCGCCGCGCTTTCCCGTGCGCACCCCCGAGGCGTTCATCGCGCTGACCCGGGCAAGCCGGCCGGGCCTCGCCCGCCTGTGGAGACTGCCAGCCTTCCTCGCCAGGCACCCAGGGGCCGCGCCGGGGCTGGCCGCGGCCGCCGCGACGACGAAGCCCCCTCCCAGCTACGCGACCTGCCGCTTCTACGCCATTCACGCCTACAGGTGGGTGGACTCCGGTGGCGACGCCCGCTACGTCCGCTACGCGTGGATCCCCGAGGCGAGCGAGCCCCCGATCTCGACGCGGCAGGCTAGAGAGCGAGGCCCGGACTACCTGAAGATCGAGCTTCGCGAGCGCCTCGCCCGCGAGCCGGTCCGGTTCGCTCTCGAGCTCCAGATCGCTGCCGAAGGAGACGCGGTTGACGACCCGGCGGCCGCGTGGCCCGACGAGCGCGAGACCGTGGTGGCGGGGACGCTCGAGCTGAACCGAACCAACGGCGCGTCCCCGGGGGCGGAGGGCGACTCGCTCGTCTTCGACCCGGCACGCGTCACGGACGGGATCGAGCTGTCCGACGATCCGATCCTTCGCTTCCGGCCGGGGGCGTACTCGGTCTCCCACGAGCGGCGGACGTCCGCCTGATCCCTGCCGTTGACGAGCTCAGATCGCGCGCACCTTCCCCACGAAGTCGAACCGTCGGCTCTCAGCGCTCCGGTCCCAGGCCCCGTTCGAAGGTCCGCTCGAGGTCGCGATAGACGCACTCGACGTCGAAACCGCCTGGGTCGAGCAACCACTGGTAAGCGATCCCGCCCAGCACGGCGATGATCATCGTCACCGCCGCCTCGACGTCAACGTCGTCGCGCACGTCGCCGCTTTCGACCCCGGCCCCGAGCCACTCGACGCCGAGCGCGCGCAGGTGCACGTGGAGGTCGGCGAAGTGCTGCGCCAGCTCTGGGCGCGGCCCCAGGGCCTCGAAGATCATCACGTAGAAGAGGCGCAGCGGCTCGGTGCGCTCGAGCAGGAAGGTGCGGTGCGCGTGCAGGGCACGGCGCATCGCCTCGATCCCGGTCGCGTCGCCGACCTCGGCGATCAGCACCTCGCTCTCCCACTCGGCGAAGGCCCGTTCGGTGACCGCGAGCAGCAGCTTCTCCTTGGAGCCGAAATGCCAGAAGATCGAGCCGCGGCTGATCCCGGCGCGCTCGGCGATCGCCTGGACGGACGTGTCGCGGTAGCCCCTCTCGGCGAACAGCGCCGTCGCCGCTTCGAGCAGGCTCTGCCGCGAGCGCTGGGCTTGCTCCTCCTTTCTCGTCGGCCCGCGGGCCTCGACCGTCTGCCCTCGTGGCCCTGGCGTATTCGCTACCGCGTCGACGTTCACCTCTCTGATCATTCAATGTATGACACGATGTTCTATGCTGAACGTTCAGCATACGGAACGGGGACTTCGCCGGGCGCGTGGGATTCGTCGAGAGCCGGGCCCTGCGGTCAATGGCACAACGGGAGAGAGCGAATGGCGCCGACGAATCTGGGCGGCAAGGTGGTGGCGATCACCGGCGGCGCGCGCGGAATCGGCCGCGCCACCGCGGCGGCCCTGGCGCGGGCGGGCGCCCGGGTCGCGATCGGCGACGTCGATCTCGCCGCCGCCCGCGCGGCAGCACGAGAGCTGGGAGAGGACGTCCTCGCCCTCGAGCTCGACGTTACCGAGCGCACTTCGTTCGAGCGCTTCCTCGACGCCATCGAGGAGACCCTCGGCCCCCTCGACGTGCTGGTCAACAACGCGGGAATCCAGCACGTGGGGCGCTTCGCTGACGAGGAGGACGCGGCCACGGAGCGCCAACTGGCGGTGAACCTCGGCGGCGTGATGACAGGGACCAAGCTCGCCCTCGAGCGGATGCTCCCCCGGCGCCGCGGCCGGATCGTCAACTTGGCTTCGGCTGCCGGAAAGGTGGCGACGCCCGGCGGCGCCACCTATTGCGCCACCAAGCACGCGGTCGTCGGCTTGACGGAGTCGGTCCGGGAGGAGATCGCGGGAACGGGCGTCGAGATGACCGCCGTGCTGCCGGCGATCATCGACACCGAGATGGCCGGCGGGATCGCGAAGGCCCGCGGCGTGCGGGCGGTCCCCGCGGAGACGGCCGGCACAGCGATCGCTCGCGGGATCGCGCGCGGCAAGCCGATCGTCTACGTGCCCGGCTACACCGGCGCAATCAACACCCTGATGATGATCCTGCCGCTGCGCGCGCGCGCGGCCCTGCGGCGGTTGATGCGCGTGGACGAGGTTCTGGCGAAGGCCGACCTCAAAGCCCGCGCTGCCTACGAGGCACGCGCCGCGGCGAGCGCGCCGGGGCGAGCCAAGACCGACTGAGCCAGACAAGGAGACCAGCGATGAGCGCTACGACAGGCAAGATCACGCCCGAGACGATCGACACCAGGGGCGGCCTGGCTGCGCTTGAGCGCCGCGAGGTGCCGGGCGTACAGCCCAGCCTCGAGTGGTCACTCGAGTACGAGGAAGGAGACGATGACGTGATCGTCTCCGGGTTCTTCGACGCGATGGCGACTCGCCCGGCGCTCGAGTACACGTGGCCCGGCTGGGAGCGCCCCGTGAGCCGCTTCCCGATGGCCTACAGCGACGTGAGCCTGATCTCGGCGACGTTCACGATCCCGCGCGAGCAGGCGCGGGCGCTGGTGCCGCAGAGCAGGCGCTTGAAGCTAGTTCGCCTGACGCCTAGGCGTGTCCCGATCACCGTCTTCGCCTTCGACTACCGCAAGGGTGGCCTCGGCCGCTACCACGAGGTCGGCGTGGCCCTCCCGTTGGTGCTGGACCGACCGGCCCCACCGCTTCTCCCGGCGCTCGCCGAGACGCTGAGGCCGGCCAGCTGGCCGGGGTTCGGCATGCACGCCGTCGAGCTTCCCGTGGACGAGGAGCGTGCCTGCGAGGCGGGGATCCGCCTCTACGGGCTGCCGAAGGTAGTCGGAGAAGCCTCGTTCGAGATCGGCCCGCGCAGCGGCCGGGCCTCGCTCAGCTACGAGGGGCGAAAGATGGCCGACCTCGAGGTCGCCCTCGGGGGGCGGGTGGGCGCGCCGAAGCGGCTTCGGCTGCCGTTCACCACGTTGACCGTGCTCGACGGCCGAGTTATCGAGACCCGCTATGAGACCGTGGCCGAGGGGTACCTGCACCGCAGCGGCGACGCCCGCTTCACGCCCGGCGACCATCCGCGCTTCGCCCGCTTTCGGCAGCTCGAGTTCAGCGAGCGGCCGATCGAGGTGCGGGTGATCCAGCGCCTCAACTGGATCATCTGGGGGCCGCTTGATCGAGGCCCGACCTAGGGCTGGCCCCGTCCAAATCATCGAGAATCGCGAGGAGGAAAGCAGATGAGCGAAGTATCCAAGGCCGTCCTGATCACCGGCTGTTCGTCGGGGATCGGGCATGCAACGGCTGAATTGCTGGCTGAGAAGGGGTGGAAAGTCTACGCGACCGCGCGCAGGAAAGAGTCGATCGCCGACCTCGCCGAGCGCGGCTGCAAGACCCTCGACCTCGACGTCACCGACGAGGCATCCATGCAGGCGGCCGTGGATGCCGTCGAGCAGGCCGAGGGCGCGATCGGGGTGCTGATCAACAACGAGGATCCTAGAGTCGGATCATTTGCTCATCGTTCGTGTCAGGAGGTTTCCTTTCGGGGCGATCGCGTTGTCGGTTGCTTTTGCTCGGTGGCGCTCACTTCTCCTCCTCGAGTCAGGCTTCTGGCGCTCAGTAGTTGAAGACCGTCGCGCCATCGCCGACGAACTCCATCAGCGGGGTTGCTCCCTTGAGTTCTGCGCTCCCGACGAGGTCGCCTTCGTCGAGCTTGCGCTCGTTGAAGCAGATCGGGCACACATAGAACCGGCCGCCCTTCTCGATGAACTGATCATGCACGCGCTGGACCGGCGGTTCCATCCCCGCCCGGATGTCGGCAACGTATCCGTCGAGCGCGAGCCTGACTCCTTCCGACGAAAGCCACATCACGGTCTCATCACCCCGATCGAGCGCGGCGCCTGCCGTGAGGTACGAGACGGCGACCCGGTCGGGATCCTCGTTTCCATGCGTGCAACCAACGACTACTCGTGACATTCATTCCTCCTCGTTTGGATGTCGGTCATACGGTCGCCCTCTCGCGCCGGCGCATCTCGAGCCACGCCAGGATCGTCGAGGGCACGCAGAAACTCGTTACGGTCACGAGCAAGCAAACTGCGACCAGGACGACCCCGGCCGCGAGCCCGGCCGTATCCGCACCAACGGCGAACAGGACAGCGACTCCGGCGATCCAGACTGTGGCCAGCTTGAACGCATGCCTGCGGCGCGTGGGATTGGGCGGAAGCTCAGGCGCTCGGACGAGCCGTCGCAGCCCATGGTTCCAGATCAGATCAAATGGGTGTCGCCGGGTCCAGCCAGCGACTGCGCCGATCGGGACGAGTAGCGCAATGATCAGCGCGGATTCAAGCGCGAGACCGGCCAAGACGAGCAAAAGGCAGAGTGCGGTGGGAAAACGCACCCCGAAGCGGAGCGCGCGAGCCTCCTCCCCGCTGAGGCAGTAGCCCTGCGTCGCCAGGTTGGACTGTGTCCACGTCATGCGGCTTTCACCTGTTCCTGCTCGGCCAGGCGCCACTCGGGCACGCCCTCCTCGAGACGGCGCGCGGGTCGACCGGCCGCCCGTAGGACTCGGACGGCCTCGTGCGCGTAAGCGCAGAAGGGACCGCGGCAGTATGCGATCACCTCGCGGTCGGAGGGCAGCTCGGCGATTCGCCGCTCGAGCTCGTCGATGGGGATCGAGCTCGCACCCTCGATGTGGGCGGCTTCGAACTCCTCGACTGGTCGGACATCGACGAGCACGACGTCACCGCGGGCAAGCCTCGACCGGAGCTCGTCACCGGCTATCGCTTCGACCTCCTCGCCGAGGTAATCGCGGGCGGCTCGCTCAACGTCGGCGAGCCGCGCTGCCGCGAGATCGCGGAGTCCGAGCCAGAGCCGAAGCGGCTCCGCCGCCAGCGAGTAGCGAACGCTGGTGCCCTCGCGGGTGCGTTCCACCAGCCCGGCGGCGAGCAGGACCTGCAGGTGCTGGGAGGCGTTCGCCGGGGATTGGTCACTGGCGCGGGCTAACTCCTCGACCGGACGCGGCGCCTGTGCCAGCAGGTCGAGCAGTTCGAGCCGAACCGGGCTCGCGAAGGCCTTGCCCATCAGCGCAATCGCCTCGAACATCGCGCTCTTTGCTCTTCGACCGCCCACATTTGTTATTCAATAGAACAATTGATAGTTTGTCAAGCATCTTCTTCCGCCAGTTCCTGAACGACTCGACCGCCTGTGCCTCCTACCTGCTCGGCTGCAAGTCGATGGCGGCGTTCGCCGTGGTCGACCCCCATGCCGGGCTCGTCGAGGATTACGTGGCCGTCGCGGAGTCGCAGGGCATCCCGATCGTCGCGATTTTCGAGACCCACGTTCAGGCGGACCACATCTCAGGGCTCCCCGCCCTCGTCGAGCGCACCGGCGCGACCGCGTACCTGCCGGAGGGGTGCGGCGTCGCCTTCGAGCACATGCCGCTGGCCGACGACCAGGTGGTCGAGCTCGGGAACGTGGAGGTGCGCGCGCTGGCGACGCCGGGCCATGCACCCTCCCATCACGCCTACCTCGTGGCGGATCACGTCCGCAGCCCCGAGCCCTGGTTCGTGCTGTCGGGCGATGCGCTCCTGATCGGGGACGCCGGCCGTCCCGACCTCCATGCAGGCGCAACGCAGTCGGCCGGGGACATGGCGCGACGGCTGCACCGTTCGCTGCACGAGAGGCTCCTCACCCTGCCCGATCACGTCCTGGTGTACCCGGCCCACTACTCGGGGTCGGTCTGTGGGCGTGGGCTCTCGGCCAATCCGGCCTCGAGCATCGGCTACGAGCGGCGCACCAACCCCCTGCTCGCGCTCGGCTCCGAGGACGAGTTCGCAGCCGCACTGCTGAGGGACGTTCCTCCCGCACCGAGCGAGCAAGCGGCGATCGTCGCGGCCAACCGCATCGGTGGCCCGCCTGCCGGGGCGCGCTGAGCGATTGGCTTGAGCGGAGGCCGGACCAGGCTGGGGCTGCGTGAGAACGCCGCCCAGTTCGCATTGCTCGTCGTCCTCAATGGCTTCGTCGGCGCAATGGTGGGGCTCGAGCGCTCGACGCTGCCGCTGCTCGGCGAGCAGGAGTTCGGGCTCGACTCGAGTGCCGCGGTCCTGTCGTTCATCGTTGCCTTCGGCGCCGGGAAGGCGCTCACGAACCTCCTCGCGGGCTCCCTCGCGGCACAGGTTGGCCGTCGCCGGCTGCTCGTGCTCGGCTGGCTGGTTGCTCTACCCGTCCCGCTGCTGCTAGGGATCGCACCGAACTGGAGCGTTGTCGTTGCGGCCAACCTGCTCCTCGGCGTCAACCAGGGACTCGCGTGGTCGATGACCGTCGTGATGAAGATCGATCTCGTCGGACCGCAGCGGCGGGGGCTGGCGCTCGGCCTCAACGAGGCGGCCGGCTACGGCGGCGTGGCGGTTGCCGCCGCAGCGAGCGGCTGGCTCGCCGTCGACATCGCCGCACGCGATGTTTTGGTCGCAGGCGCCGCCGCAATCGCGCTGATCGGCCTGGCCGTTTCGATCCTGTTCGTTCGCGACACGGCCGAACACGTCGACCTCGAGCAGCGGCTCTCACGCCACACGACGGAGGAGGAGGCTCCTTCCCTCCGGTCCGCGTTTGCCGCAGCCAGCTGGCGCTCCGCGCCGCTCCGGGCCTGCTCCCAGGCTGGGCTCGTCAACAACCTCAATGACGCGCTCGCGTGGGGTCTGGTGCCGCTCTATCTGGCAGCGCATGGCGCGAACGTCAGCGAGATCGGCCTCGTCGCCGGGATCTATCCAGGCGTCTGGGGCATCACCCAGATCGCCACCGGCGCATGGTCCGACCGGATCGGACGAAAGCCGCTGATCGTCGCCGGCATGCTGATACAGGCCGTTGCTCTTGGCGTGCTGGCAGCCGGACACGGAGACCTGTCTGCCGCGATCGTCGCGGCGGTACTCCTGGGGCTCGGTACGGCGCTTGTCTACCCCACGCTGCTGGCAGCGATCTCGGACCAGGTAAGCCCGGTCGCAAGGGCGCCCGTCGTCGGCGTGTACCGGTTCTGGCGCGACTCTGGCTATGTCGCGGGCGCGCTCCTCGCGGGCCTTGCAGCCGACGTACTCGGCTACGAGGCCGCGATCGCAATCGTCGCGGGCCTGACCGGATTCTCCGGCATCTGGGCCGCCGTCGATCTCACCCCCCGCTGGAGAATCGGGTCATGGCCAAAGCCGACCTAAACTACGCTGCGAGCTAGCAGCTGTTCTGCGCCTGAGGGTCTGGCCGGCAGCGCGCCAAGCAACCAACCACAAGGTGAGCGACGGGACTCGAACCCGCGACCACCTGGACCACAATCCGACCGAGGCGGTGCCGTCTACTTACGCTCAGGCCTGTCCAGGCGTGCTGACCTGATCGCTCTTGCTCTCAGTTGCGCTCAGATTGGTGCCCGGATTGGTGCCCGCTACTCCGACAGCCCGGCGGCTTCGAGGGCCTCCTCGCGTGTCTGAAGCCAGACCACCCGGACGATCTTGCCCTTACGAATCGTCCAGACCGGGTAGTCAGTCTGCTCGACCTCGGCCCCGCTCGACCGCCCACGCCCTCGGTAGGTCAGAACCGAAATCACGTGCTCACCCGCGTCGACCAGATCCACGATCTCATACTCGACGTTCGCCCACGCTTCGTTCCAGTCGCGCGACATGCGCCGAACACCCTCGTGCCCGTGGTAGTTGACGGCCCCTCCCGTGAGAGCCCCCTGCGGGGAGCGAGAGAAATCCGCCTCGACTTCCGGGTCATAGAGGGAGAGGACGGCGGCTACATCTTGGCGGGCGATCGCGTCGTAGAGCCGCCGCACGATCTCCACGTTCTCCTCCGACATCGCCTACTCCGAGAGCCCGGCGGCTTCGAGGGCATCCTCGCGCGTTGCGAGCATCTCCACCCGCTCCAGCCTCGTACTCCAGATCTCGAAGCTCGCGTCGATCTCCTCGAGCCACTCGCGAAAGCCCTGCGCCCCGTGCCGCGTTCGACCCTCGAGTGGATCCGTCACCGCAACGAGCTCGTGCTGGGGGTGAAAGAGGGCGTTGACGGTGGCGAAGTCGGGTCTCGGCCTGCGGTTCGCAGCCTCCCATGCGCGGCGAGCAATCTCGATGTTCTCCTGCGACATCGTCTTGCTCAGTATCTCGGTTAGAGTCCTCGCGTTCTCTTGGCTAACGAGGAGGTGCCCCCATGCATGCCGTAGTTACAACAGTGAAGATCACGGATCGTGAGAAGGCTGAGGCGTTCTTGCGGGAACAGCTGGTTCCGCGCGTATCTCAGGCTCCGGGCTTTGTCGCTGGCTACTGGACGAACGTCGGTGGAGATCGCGGAGCCTCGATGACCGTGTACGAGTCAGAGGAGGCCGCGAAGCAAGCAGTGGAACAGCTCGCCCCTCCGCCAGGCGACGTCGTGACGATCGAGAGCATGGAAGTCGCGGAGGTGGTCGCGCAGGCCTGACCATGGGTCGCTTTTCTCTGGAAAGCGGCAGTCAATCCCACTCTCCTGGCTCCGCCCGTACGTCCTGGCTACGGCCTGTCACTTGGCGAGCGATCGATAAGCAAGCAACGGTAGGGTGAGCGACGGGACTCGAACCCGCGACCACCTGGACCACAACCAGGAGCTCTACCAACTGAGCTACGCCCACCGCGGTCGACCAAATGTAGCGCTGCCCGGCGGTGCCGAGGAGAGCTCGTGTTTCGGAAAGTACCCCCGGCAGGATTCGAACCTGCGGCCCGCTGCTTAGAAGGCAGCCGCTCTGTCCACTGAGCTACGGGGGCCCGCGGTCAGCGTAACGGCGTCGCGGGCGCGCCACGCGACCGCGACCGCGACACGGTGGCGTACGCAGAAGTGACCAAGGCCGTAGAGCGCAGAGGGTTCCTGTCGAATGGCGCCGACAGCGCCGAATCACGGCGCAGTCCGTCCGGATCAAATGCGAACATATGTTTGTATCTCCCATGACCTACCCGGCCTACGTACGAGAGAAGGCACAGCAACTTCGGCGCGAGAAGAAGATGACGATCGACGAGCTCGCGGAGTGCCTCGCCCTCTCGCGCACGACGATCTACTACTGGGTCAAGGACATCCCGATTCCACGGACGCCGCGGCAGGTCGAGGGGTCCGAACGTGGACGCCGGCTGGGAAATCAACGGATGCGCGCCAAGCACCGCAAGCTTCGAGAGGCTGCATACGAGGAAGGTCAACTTCTGCTCGAGCACTACGCCGAGCAGGAAGGTTTTCGTGACTTCGTCTGCCTATTCATCGCTGAGGGGTCCAAGCGCTGTCGCAACAGGGTCGCCGTCGCGAACTCCGATCCTGCCGTGATCGCGGTCTGCGATCTTTGGCTCAAGCGCCTGGCGCGCAACCCGCTCATCTACAGCGTCCAATACCACGCCGACCAGGATCTGAATGAGTTGCGACGTTTTTGGGGCAACCTGGTCGGCGTCGGGCCCGACCAGATCCGGCTACAGCGAAAGTCCAACACGAAAGGACTTGCGGCCAGATCCTGGCGGTCGAAATACGGCGTCCTGACCATCTGTGCGAACGACACATACCTCCGCGCCGAACTCCAAGCCTGGATGGATTTCATCCAGAGTGAGTGGCTAGACTCGCCGAAGTCGGGGCGTAGCTCAGCCTGGTAGAGCATTCGGCCTGGGACCGAAAGGCCGCCGGTTCAAATCCGGCCGCCCCGACTTCGGCGGTCATATCTGGGAGCTGACTACATGGAGGAGCCGCTAGCCGGTTAGGCTGAGCCCGATGCGACGTGCACACCTGATCTCCCTCCTGGCCGTCCTAGCGCTGAGCGCGCTCGCGCCGGCTGCGCAGGCAGCCAAGGTCGATCCGGCGACGCTGCTTCTCAAGCAATCGCTCAAGCGGCTCGTCAAGCTCGACGCCGGCCCGCCGGGCGCGATCGCGATCGTGCAGCGCGAGGGCGAGCGACGCCGGGTGGTCAAGGCCGGCTTCGCCAACCTGGCGCCGACCGAGCGCCCGCATCCGACCGATCGCATGCGGATCGCCAGCGTCTCGAAGGCGTTCAGCGGCGCCGTCGCGCTGTCGCTCGTCGAGGAGGGACGGCTGCTGCTCGACACGACGGTCGGCGAGCGGCTGCCCCAGGCTCCGGCCGCGTGGGCGCAGGTCACCCTGCGCGACGCGCTTCACCACACAAGCGGCCTTCCGGACTACAGCGCCGACCCGGACTTCCTCGCCGCCCTGACGGCTGATCCGCAGCGCTACTTCGCGCCCAACGAGCTGATCGACTTCGTGCGCGACCAACCGCTGAACTTCGCCCCCGGCTCGAGCTACAGGTACTCGAACACGGACAACATCATCGTCGGCCTGATGGCCGAGGCGGCGACGGGCGTCCCCTACGACCAGCTGCTCGCCACGCACGTGTATGCGCCGCTTGACATGCAGGACACGAGCCTGCCATCAGACTCCGCGATTGCCGAGCCCTTCATCCACGGCTATGACCTCGACCCCGGCCTGCCGCCCGAGGACGTCAGCACCGCGCTCGGCGTTTCCGGAGTCTGGGCATCGGGTGGCATCGTGTCCACCCCCGCCGACCTCAACCGCTTCGTGCGTGGCTACGTCGGTGGGGCGCTGTTCTCGAAGGAGCAGCGCACGGCGCAGTTCGACTTCATCCCCGGGGCGGGCTCGGAACCGGCTGGCCCCGGCGACAACTCGGCCGGGCTGGCCCTGTTTCGCTACCGCGGCAAATGCGGAACGGTGTTCGGCCACACGGGCAACTTTCCCGGTTACACCCAGTTCATGGCCGCGACGCGCAATGGGGAGAGCTCGGTGACCCTCTCGGTCAACACGCAGCTGCGGCCCGACGTCGGTGACGGCAGCGTCTTCAACTCGCTGCTCAAGGCCGAAGAGCAGGCCGTGTGCGCGATGCTGACGCGCGCTCGCTGACGGCCGAGGACCTGACGACACCGCCCGGCCGCGGCCACCACTAGCCTTCCGCGCCGTGGCGGAGGTAAGGCCCCTGCGGGCCCTGCATTACAACCTGGGCGCGGTGCCCTCCCTGGGTGCGGTGACCGCGCCTCCCTATGACGTGATCGACGCCGAGCTGCGCCGCGAGCTGCTCGAGCGCTCGCCCCACAACATCGTCGAGATCGATCTCCCCCAGGCCCCGGACGGCGGGGACGCCTACGAGCATGCCGCCACGACGCTCGAGGCATGGACCGGCGAGGGAATCCTGTCCGGCGACGAGCCCGCGATCTGGCCCCTGACCCAGCGCTACACGGGGCCCGACGGGGAAGGTCGGGAGCGCCGCGGGATCCTCGCCCGAGTGCGCATCGAGGACTACGGGCCGGGCGGCGTTCGGCCCCACGAGCGCACCCAGCCGGGACCCAAGGAGGACCGGCTGCGGCTCACGCGCGCGACGCGCCACAACATGTCGCCGATCTTCGCGCTTCACCCCGGCGACGTCTGGAATCAGATCGACTCCGCGCTCGGCGAAGCTTGGGGTGAGGTCAACGATCCCGATGACACGGTCCACCGGATCTGGCGGGTTTCCGACGCGGCGGTGCACGATGGCGTAGCCGCGACGCTGGCGGACGCCGAGCTGCTGATCGCCGACGGCCATCATCGCTATGAGACCGCTCGCACCTACGCCGAGGAGATCGGAGGCGAGGGGCCCCACCGCTACGTATTCATGTACCTCGTCTCACTCGATGACCCCGGACTGACCGTCTTTCCCACCCACCGGCTGCTCACCGGGCTGACCGCCGATCAATACGAGCCTCTGGGGGCCGGACTGCGCGAGCAGTTCGAGATCGAGGAGGTCGCGGTCGACGGGCTCGACCCTGCGGGCGAGCAGGGCGTTGGGGTCTTCGGCTATCTGGACTCCCACTTCAAGCGCGGGTTCAGGCTGCGGCTGCGCGACACCGCCGCGCTCGACGAGGAGCTCGCCGGCAGATCCGAGGCCTACCGGCGCCTCGACTCGGTGATCCTCGAGGCGCTGGTCCTCAAGGGGATCCTCGGAATGACCGAGGACGACATCGCCGCCAAGCGCACCATCGCCTACGCCAAGAGCACCGCCGATGCTCTGGAGCAAGTCGTTTCCGAGCGAGCCGATTGTGCCTTCCTGCTGCGCCCGACCCCGGTCGACCAGGTGCGAGAGGTCGCGGCGGCCGGCGAGACGATGCCCCCGAAGTCCACCTACTTCTTTCCCAAGGTCCTGACCGGCCTCGGCTTCAATCCGCTGAGCTGAGGGTTGACGACGCCCGCGGCCGCGTCTGAAAGGATCAGGGCGTGAGCGACGACGAGGGCGGGAAGACCGAGAGCGAGGAGAGCGACGGCGAGCGCATCGACCGCGAGCTGATGGAGTTGCTGCAGGAGCTGCGCGTCGCACTGCCGGGAGTTCAGGTGCTGTTCGCCTTTCTGCTCACCGTGCCCTTCGCGCAGGGATTCACCACGGTCACCAACTTCCAGAGGAACGTCTTTTTCGCCGTTCTCTGCCTGACCGCGATCTCGGCGGCGTTCTTGATCGGGCCTTCCGCCTGGCACCGGGCTCACTTCCGCCAGCGCGACAAGGAGCACCTTCTGCTGACCTCCAACCGGCTGATGATCGTAGGCCTCGTAACTCTGGCGCTGGCGATGATCGGCGCCGTCGTGCTGATCGCCGACTACGCATTCGGGGGCACGCTCGCCGTGATCTCCCTCGTGGCTGGACTTGCGATCTTCGGCGGCTTGTGGGCCGTCCTGCCACTGCGGCGCCGCGCGGCCACGGGCGACTGACGCCTTGACGCGCATCTACACCAAGAAGGGCGACGACGGGACGACGTCGCTGTGGTACGGCGGCCGGGTGGCGAAGTCCGACGCTCGAACCGAGGCCTACGGCGCGATCGACGAGGCGGGCTCGGCGCTTGGGATCGCGCGCTCGCTCTGCGGCCCCGACGACGGCGACGTGGCCCGCGACATCCTGCGCGTCCAGCAGGAGCTGTTCGTCGCCGGCGCCGAGCTTGCGACCGCGCCCGAGGCGGCGGG
>Ga0136620_10000128_pt1 | contig 31720 bp, 31 predicted proteins | sample AntDrymUQ4162106_2_FD_104806 | JGI IMG/M metagenome (GOLD analysis project Ga0136620, IMG submission 104806) | Polar desert sand microbial communities from Dry Valleys, Antarctica - metaG UQ416 (21.06) | ecosystem: Environmental > Terrestrial > Soil > Desert | place: Antarctica: Dry Valley... | reverse complement strand
CGGTCACCGGCTGACCAAGGGCCATCCGGGAGCGAACGTGATCCCGGCCGCGCTCGCGGTCGCCGAAGCAGTCGGCGCGACCCTCGACCAGTTCCTGGCGGCGGTCACGGTCGGCTACGAAGTCGCCCTGCGCGCGGGGATCGACCTGCACGCCCGCAGCTGCGAGTACCACGCGTCCGGAGCTTGGGGCGCGCTGGGCGCGGCGGTAGCGGCAGCGCGCCTGCTGGGGCTCGACCCCGTTCAGACGGGTCACGCTCTCGGACTCGCCGAGTACCACGCCCCCATCGCGCCTGTCCTTCGATCGGTACAGGACCCTGCGATGACCAAGGACGCCTGCGGTTGGGGCGCCTTTCTCGGCGTCTCGTCTGCGCTCCTTGCCCAGCGTGGGTTCACGGCCGCCTCGAGCAGCTTCGCGAACACCGATCTCGGGAGCGGCTGGCACGTGCGGGACGTCTACGTGAAGAAGTTCCCGTGCTGCCGATGGTCGCACCCGGCCATCGAGGCCGCGCTCGTCCTGCGCTCGGAAGCACAGCTCGAGCCTCACCGGGTGTCCAAGGTTCGCCTGAGCACCTTCGCGGAGGCCGCCGCAATCGCGCGCCGGCAGCCCGAGACGACGGAGGAGGCGCAGTACAGCCTGGTCTGGCCGGTCTCGGTCGCGCTTGCGCACGGCGACTTCTCCGTTCAACACGTGCTCGAGCCGGCTCTCGGCGATCCGGCCGCGAGCAGGCTCGCGTCGCTCGTCGAGGTCGACGTCGATCCGGCGTTCAGCGCCGCGTTCCCGGCCCGGCGCTTCGCCGTGGTCACGGTCGAGAGCGTCGACGGGGTGGTCTATCGTTCGGGTGCCACCGAAGCTCCCGGCGAGCCGGAGGATCCGGGGTGGGCCGAGATCGTGCAGCGGAAGTTCGAGGCCTTCGGGGACGAACTGTCCACCGTCGCCCTGAGGGATGATTCGTCGCTGAGCCGGAGGAGCCGCGAGGAGCTGCTGTCGCTGCTCGCTCGCTACGACCAGGGGTAGGGCGAATTCGAGACCGGGTGCAGGTCTCCCGAGGCGAAGCGCTCGAAGCGGAACGGGTAGAGCAGGCTCGAGTGCTCGCCCACGAGCACCTTCGCGACCTCGCGGCCGACGCCGATCATCTTGTAGCCGTGGTTCGAGTCGAGCACCGTGTAGACGTTCGGGCGCATGTAATCGAAGACGGGAAAGTTGTCGACCGTGAAGGCGCCGACTCCGCCGGAGCGCGCCGTGCGGTAGTTCGCGCGGCAACCCTCGAAGCGGCTCATCGCGTGCGAGAGGGCCGCACACCACATGTCCGGGAACGACGGGTCGATGTCGGTCGTGGACGGATAGGGATCGAGCTCGACGTCGCCCTCGACGGTGAGCGGAGCTGCGCCGCCCTGCACGCCGTGGCGGTCTCGCTTGTAGTAGATGCCCCACAGCTCGTCGGTGACGATGTCCCCGTCGTCCGTGTGGAGCGGCGCGTCGGTATCGAGGTGGATCACGGGCGGGGCACCGCCGTCAGCCGTCGCGAACATGCCGGGATCGACGCTGATCTCGCCCTCCTGGAGGTTCCAGTACGTCCACATCGGCCGATCCTCGACGACGTCGCCCGACGGTGTCCGCACGTCGATGCGATCGGGAAGCCCCAGCATGCGCCAGAACCCTTTCGCCCACGGCCCGGGCGCGACGACGACCTGCTCCCCGACCGCGATCCGCCCGCTGTCCGTCACGATCGCGGCCACCGAGCCGTCCGCGCCGAAGTCGAAGCTCGTCACCGTGACGCCCGTCAGCACCTGCACGCCCTCCGCCTCGGCCTTGCCGAGCAGGCCGCGCACGGAGTCGCGGTTGAAGGCGAAGCCGCCCTGGTGCTCGTGCAGGCAGATCGTTACGCCCTTCGCCCGCCAGTCGGGGAAGAGCGCCTTCATGTGGGCGTCGACCTCTCGCTCACCGGTGATCAGGCTCGAGCTGTAGCCGATCCGCTCCTGCCGCTCGTAGGTCGCGACGAGGTCGCTCTCCTGCACCTCCGGCCCGAGCGCGATGTAACCCACCCCGTTGTAGTGGTATGCGGCAGGGTCGGATTCCCAGACCTCGACGCAGGCCTGCATGAGCTCGCTCATCGCCGGCTGGAAGTAGTTGTTGCGGACGACGCCGCAGGCGATTCCGGAAGCGCCGGCACCGGGCTCCGACTTCTCGAGGACGACGATGTCCGAACCCGAGCCGAGCCCGCGCGAGCGCAGCTCACGGGCCAGGTGGAACGCGGTCGACAGGCCGTGGATGCCGGCTCCGACGATCACGTAGGGAGAGGACGAGGGAAGCGTGTGGGGTGCCATCGAATTGCCCTATGGGCAACGCCGTGTCAGAATTGGGGTCAGCCTAGCATGACCCGCACCGGCCATCCAGCCGCGCGGCAGGTCGGCTCGGTCGCCCGAGCCCTCTCCGTCCTCGAAGCGCTCGCGGACGGCGACGCGGAGCTCGGGACGAACGAGCTCGCCCGCCGTACCGGCATCAATGCGAGCACCGTCTCGCGCCTGCTTGCAACCCTCGCCGACTCGGGCTTCGTCGAGCACGTGGGACACAGCGGGCGCTACCGACTCGGCCTCCGGCTCGTCGGGCTCGGCAACGCCGTGCTCAGCCGGCTCGACGTGCGTGAGGTCGCCCGACCCCACCTGCGAGCGCTCGTGGTCGCAACCGACGAGACAGCCACGCTCTCGGCTCCGGGCGAGCGGAACGCGATCACCATCGACTTCGTCCAGAGCGCCTCCTCGGTGCAGAGCGTCGCGCACGTCGGGCGACCGAGCGTCGGCCACGCCACCGCGACAGGGAAGGTGATGCTCGCCTTCGGCGACACCGAACTGCCGGGTGAGCCGCTCGAGGCTTTCACGCGGCGGACGGTCGTCGATCCGGACGCACTCGCGGCGGAGCTCGAACGGGTGCGCGCCCGCGGCTTCGCGGAATCGATCGGCGAGCGGGAGGACACGCTCAACGCGATCGCGGCGCCGGTCTGGGACAGCCGCTCCCAGCTCGTCGCGATCCTCGGTGTGCAAGGCCCCGCACCACGCTTCGGCACCCGCGCGCTGCGTTCGGCCCTGCCGGGGCTCCGCGAGCGGGCGGAGGCAGTGTCGCGCGAGCTCGGGTGGCGGCCAGGCACGCCCCAACGCCCCTGATGGACGCGCCGGCCCTGATCGTGATCGACGTCCAGCGGGCATTCGACGATCCTCGCTGGGGCGAACGGAACAATCCGGAGGCCGAGGGGAGGGTTGCCGCGCTGCTCGGCGCGTGGCGCGCGCACGACGCGCCTGTCGTTCACGTCCGCCATCGAAGCACCTCTCCGACAGGTCTCTTCCGGGGCGAAGGCCTCGCGTTCAAGGACGAGGCGGTACCCGTCGCAGGAGAGCCGGTGATCGAGAAGCAGGTCAACAGCGCCTTCATCGGGACGGACCTGGAGGAGCGACTGCGCGGGGCAGGGGTCGAGACGGTGGTGATCGTGGGCCTCACGACCGACCACTGCTGCTCGACGACGGCGCGAATGGCCGGCAACCTCGGCTTCGAGACCTGGTTCGTGTCCGATGCGACCGCAACCTTCGCGCGCCGCGCGCCCGACGGCGGCCTGGTGGACGCCGAGACCATGCACCGCACCGCCCTCACGAGCCTGTCGGGTGAGTTCGCGGCGATCCTCGACTCCGCCGAGGCGATCAGCCGTCTGCGGGCGTGGGCAGATCGGCGAGCCTGAAGAAGTTCCGCAGGACGCCCTCACCGTCGGGGTGGGCGGTCGTGAACTCCTCCGGATGGAACTGCGTACCCCACCACTGCCGGGACCGATCGGCGATCGCCTCGACGCGACACCACGGGGTGCTCGCAAGAACACGAAAGTCCTCGGGCAGGGAGGTGATCTCGTCGCTGTGGTGGTGGTAGACGGTGACGTCTCGACCGAGACCTCCCAGAAGATCCGAGTCGTCGACCACCTCCACTGGAAAGAAGCCGGACTCGATGGTCGCGGCTGCCTTCCCCACCGACCCGCCCGCGAACGTCGCCAGGAGCTGCACACCGGCGCAGATCCCGAGCACCGGCCCGGTGTACGTCCTCACGACCTCGCCCAGCCGTGTCAGCGCCGCCCTGTCGTGCACCGCCCAGGGCGCGAAGGAGCCGGAGAGCACGACCGCGGTCGCGCCTTCGAGGCTCGCCACGTCCGGGTAGGACCGGGTGCGCACCGCGTGCCCGGAGATCCGCTCGAGCCTCAGCCGTATGCGCTCGTAGTGCTCCCTGCGAGCCGTCGTGACGGCGCGGGGGTGCTCCGTCACGACGAACTGAACCGCCACCGGCACCGAGGATAAGCGAAAATGGAGTCAAGTGACTACAAACCAGGAGGCCGCATGGAGAGTTCTCGCCCCCAGCCCAAACTCGGTCTCCTCGACCGGCTCGAGCGCGGCTCCGTCATCTGCGCCGAGGGTTACCTCTTCGAGTTCGAGCGCCGCGGCTACCTCCAGGCGGGCGCCTTCGTGCCCGAGATCGTCCTCGAGCACCCGGAGCTCGTCGCGCAACTCCACCGCGAGTTCGTCCACGCCGGCTCGGACGTCGTCGAGGCCTTCACCTATTACGCCCACCGCGAGAAGATGCGACTGATCGGCAAGGAGCACCTCCTCGAGGAGATCAACAGCCGGGCCCTGGAGATCGCCAGGGAGGTTGCGAACGAGGGCGACGCGCTCGTGGCCGGCAACATCTGCAACACGAACGTCTTCGTCACCGACGCCGACTCCCGGAAGACGGTCCGACGGATGTTCGAGGAGCAGGTCGGGTGGGCCGCCGACGCGGGCGTCGACCTCGTCGTCGGAGAGACGTTCTCCTGGGGTGAGGAGGCGCTGATCGCGCTCGAGGCGATGAAGGAAGCCGGGCTTCCCTCGGTGGTGACGCTCGCGATCCACCAGGAGCCGGCGACGCGCGAGGGCTGGAGCCCGGAGGACGCCTGCAAGCGGCTCGAGGATGCTGGCGCCGACGTCGTCGGCCTCAACTGCATCCGCGGCCCCAGGACGATGCTGCCCCTGCTCGAGCGGATCCGGGCGGCGGTCGACGGCCATGTCGCCGCCCTGCCCGTTCCCTACCGAACGACGGAGGAGGAGCCGAGCTTCCAGTCGCTCCGCGATTCTGAGTACGACGGCTTGCCGGAAGGAAGGCCATTCCCCGTCGCTCTCGACCCGTTCACCTGCAGCCGCTTCGAGCTCGCCGACTTCGCTCGGGCCGCGCGCGACCTCGATGTCCGCTACCTCGGGGTCTGCTGCGGAGCCGGGCCGCATCACATCAGGGCGGTGGCCGAGGCGCTCGGGCGCACACCCCCGGCGAGCCGCTACACGGCGGACATGTCGAAGCACGCCTTCCTCGGCACGGACGCGAGCATCCCGCAGGAGTACCAGGAGTACGCCGACAAGCTCTAAGAGCACGGGGGAAACCGCGCTTCGCGCGTGGGGAAACCCATGGTTCCCCCACGTGCCCCCTCCTTCAGAAGCAGACGCGACGGAGCCGCGTGGTGGCTGCGCCGGGCAAGCCCGGCTCCGCCAAAACATGCGTCGGGCAACAGCAGGAAGGGCTAGATACGGTGAAAAGATAGGCCCGGACGGAGGATCTGAAGCGCGCACCGACGCGCTCGCCCGCGCGCGGCGCGCGGAGGACGAGCTCGAGCGCTTCTTCGCAGTCTCGATCGACATGCTCTGCGTCGCGAGCTTCGACGGCTACTTCACGCGGGTGAACCCTTCCTTCGAGCGGGTGCTCGGCTACACGACCGAGGAGCTCCTGCAGGAGCCGTTCCTCGGCTTCGTCCACCCGGACGACCGGGCCGCGACGGAGGCGGAGCTCAGCGCCGGCGCGGGCGGCGCCACAACGGTCTCGTACGAGAACCGCTACCGCTGTCGCGATGGGAGCTACCGCTGGCTCCAGTGGGCGAGCGTCGCGGACGCGAGTCGCGGCGCACTCTACGCGGTCGCTCGCGACGTGACCGAGAGCAAGCTGGCCGAGGCGGCGCTGCAGACGCTCCTGGCCGGGCAGGCGGCGCTCCGCCGCGTGGCCACACTCGTCGCCCGCGAAGGCGAGCACCACGATGTCTTCGACCTCGTCACGGAGGAGGTTGCGCACCTGCTTGCTGCGCCCTCCTCGAGCATCGTCCGCTTCGACGGCGAGAGGCACGGCGTCGTGATGGGCGGCTGGAGCAAGGGCGATGCGCCGCGCCTGCCTCCCGGCTCGCCGATCGAGCTCGAGAGCGAGACAGCGTCGGGACGTGTGTATCGCACGGGCGGCGCCGTTCGAGTGCACGATCTCGATGGCCCGGAGGGCACGCTGGCGAGGGCGCTCAACACGTTGGGCTTCCGGTCAGCCGTCGGGGCGCCGATCGTCGTCGACGGCCGGCCCTGGGGCGCGCTGATTGCCTCGAGCACGTCGGAGGAGCCGTGGCCGGAGGGCGCCGAGAAGCAGCTCGCCGACTTCGCGGAGCTCGTGGCGCAGGCGCTCGCCAACGCCGATGCGAGGGAGCAACTGGCTGCATCACGTGCGCGGATCGTCGAGGCGAGCGACGCGGAGCGGCGCCGGCTCGAGCGCAACCTCCACGACGGCGCCCAGCAGCGCCTCGTCGCCCTCTCTCTCGACCTCCGGCTGGCCCGGTCCCGCCTCGAAAGCGCCCCCGCCGACGCCGGCCGCCTGATCGACGGCGCGAGCAGGGAGCTCGCCCTCGCGCTCTCCGAGCTGCGCGAGCTCGCCCACGGGCTGCACCCGGCGCTTCTCGCCGACCGCGGCCTCGGCCCCGCCCTCGAGGCGGTCGCCGCGCGGGCCCCGGTCCCGGTCGAGATCGCTGAGCTGCCGGAAGAGCGGCTGCCGGAGCCGGTCGAGGTGGCCGCGTACTACCTCGTCTCCGAGGCGTTGACGAACGTCGCGAAATACGCCCAGGCCACGTCGGCCGCGATCGCGATCGCGAGGACGGGTGAGCGTGCGATCGTCGAGGTCAGCGACGACGGGGTCGGTGGAGCGGAGGCGAGACCAGGCTCTGGGCTGCGCGGCCTCGGAGACCGGATCGCCGCGCTCCAGGGCACGCTCTCCATCGACAGCCCGCCCGGCGGCGGGACGAGGATTCGCGCCGAGATCCCCTACGGTTGCTCGGGCTCGTCCGATCAACCGTCTCCCCCGCATCGTTGAACGTGCCCGCCGACGCTGACGCGCCTACGCCGGCGGCGGATCAATGGGGGAGGTCGCTGACGCGCTCGGGTGAGCTGTCAGCGGGTGCACCAGCTGCGTGGACCTCGCGCTGGGAAGGGCGCGGTGATGCCGAGCAAGGTCCGGGGGCACTGCGGCTTCGGTGGTGCCGCAGCAGCCGAGGTGCGGAACCTGAGCGCCGGGCGGGGCGTGCTGGTTGCAGCTCCTGCGGCAGACGCCGCGATCGGGTCGGCGGGCGAACGCTCCTCTGCGGCCCGGCGTCAGGAAGCTTCCTTTTCGGGCCCACGGGAGCCGATATCGAGGCCATTCGGGCCACGGTCTCGTCCGAGCCGTCCGGCCTGTTCGAGCACCTGCTCGTTCGCCTGCAAGGGCTGCCGGTCTTATTCCTGGCCCTGTTCGTGATCGTGCTCCTGCGTCGGATCGTGCGATCCGTGATCGCGGGCGATCCGTTCGTACCTGAGACCGTGCGACGCCTCCGGGCCATCGGGTGGCTCATCGCGGTGTCACCGATACTGCTGGTGATCGCCCAGATCGCACGTTCCGAGCTGGTCGCCCGCTCAACCGTTGCCGACCTCGCGGTCGTGAGCATGACGATCGCCGTCCTGCCGGTCCTGATCGGCGCTCTCCTGCTGGTGCTGGCCCAGGTCTTCGCCGCCGGGGTGCGCCTGCGTCAGGACACGGACGGCCTGGTATGACGCCGGACGAGGCACGGCCAGAACAGCACAGAATCGTCCTTCACCTCGACCGCCTTCTGCAGGAGCGGGACCCTCACCCTCACAGAGCTCGCAAGCCGCGTCGGCGTCACCCTCGTCAACCTGTCGGTGCTGAAGAACAATCGGGCCAGGGCCATCCGGTTTTCCACACTCGCAGCCCTTTGCCGGGAGCTGGACTGCCAACCCGGAGACCTTCTCTCCTACGTGCGGCAGGAATGACCCGACCTGTGTCAGCCTTGGCCGCGATCAGGGGCAGAGGCCGGATGGCGGGAAACGCCGGGCAGCACAGTCGCCTACGCGCTCGAGCGGGAACCAGTCGAGCGTCCGAGCTCGGCCTCGAGCCGATCGACCCGCGCCTCGAGGGCGGCGACCCGGGGTCCCAGCTCGTCGTCGGGGGCGCCCGGCGGCACCCCTCTGTCCTCTCTGTCCGCAGTTTCGCCGAGCAGCTGCGCGTACCGCTGCTCCTTCTGACCCGGCCTGCGTGCGAGACGGGCTGCGAGCCCGCGGCTTACGAGAGCCTGGATCGTCTCCTCGAGCTCCTCCCACGACCCGAACGGATGCAGTCGCTCGACTCGCTGCCTGAGCTCCCCGGGCGTCTGCGGACCGCGCAGGAGCAGGACGCCGAGCAGAGCTGTCTCGGCCTCGGAGAGCCCGAGCGCCTCGGCGAGCAGATGCCGGTGCTTGACGGCCCGGCTGCCGGGTCCGCTCGCGAGCCGCGTCCAGCCCCTGCGGCCGAGCTGCTCGAGCGCCTCCCGGATCGCCGCCTCGTCATAGTCGACTACCGGATCGCGATTGGTGGATTGGTTGCAGGCCGCCTGGAGGGCGTTCAGCGAAAGCGGGTAGGCGTCGGGCGTCGTTCGCTGCTTCTCGATCAGAGAGCCGAGAACCCGCAGCTCGACGGCGTCAGCGTCCACCGCTGCAAAGCTTAGGCTGAGCGCCTGAGCGACTTCTCGGAGAAGCTGATCGCCCGCTCGGGTTACGAACGCGAGGGCTTCGCCGACCTCTACGACGACCACCGGCCCTCACCGCCCGCGGCGCTCCTCGAGGTGCTCGCCTTCGTCGCGGAGGTGGAGCGACCGGACCTCGTCGTCGACCTGGGTTGCGGCACCGGGCTCTCGACCCGGGCGTGGTCGGGACGAGCCGAATTGGTCGTGGGCGTCGAGCCGAACGCAGCGATGCTGGGGCGCGCACGGCGGGCGACAGGAGTCGCGAACGTGCGCTACGTGCAGGCGTTCGCGGCCGACACCGGGCTACCCGCCGGAGGGGTGGATCTCGTCACCTGCTCGCAGGCCTTTCACTGGATGGAGCCGGCGCCCGTCCTCCTGGAGGCTTCGCGCCTCCTCCGCCCGGGCGGCGTGTTCGCCGCGTACGACTACGACGTCCCGCCGGTCGTCCACCCGGAGGTCGACGTCGCGTTCGCCGAGCACGCTGCTGCACGGGCGCAGGCGTGGAGCCGACTTGGCGCCGAACCGGGCGCGAAGACCTGGCCGAAAGAACGCCACCTCGAGCAGATCCGCTCGAGCGGCCACTTCCGCTTCGCCCGCGAGATCGTCTGCCACGGCTGGGACGAGGTCGACCACGCCAGGATCATCGGCCTCGCACAGAGCTTCGGCGGTCCGCTCGGGCTCTTCGGCGACGAGGCTCCGCGTGTTCGGACGACGTTCCACCGGCTGGAAGCAACCGCGAGCAGGCTCCTCGGGGAGCGAACGTGGCCGATGGTGCTTCCCCTGCGCGTGCGGCTCGGCATCGCGTAAGCAGAGCGCCCGCCTGCGCGCGCGCCCAGCCTCTCCGCGACGCCTACTGGTAGCGGTAGACGATCCGGCCGCGACCGAGATCGTAGGGGGACAGCTCGACCCTGATCCGGTCGCCCGGGAAGATGCGAATGCGGAAGCGCCGCATCTTTCCTGACGTGTAGCCGAGCGTCTCGTGGCCGTTGTCGAGCGCGACCTTGTACATGCCGCTTCGAAATGCCTCGACGACCTCTCCCTCGAGTTCGATCTTCTCTTCTTTTTCTGCCAAAGCTCCCTCCCAGGATGGACACCGGTTCCGCGCGCCGTAGCGCAGCGGAACCGGTGTGTGTGTCTCGTTCGCCCCGCGCTTCCCTAGGAAGCGAGAGGGGCGACTTCGCTCGCCTCGGGCCCCTTCGCCCCCTGACGAGCCTCGAACTGAACCTTCGCACCCTCGGACAGCGACTTGAAGCCGCTTCCGACGATGCTGGTGTGATGGACGAAGAGATCCTTTCCGCCCTCCTCGGGCGTAATGAACCCATAGCCCTTCTCATCACTGAACCACTTCACAGTTCCGGTTGCCATTGAAAAACACCTCCCTTACCTTGTTCACGAACGGGTAGGAAGGCGCTCTGCACCACCGGTACTCGCTCTCGTATAGAGACGCCAGTGTAGCCGACTTCCCGTCAGGCCGCCCTTGCGGCGCGCGTCGGGCGGCTTTGCCGTGCAAGTGCGGTCGGCCTACGAGCATCCTGAGGGCATGACGAGCGACGTTCGTCTTCCTCCTGCAGGGTGTTCAGCCGGCCCTGACCGGCCTCATGGACGGGTCGCTGACGCGCGGCTTGATCACTGGCGACGCGACCTTCTTGGGCGGGATCCTGCACGCGCTGCCGTTCCTCCTTTCCGAGCTTCGAGGCGGCGCCACCGCGGCCGTCGTCGTCGTCGTCGCGCTCGAGATCGTTGCGATCACCTGGACCCGGCACCGCTTCTCCCGCAGCCGCTTCGCCGTTTCGCTTCTCCACGTGTCGGTGGAGGCCTCGTCATCGTCGCAAGCGGTGTTGCGCTCGGCGGCGCCGCATAGCTGCGACGGCTAGGCCGAGCGACAGACCAGGATCTGCTCGTAGAACTCGCCGGCGCGCCGCCCCGTCCGCCGGTTGACGTGCCGCGTCACGGTCTCCTCCACCTCGAGCCCGGCACGGGGAACGATCCGCTCACGGTAGAGGCCGCGCCCGTCGCTGACGACGACGATCACGGGCGCGCCGAGGGCAAGTTGCCGGCCCGCGTTGCCGAGCGCCGCCACCATGTCGCGCACGTAGGCCTCCTCGGCGGCGCGCCCCTTCCCGTTCGCGACGGCGCCGATCTCGTTGGCTCCGCGCTCCGCGAGGCCGAGCAGCTCGAAGGCATAGCGATGCTGCTCGTGGTAGTCGATCACGCCCGGATAGGGCGGCGAGGTGATGACGCCCGTCGGCTCGAGCGGGAACTCGACGGTGCGCGCGTCATCGTGAAGCACGAGGGCCTGACACCCGGTCCGCAGCGGGGCGAACTTCCGCAGCCGCGCCCCGGTGTCCGCGGTGTAGCGCCGCAGGAATTTCGCCGCCTCCTCCACCGGCCGGCAGGTGCGCCGGTGCTTGTAGCAGTGATACGGCTCGCGCACGGGCGCGGGCGGGAAGTCGAGGTCGAAGTGCGTGGTGAGGCGCGCCGAGCGGGCCGCCCGGGAGAGGACGATGCGCGCGGCGTCCCACGCGGGGTCGTCAAGCTCCTCGATCGCCGTCCGGTAGGCGAGCAGCTCACCGAGCGCCTGCGGCGCGTACCAGTGTCGGAGCCACTCCGATGCCTCCTCGGGCGAGGCAGGCCCGGCGAGCCGGGCGGCCTCGAGCGCCGTCTTCAACGCGAGCTCGACCCTGGCCGGGGAGTAAGCGGTCATCTTCACGCGGGCGAGAAGGCAGTTGAAGGCCGAGATGTCGCAGCCGAGCGAGTGGGCACCGAAGGCGTTCGCCTCGACGAGCGTCGTGCCCGAGCCCGCGAAGGGGTCGAGGATGCAGTCGCCGGGCCGGAAGTAGCGGTAGAGGAAGGTCTCGACGAGCTGCGGGATGAACTTACCGAGGTACGGGTGGAGGCCGTGCACGTGCTTCGTCCGCTCCGTCTGCGGGAGCTCGGCCTCCGACCACGAGAGCTCGAGGTCGGGGTCAGCGCTGCCGTACAACGCCGCCTGCGTCCTCATCGCCACCCGTGCAGCTTAGGAGTGGCTCCGGCTGTAGCTTCCCTCCCGGATGCGCTACGAGGTTTTCGGCAGCGGGGAGCCGGTGGTGCTCGTGCACGGCCTCTCCGGCTCGGCGCGCTGGTGGGGGCCGGTCGTGCCCGCGCTGGCGGAGCATTACCGCGTGCACGTCGTCGATCTGCCCGGGTTCGGAGCCGCCCGCCTCGGCCGCCCCCGCGTCGTTATCCGCGAGGCAGCCTCGTCGCTCGCGCAGTGGCTGCGCGCGGACGGGCTCGAGCGCGCGCATCTCGTCGGACACTCGATGGGCGGTCTCATCTGCCTTCGAGCGGCGGTGGAGGCCCCCGAGCTGGTCGAGCGGCTCGTCCTGATCGCACCGGCCGGGCTCCCGACCGGCCGCTCCGTCTTCGGGCACGTGCTCCCACTCGCGCGCACGCTCGTCCAGAGCTCCCCCGCGTTCCTGCCGCTCCTCGTGCGGGATGCGATCCAGGCCGGGCCGGGCACTGTCTGGCGGGCGGTGAGGGAGCTTCTCGTCGAGGACGTCCAGAGCGATCTCGGTCGTGTCAGCTCGCCGACCTTGCTGGTCTGGGGGGAGCGCGACACGCTCGTTCCTCCTGCGCTCGCGGCCGTGTTCCGGGCGGAGATCGAGCGTTCGCGACTCCTCCTCCTCGCCGGAGCCGGGCACGTGCCGATGTGGGATCGGCCCGGCGAGCTCGCGGGGGCGCTGTCGGCGTTCTTTGCGGGTGAGACGGTGGGGGACTAGCTGCGGGTCGCGGCTCCTGCCCATCCTGTCTCCGAGGCAGAGTTCGGCCGCGAGCAGCAGCACGTCTGTCGCCGGATCCTCGACGTTGGCGTAAGCCCGCACGGTCCGGAGCGGTTGCCGCCAGGCGAGTCTTGAAGTCGGCCCAGCTCGCTCGGGCCGTGCAGTCTGCCCGCAGGAAGTCTCGTAACAGCAGCGCGTACCGCTCGCCAGGCGTCCGGGCTGCCCTGCCAGCCGGCCGGCACGTGGTCTCTCGAGTTCCACGGTCCGGGCATGAACCCGATGCGCCCGAGAGCGTCGACGATCGGCTGTCTCGGCTCGAGTGAGGCGACGATCACCTGGACGTCGATCAACACCCTTCGCTGCAAGCCGGCCGACTGTCGAGCCCACATGGTCGAGCCACGCCGGAATGATCTCGCGGCGAGTCGCTACCCGTCGAGAAAGCTGAGAATCTCGCGTGCCAGCGCCGGCGCTGCGGCGTAGTTGACGGCGTGAGGGGCTCCAGGCAGGACGACGAGCTTTCCGCGCGGAAGGAGCCGCGCAACCTCCTCCGCCCACCGCTGCGGAGCGAACGGATCCCGCTCGCCGCGGACGACGAGCGTCGGAACCTCGACCCGTGGCAGCTTCTCCTCGATGGGGTCTGCCAGGAGAGCCTGCGCTGTCCGAAGGAGACGACGCGGCCCTGCCGAGACGTAGTCGGCGACGACGATCGCGGTGAGTCCGAGCGGTTCCCGCGTGCCGTCGAGCAGCAGCCGGACGAGCTGCCGCCCGAGGCTCCGGGCGTGGCGGTCGACGGTCGGCCCCGTCAGGACGAGGCGTTCGACCCGGCCGGGATGCCGCACCGCCAGCTCGACGAGCACCTGGCAGCCGGCCGAGTTGCCGACGAAGGCGGCGCGCGGGAGTCCGCGTGCCTCCATCCACTCGGCGAGCACGTCGGCGTGCTCGTCGAGCACGAGCACGTGCCGCGGGCGGGCGCTTGCCCCGAAGCCGAGGAGGTCAGGGACGTAGACCGGGTGCCGGCCGGCGAGCAGGCGGGCGGTTGGCAGCAGGTAGCGCCCCGAGACGCCGAGACCGTGGACGAGCACGACCGGGGTCGCGCCCGTCGGGCCGTCGAAGACCCGCACGTGCAGCTCGAGCCCGCGAACGACGACCCGGTCGCTTCGGCCGTCAGCGACGGAAACCGCCCTCCGAGTCGATCGTCTGCCCCGTGATCCAGCGCGCGTCGTCGCCGCAGAGCCAGGCAATCAGGCGAGCGGCGTCGTCGGGCTCGCCCCAGCGGCCCAGGGGCATCGAGCCCGCCGGGTCGCCGATGTCCCACCCGGTCGCCGTCGGCCCCGGGTTGACCGCGTTGACGGTGATGCCGCGCGGCATCAGCTCGGCCGCCAGGGTGGTGGTTGCGGCCTGGATTGCACCCTTCGAGACCGCGTAGGCAACCGCTCGAGGCATCGGCCCGAGGTGCTGGCCCGACGTCAACAGGATCACCCTGCCGCCGGACCGGCCGTCGTGCTGCGCGGCGAACTCCTTGACCAGGAGCAGCGTCGCGCGGACGTTCTCCCCCAGGAAGGCGTCCACCTCGGCCGCGGTGAGCTCGCCGAGCCGGCCGTGTCCACTGCGAGCGTGGTTCGCGACGATGATGTCGAGGTGGCCGAACTGCCGGCGTGCAGCCTCGACTATCCGAGCCGGTGCTTCCGAGTCGGCAAGATCGGCCTCGAGGTAGACGGCCGAGGGCAGCGCCGCGAGCTCCTCTCGTGCACCCTCGTCAGCACCCCAGGGGTGACGAGCGTCGTGCGGAGACCACCCCTGCGCGAAGATCGAGGCCCCGAGCGCCGACAGCTGCCTGACGATTGCGAAGCCGATGCCCGCGCGCCTGCTCGCACCCGTGACGACGGCGGTTCGACCTGCGAGAGAAGCGGTCACGGGCGGGGCTCGTAGTCGAAGCGACGGAAGTGCGCCCCGAGCGGTCGGGGGTCGGCCTTCGCTCGCACTGTGCGCGCAACGTCGAAGGTGACCGTGCACCGGCCGGCGCGCGGCTCGAGCGGAACGCTGAGCCTGCGCGTCCCGCGCGGCGGGATGCTCACGCGCCGTCGGAGCGCCGTCACCGTCTGCGGGGCGACAAAGAGCGTCGGATCGGTCTCGAGCACGACCGTCAGCGTCCCACGGCGGCAGGGCTCGCGCACGTAGGTGACCGTGCGCCCCGACCAGGTATCGCCGGGGTAGAGACCGCGGACGACCGTCGTCAGCCGGATCGGGTGGTGTGCGCGGGTGAGGAGGAGACCGCGGGCGCGGTCCTCGGCGACAAGGATGCCCGCGACCGTCGCCGACCCGTCGGTGAGGACGTAGCGCGCGCGCACCGGCTTCCCAGCGAGCTTCTGCTCGGGGAGCCGGCCGGGAAGGGGCGCGTCGAGCAGGAGCACCTCGGCGACGCTCCGGTTGAAGAACTCGTTCTCCCACACGGTGTACGGCGGCGTCCGCCCCGACCAGAGCACGGCCACCGGCTCATCGCCCGCGGCGCGGTCGATCCAGTCGCGCTTCTCAAGGCCGATACCAGCTGCGAGGGCGTTCGCCGCGGCGCGCTCGACGCCGCGCGGCCCCCCTTGCACCGCCGGCAGCGCGAGGAGGAAGGCGGCGAGCACGAGCGCGGGCAGGACGGCCGCCGCCCGGCGCGGGACGAGCAGGAAGAGCGCGGCGGCGAGGCTCGCCGCGAGGGCCACCGCGACGTCGAGCCGCGCCGGCGCGAAGCCGGCGCCGTCGCTCAGGCGCCAGAGGGGGAGCAGGGCGAGCGTGTCGGCGACGGCAGGTGGCCCGACAAGCCGCTCATACGGAAGCAGCACGGGGAGCGCGGCGGCGGCGAGCGCAGCCGGAAGTGCCGCCCTCACGGGGCGTGGGACTCCCAGGTCGATCCAGACGAGTAGGGCGATGAAAAGGAGGGGGGCGAGCACGAAGGTGCTCCGCTCGAGGATGCGCGGCGGTTCCGGAACCTCCGCGGCGAAGGCCGCGACGGCGAGCAGCAGCCAGAGCGAGAGGGCGAGCGTGGCGGCAACGAGGGCGGCGCTCAGGCGCAGGGCGCAGAGCGCGAGGAGGGCCGCGAACGGAATGACGCCGACGTAGAGGTCGAGCTCGGCGAGGTGGTAAACGAGCCAGCGCGCCGTGGCGCCGACGCTGTAGTCCTCCTCGCCCACGGAGCGGTAGGCGCCGAGGAGCGAGAGGAACGGGCGCCCTCGAAGCAGCTGCGCTCCCGCGACAACGAGGAAAGCCACGCCCAACGCGCCGTACAGGAGGCGAAAAGGGACGAGTCCGCGCAGTCCCCGCCGCCCGAGCACGACGAGCAGCACCGGCGCCGTCGCCACCGCCGGCAGCAGCGCGAGCACTTGCACCCGCGTGAGCAGCCCGAGCAGGATGGCCGCGAGGAGAAGGGCAACCCGAAGCGTCGTCGGACGCTCGAGCACGGCCACGAGGGCAAGAGCCAAGGTGAGGAAGACCGGGTAGAAGAGGTTCTCGGTCATGAGCATGCCCGTGTAGACGAGCGAGGGCACAGCGACGGTGAGCAGCGCGGCCACGAGCGAAGGCCCCGGAGCGAGCACCCGCCGCGCGAGGGCGTACGCGGGGACGGCGGCGAGCGACATGACGAGCGCGTTAATCGCCTTCGCGGCCGCATAGGCGGTCGGAACGGCATCGAAGAGCCCGAAGGCGGGGCTGATCAGGACGGGGTAGACGACGCCGTACCCGCCCGCGGGCTGATCCCGGATCCGGAACTCACCCGAGGCGGCGAAGCTCTTTGCGAGCTCGGAGTAGATGAGCTCGTCGACCATGATCCACGGCGCAGCGACACGGCGTCCGAGCCACAAGCGCACGAGCGCCGAGGCGAGAACGAGCGCCCCCAGCCCGATGATCCCCGCGCGTGGAGTCAGCCGAGGCAAGGGCCGCACCATCGTCGCACGGAGGGCCGTCGGAGGAGCGGGGGGCGGCGGCTGCCGGCCCCCGCTCCGCCTGCACGGCTAGACCGCCGGATCGAGCGAGGCCTGCTGCCCGTCCTTGAACGGGCAGTCCTCGTACGAGCCCTTGGCTCCCGTGCCCGACAACTGCGCCGAATCCTGGGACTCGGCACCGCCCTGCGACTGCGCCGGAACGGAAGCCGGGCCGCCCGAGCCGCCGCTCGACCCACCTGCGGCGAGCGCGCTGCCCGCCCAGAGGGCCCCTGCGGCGAGGAGCGCCGCGAGCAGTGCAACCCCGCTGCGTCCTCTTTCCGAACGTGCGACGTCCATGCGTTCCTCCTTCTGCGTCGCTTGCCGCGACAGTAGAGCAGCTCCTGAATAAAGCGTGCGTAAGCCGGCGTGGGGGAACCCATGGTTCCCCCACGAACCCCCACCTTCGAAAGCAGACGCGCGGGGCCCGCGTGGTGGCTGCGCCGGGCAAGCCCGGCTCCGCCGCAGCGAGCACCAGGTGCGTGCGCGTTCACAGATCCGTCATGGGGTCAGACCCCGGTGGTACGCCCGCGCCTTGCACAAGCGGGAGCCAGAGGACGAAGGCCGCTCCGGCGCCCGGCTCGGAGAAGAGGTGAACGCGCCCTCCGTGCGCCTCCGCGATCTGACGCACGATCGCGAGCCCCAGCCCGCTGCCTCCCTCCGTGCGCGAGCGACCTCTGTCCACCCGGTAGAAGCGGTCGAAGATCCGTCCCTGCTGCGCGCGGTCGATGCCCGGCCCTTCATCCGCCACCCCGATCCACGTCCAGCCGTCGTGGCGTCCCGCGCCGAGGCGGACACGCGAGCCCGTGGGAGCCGCCCTCACCGCGTTGTCGACGAGGTTCGCCAGCGCCCTCTTCAGGCTCTCGCGATCGCCCCGGGCCGCGAGTCCCGGCGTCGCCGCTCGCTCCAGGCCGACCCCACGCGTTCGGGCGCCGACCTCGAACTCGTCGCCGACCTCCGCGACGAGCTCGGCGACGTCGACCGGCTCGGCCCGCACCCCGGGCGCTTCGAGACGTGCGAGCGCGAGCAGGTCGTCGACGAGCCGCGCCATCCGGGTGCTCGCACGGCGGACCACGTCGAGCGAGTGCCGGAGCGCCTCGCGGCTGGCGCCGACGTCGGCAAGCGTGACGTCGGCGTTCGTCTGGATCGTCGCGAGCGGATTCCGAAGCTCGTGCGAGGCATCCGCGACGAACCGGCGCTGCGCTGCGAAAGCCGTGTCGATGCGCGCCAACATGGCGTCGAAGGTGTCGGCGAGCCGGCGCAGCTCGTCGTCCGGCCCCTCGAGCTCGATCCGGCGCGAGAGGCTCGTGGCCTGGATCTCGCGGGCGACGGCAGTGATGCGCCCGATCGGTGCGAGCACGCGACCCGCGATCACCCAGCCGACGCCGAGGCTCGCGACGAACAGGGCGCCGAGCGCGCCGAAGGAGAAGTTGCGGAGATTCTCGAGCGTGTGCTCGTTCACCCTGCGCTCGAGCTCGCTGCTCGCCACGAGCTGAACGGTGCGGAGGGCGCCGTCCGGATCGCGGATCAGCTCGGTCGTCCGCCCTCGGGACACGGGCTCGTCACGCAGCGAGAGCGAGAGCCCGAGGTAGAGCGATGCGACGAGCAGCGCCGCGAGCGCGAAGAGCACGCCCGAGTAGAGCAGCGTCAGACGGAAACGGATCGAGCGGGCCCAGTCCGGCAAGCGGTTCATGTGCTCACGGGTCGCTGCGGAGGCGGTATCCCGCGCCGACGACCGTCTCGATCGGCTGAGCACCGTCTCCGGCCGCCACGAGCTTGCGGCGCAGCGTCATCACCGTCACGCGCACCGTCTTCGACCACGGGTTCGCGTTCTCGTCCCACACGTGCGTAAGCAAGTGACCCTCCGACAGCACCTCGCCCGGCCGCGCCATCAGGTAGCGCAGCAGGGCGAACTCCTTCGGCGTCAGCGCGAGGAGGCGACCGCCACGGTGCGCCTCGTGCCGCGCGGTGTCGAGCTCGACGTCGCCGGCGCGCAGGATCGCTCCGGAGCGGCTTCCACCACGCCGGAGGAGAGCGCGCGCCCGGGCACAGAGCTCGCGCAGCTCGAACGGCTTCACGAGGTAGTCGTCGGCGCCGTCGTCGAGACCGGCGACGCGATCCTCGAGGCTGTCCCGCGCGGTCAGCAAGAGGACGCGCGGCGGTGGCGCGCCGTCATGGCGCTCGCCGAGCTTCAGCGCCCGGCAGAGCCGGAGCCCGTCGACCCCCGGGAGGTTGAGGTCGAGCGTGACGAGGTCGTACGGGTAGACCGACGCCTTCACGAGCCCCTCGTCGCCGTCGTAGGCGACGTCGACCGCGTATCCCTCGCCGCGCAGCCCGGCGGCGAGTGCGTCGGCCAGGTCCCGCTCGTCCTCCACCACGAGCACGCGCATCCCAGGATCGTAGGTATCTCCGGTCGCCTCGCGTTGCCGGCTCCTCGTTAAGGGGCCGTTAAGAGCGCGCGCGCAGCGCCTCGGCGGTGATCCACTACGGGGGTGAACGGACACGGGCCTCTCGCCGCCTTCTTCGGAGCGCTCTCGCTCGGCGTGGCGTCGTTCGGCGGGCTCGTGCTGCCGAAGCTCGCGGCCGGCGACCCGTCCGGCGTCGGGAAGCTCGAGGCTCGAGTCGTCGTCCTGAAGCAGGAACCCGGACCGGTCCAGAGCGAGCGCCCTTGCCCGCGGCACGAGGCACCGGGCGACTGGCCGACGGTCTAGGCCCGCCGGCTCACCCCACTTCGCCGACGTAGATCGTCACCCTCGAGCCCCGCCGCGCGGGCTCCGCGGCCGCGGGCTCCTGGCGGAGGACGAGCCCCTCCTGGGTCGGGTCTTCCGTCGGCTCGCCGATCACCTGGACGCCGAAGCCCGCCGCCCGGAGCTGCGTCCTGGCGTCGGCCTCGTCGAGCCCGGACACGTCGGGCACCTCGACGGTTGTCGGGGCGCTCGGGCCCTGCGAGACGTTGAGGCGCACCGTTTCGCCGCGGTCGATGCTCGAGCCCGCAGGGGGCGTCTGGGCGACGACCGTGCCGGCCGGCTCCTGCGAGGGCACACGGACGACACGAGCGGCGAGACCCGCCCGTTGCAGCGCGGCCTGGGCTGCTGCCAGCGTCTGGCCGGCCGTGCCGGGGACCGTGACGGGCGGGGCGACCGTGCTGCTGGCCTCCGTCGTCGTCGTCGCGGTCGTGGTGGTGGTGGTCGAAGGTGCAGTCGTTGCGGTCGTCGTCGTTGCGGTCACGGTCGTTGTTGCGGTCGTCGTGGTATCGAGGGTCTCGGTCGTCTCGGTCGAGGTGGTCGGCGTCGTCCCGGTGGTGCGGCCGCCGCTGCCGTCGGAGACGTTGATCCGTACGGTCGCACCCTCCTTCGCCGTCGACCCTGCGCGGGGGCTCTGCGCGATCACGGTGCCCTCCTCCTCACCCGAGGGGACGCTCACGGCCTTCGCCTCGAGACCGACCTTGCGAATGTTGGCGCCCGCGTCGTCGGAGCTCTGCCCCACCACGTCGGGAACGTCGACCTCGCCCGAGCCCTTCGAGACGTTGATGCGCACCGCCGAATCGCGCCCCACCTTGTTGCCCGCGCGCGGATCCTGAGCGACCACGACGCCCTTCGGCTCGTCCGAGAAGACAGCACGCTGCCGGGCTCTGAGCTTCGCGCGCTCGAGCCGCGCCACGGCGCGCTCGGCCGGAAGCCCTTCGACGCTCGGGACGGTGGTGTCGGCGGGGCCCGACGAGACGAAGAGCGTGACGGCGGAGCCCTCCTCGAGCTTGCGTCCTGCGCCCGGACGCTGGGCGAAGACGATCCCGCGCGGCGCGTCGTCGGCCTGGCGCTCGATTCGCGACCGGAAGCCAGCCGTTTGCAGCCGCCGCACCGCGTCGTTTGCCGGCAGCCTCACGAGCGCGGGAACCGTACGGCGCTCGAGCCCCTCTTCCTCGTCGTCGCCCGTGAGGAAGAAGAGCGCTGCCAGACCGGCCAGCACGAGCATGAGGAGGGCGAGCAAGTAGGGCCAGAGCTGACGGTCGGGAGGCAGTCGAGGCGGCGGAGGGGTGCGCTCCTCGACGACCTCCTGCTCGACGATCCGCCGCTCCTCGGGTGGAACGATGCGCGTCTCGGCTGTCGACTCCCCGGGCCAGGTCTCGTCCTCGGGCGGCGGCACGCGGACCGTCTCGCCTGCGTCGCGCGGGAGGGCGACGGTCTCGTCGTCGTCGCGCCGGGGATCGTCGGAGTCGGGCGGGCGCGCCATCGGAGGAATGGTGACAGTCGGGGCGGGCGGTGCTACGAGGCCTGTGCCGTCGGGCGCACCAGGATCTCGTTCACGTCGACGTGCGCCGGCTGGGCGACCGCGTACATGACGGCGCGGGCGATGTCGTCGGCCTCGAGGCCGTTCTCGACCGGCTCGTCGAAGAAGGGCGTCGACACCATCCCCGGCTCGATCAGCGTGACGCGCACGCCCGACCCGTCGAGCTCGAGCCGCGCCGCCTCGCCCATCGCGGTCACGCTCCATTTCGTGCAGGAGTAGAGCGAGCCCGGAAGCGCCCGCCGGCCGGCGACCGAGCCCGTGAGCAGCAGGTGACCGCGACTCTCGCGCAGAGCCGGCAGGGTGGCCCGGACCGTATAGGCCGCCCCGAGCACGTTCGTCAGCACCATCGAACGCCAGTGCTCGGGCGTGGACTCGAGGAAGCCGCGCGGCGCCCCGAAGCCCGCGTTCGCGAAGGCGACGTCGATGCGACCGAACCGCTCGAGCGTCTCGGCGACGAGCGCTTCCTGATCGGCCCACTCCGTGACGTCGCAGCGGACGGCGAGAGCGTGCTCGGGGCCGCCGAGCTCCTCCGCGAGACCCTCGAGCCGGTCGAGCGAGCGGGCGGCGAGGACGACGCGGTAGCCGACCTCGGAAGCGTGGCGGGCGGTCGCGGCGCCGATTCCGCTCGAGGCGCCGGTGATGAGGAAGACTGACGGGTCGATGCGGGAGATCCTACGAGCCGCGTAGGCCCTCTCGCTGCGTTTGCGGCGCTCGGCCTCTTCTGGGGCGCCTGGGCAGCCTTGCTGCCCCTCGTGAAGCGGGAGACGGGTCTCGGCGAGGGCGAGCTCGGCGTGGCCCTGCTGGCCGTGGGGGCGGGGGCGCTGCCCGCCATGCTGCTCGTCGGCTCGCTGGCCGATCGGCTGGGGACGTCTGCGGTGGGCGTATCGGCGCTCGCGTTCGCGCTTGCCGCGCCGCTGCCTGCGCTCGCCGACTCGCAGCTCTCGCTCGCGGCCGCGCTCGCCGCGGTCGGCGCCGCATCCGGAGCGCTCGACGTGACGATGAACGCGGCGGTGTCGGAGCTGGAGGCGGGCGGAGCCCGGCTCATGAACGCAGCCCACGCCATCTTCTCCGCGGCGGTGGTAGCGGCCAGCGTCGCCGTGGGACTCGCCCGGCAGGCCGGCGCCGACCGGCTCGAGATCCTGCTGGTCGTCGCGGGCGCGCTCGGCGTCTGCGCCGCAGTGAATCGCCGGGGCGTCCGCCCTACAGCTTCGTCCCGTCCCGGTCTCGGCCGGCTTTCGCCGCCCCTGGTCGCGCTGGGCGTTCTGGCGGCGCTCGCGTTCGCGGTCGAGGGAGGAATGGAGGCCTGGAGCGCGCTTCACCTCGAGCAGACGCTCGGGGCGGAACCGGCGGTGAGCAGCCTCGGCCCCGGTCTCTTCGCGCTGGCGATGGTCGCCGGACGCGTCGGCGGACAGCTCTTCGGCGGCTCGGAACCTCTCCTGCTCGCGGTGGCCGCCGGCGTCGGCGCGGCGGGTGCCGGCCTGGCAGCCCTCGCAACGTCGGTACCCGTCGCGCTCGCCGGCTTCGTCCTCGTCGGCCTCGGCATGTCGGTCGCTGCACCGACGTTCTTCGGGCGGGCGGGCCGTCTCGCAGGAGCCGGTGCCCGCGCACGTGCCATCTCGACCGTGACCACGCTCGGGTATCTCGGCTTTCTGGTCTCGCCTGCGCTCGTCGGTGGAATCTCCGATCTTGCCGGGTTGCGCTCAGGCATTGCGGCGCTCGCGGGAGTCGCGATCGCGCTCGGGATCGGGAGCACGATCGCTCTGCGCCGCTAGATTCGGGCCGATGAGCGCGACTCTGCCGTGGAGCTGGTACGCCGAACCCGACGTGCTGCGGCGCGAGGGCGAGCACATCTTCCGGGGCACCTGGCAGTACGCGGGACACGTCGGTCAGCTTCCCGAGCCGGGCAGCACCTTCGCCTGCCGGGCGGGGCCCGTTCCCGTTCTCGTCGTGCGCGACCGCGAGGGCGGGCTGCGCGCCTTCGTCAACGTGTGCCGGCACCGCGGGTATCTCCTCGTCGAAGGCGAGGGGCGGCGGGAGACGATCCAGTGCGCCTACCACGCGTGGACGTACGGCCTCGACGGCTGCCTGCGCCGCGCGCCGGGGGCCGACCGCGAGCCCGGCTTCGACGCGGGAGCGCTCTCGCTCGTCCCGGTCGCCGCCGACCGCTGGGGGCCGTTCGTCTTCGTGAACCCCGACGCCGGAGCAGCGCCGCTCGGCGAGACGCTCGGCGAGCTGCCGGAGCTCGTCGCCCAGGCGGGGATCGACGTCGACGCGCTCCGCTTCCACCTGCGCGCCCCGTTCGAGCTGGCTGCGAACTGGAAGATCGCCGTGGAGAACTTCCTCGAGTGCTATCACTGCGCGGTCGCCCATCCGGGCTTCACTGCGGTCATGGACGTCGCGCCGGATGCGTACGGGCTCGAGGAGACGTCGCAGTTCCTCTCCACGCAGTACGCGCCGGTGCGGACGAACGGGGTATCCGGCGGGGGCGGCTTCGACCCACGCGGCGAGATCGTTCGCGGCCAGTTCCACTTCCTGTGGCCGAACACGAAGGTCAACATCGCTCCCGGGCGGCCGAATCTCTCCCTCGGGCCGATCCTGCCCGTCGGATCTGACCGGACGGAAGGCTTCCTCGACTACTTCTTCGGTCCGGAGGTGGACGAGGCTTGGATCGAGGAGCTACTGGCCTGGGACGATCAGGTCGGCGTCGAGGATCGCGCGCTCGTCGAGCGCGTCCAGCGTGGCGCCGGCTCCGGCGCCCTGGAGACCGGCCACCTGCTGGCGGAGAGCGAGCGCCTGATCGCCCACTTCGACCGGCTCGTGCTCGAGGCGCTCGCAGAGTAGAACTCGGTAGGACGATGCTGCGCGCGATCACGGCTCTGGTCTTCTCGGCAACTCTGCTGTCCGTAGCCGTCGCCGCAGCCTCCGAGCAGCGCCCGACGCAACCAGCCGGCTCATCCACGGATCTCGCGCTTTCCTCCATCGGGACCACCCCGCACGGTGGACGGCTGCTCGAACTCGGATTTCGCGTCGTCAATCAGGGACGGGCAGCGGCATCCGACGTTCGCCTCGTCGTCTCCCTTTCGCTTCCTCTCTCGGCCGTTCTGCAAGGTCGGCCGCCGAGCTCGACGAGTGCTTCGACCGGCCCCGTGGTGCCGTGCCGGCTCACGACCGCCACGTCCTTCGAGTGCGAAGTCGGCGACCTGAGGCCCGGGCAGGAGGTCAGCACGCTCGTCAGCATGCAGTTCGGCGAAGAGGGGGCCCTGGAGCTGAGAGCGCGGATCCTCTCGGCGGCGAGCGACGTGAACGCGAGCAACGACGAGATCGTGGGGAGAGCGACCGTGACCGAGGCCACGTCGTCGGTAACGACCGGCCCAACGGGCTCGGCTCGTCCGGTCACCCCGAGCCTTGTCTCTCCGCAGATTGGAACCCGGTTGGTCTCCGCTTTCCTGGGTCGGACGAGCCGCGGCCGCAGGCTTGTCGTCACCGTTCACTCCGACGCGCCGACCGCGGGAGTGCGCATCGCACTCGTCGGCTCAGGCGGCGCGATCCTCCGGCGGCTGAGCCGAGTCGTTCCGACCGGCAGGCCGGTAACCGTGCCGAACCTGCTCATCGGTGAGCGCGTTCGTCGCGTCCAGATCTCGCTTCCGTAGCGCCTCGCCGTTACAGGAACTTCATGGGGTCAGACCCCTCTCAGAGGCGCCCCGCCTCGATGATCCGCTGGAGGAACTGACGGGTGCGCGGTTGCTCGGGCGCCTGGAAGATGCGCTCGGGCGGGCCCTCCTCGATCACGAGACCGCCGTCGAGGAACGCGACCCGATCGGCGATCTCGCGCGCGAACGCCATCTCGTGCGTGGCGATCACCATCGTCATCCCGGCGGCGGCGAGTTCTCGGATCGCGTTCAGCACCTCGCCCACGAGCTCGGGGTCGAGCGCGCTCGTCACCTCGTCCAGGAGCAGCAGTCTCGGGCGCATCGCGAGCGCCCGAGCGATCGCGGCTCTCTGCTGCTGACCGCCCGAGAGCCGGTCGGGATACTCCCGCTCCTTGTCAGCGAGGCCGAAGCGCTCGAGCAGCTCGCGCCCCTCCTCCTCACCGCGGACGCGCGAAAGTCCGAGCACGTGCCGAGGTGCAAGCGTCACGTTCTCGAGCACGGTCATGTGCGGAAACAGGTTGAAAGCCTGGAACACGATCCCGATCCCACGGCGCACGCGGTTCACGTCCACCCCGCGCGCCGTGATCTCCTCGCCGGCGACAACGATCCGGCCGGCCTCGATCGGCTCCAGCAGGTTGACGCAGCGCAGCAACGTGGACTTGCCCGACCCCGACGCACCGATCAGGCAGAGCACCTCGTGCTCCTCGACCGCAAGGTCGATGCCCCGCAGCACCTCGAGCGCACCGAACGACTTCCGGACGCCCTCGAGGCGAAGCGCCGAGCCGTCCGAGCTCATCGCGCGCCGGCCGCCCGGTGGCGCCCGCGGTCGCGGGCCACGAGCCAGTCCGTCAGGCGCGCGAGCGGGATCGTGAGCAGGACGAAGAGGAGGGCCGTCGCGAGGTAGGGGGTGTAGTTGAAGCTGCCGGCAACCTCGATCTGCGACTGCCGGAACGCCTCGACAGGCCCGATCAGCGCGACGAGGGCGGAGTCCTTCTGAAGGCCGATGAAGTCGTTCAGGAGCGGCGGCACGACACGCCGCACGGCCTGCGGCAGGATCACGAAGCGCAGCGCCTGTGCACGCGAGAGTCCGAGCGAGCGCGCCGCCGCCTCCTGGCTCGGGTGCACGGAGTCGATCCCCGCCCGGTACACCTCGGAGACGTAGGCCGAGTAGACGAGCACGAGCGAGACGACCCCCCAGAAGAAGGCCGAGCGGGGGACGCCCCCCACATCGAGTGCCGGGGCCCCGAAGCCCAGGATGTAGATGACGAGGATCGTCGGGACGGCGCGGAAGAGGTCGGTGTAGACGAGCGCGAGCGCCCGGAGGGGAAAGAAGACGGACCCCGGGAGGCTCCTGAGCAGCGCGAGCCCGAGCGCGAGCACGAGGATGAGCACCTCCGCCACGCAGAAGATCTGGATGTTGATCCAGAACGCGGCGAGGATGTCGGGAAACGAGTCCCCGAAGATGTCGCCGTCGAGGAACGACCGCCGGACCTCGGGCCAGCCCGGCGAGCGGACGACGAGGACGACGATCAGCCCGAAGAAGACGACCGTGCTGACGACGGCGACGGGGACGCTTCTGGCGCCCCCGCCCAGGATCCGCGAGCGACGACCCAGTGGGCCTACTCGAGCACGGGCGCGCTCGCCTTGTCGGAGAGCCACTCCTGCTGGAGGTCAGCGAGCGTCCCCTCCGACTTCAGCGTCGCAAGCGCCCCGTTGACGCAGTCGACGAGCGTGCTGTCCTGCTCGAACACCATGCCGAAGCGCTCCTGCTCCCCAGCGGCAGGGAACTGTCCGACGATCGTGCCGTTCTCGATCTGCGCGGCGGTGACGTAGAACGCGGTCGGGAGGTCGACGACGATGCCGTCGATCTGCTTCGCCTTCAGCGCCGAGATGACGTCGTTGTTCGTGTCGTAGACGGAGGGCTCGGGACCGGGATCGATGCTGTCGGTGATGTACTCGTAGCTCGACGTCCCGACCTGCGCGCCGAGCTTCGCATCGCGGAGATCTTCGATGCTCGCAGCGTCAGCGAGCTCTGAGTTCTTGAATGCCACGAGCGCCTGGTTGACGTCGTAGTAGGAGTCGCTGAACTCGACGCTCTTCGCGCGCGCCGGCGTGTAGGAGACCTGGTTGATGTCGAAGTCGAAGCTCTTCTGCCCCGGCCTGAAGGCCTGGTTGAAGGGCACGACCTTCCACTCCACCTCGTCGCGCGTGAACCCCAGCTCCTCTGCGACGGCGTAGGCCACGGCGCTCTCGAACCCCTCGCCGGTGGTCGGGTCGCCGATCTTCCACTTCGATCCCGGGCCGGGCTTGCCCCCGAACCAGGGCGGGAAGGCGGGGTTGTCGGTGCCCACGGTGAGCTTCCCTTCGCTGACGAGGTCGAGGCTCTCCTTCCCGCAGTCGGCTCGCGAGGCAGCCGTCGTCGTCGCCTGCGTGGTCGCGCCGGCGACGGACCCGTCGTCGTCGCCCCCGCATCCGGCAGCGAGGATGCTGAAACCTGAAGCGAACACGAGCAGCAGCACGAGCTTGCGCATGGTGTCTCCTTCGCGGGGGCAGTCGCTCCGATGCTACCCGCCTGGGTTTACGTGGGCTCCGAATGGTGAGAGACTTGCATTCATCGAGCCCAGGGAGCGCTAAATGGCAGGCGTCATCTTCGAGGACGTCAGCAAGATCTATCCGGACGGAACACGGGCGGTCAACGCTGTCGACCTCGAGATCGACGACGGCGAGTTCATGGTCCTCGTCGGCCCTTCCGGATGCGGCAAGACGACCGCCCTGCGCATGGTCGCCGGTCTCGAGGAGATCTCGGAGGGAGTGCTACGGATCGGCGAACGCATCGTCAACCACGTGCCCTCGCGCGACCGGGACATCGCCATGGTCTTCCAGAGCTACGCGCTGTACCCGCATCTCACGGTCTACGAGAACATCGCCTTCGGTCTGCGCCTGAAGAAGGTGCCGAAGGACGAGATCGACCGGCGCGTGCAAGACGCCGCGCGCGTGCTCGGCCTCGACGGGTACCTCAAGCGCAAGCCGCGCGCCCTCTCGGGCGGGCAGCGCCAACGCGTCGCGATGGGGCGCGCGATCGTGCGCCAACCCCAGGCGTTCCTCATGGACGAGCCGCTCTCGAATCTCGACGCCAAGCTGCGCGTGCAGACCCGCGCCGAGATCGGTCGACTCCAGACAGACCTCGGCGTGACGACGCTCTACGTCACGCACGACCAGGTCGAGGCGATGACGATGGGCGACCGGGTTGCCGTCATGCGGAAGGGCGAGCTCCAGCAGGTAGCGCCGCCGCAGGAGCTCTACGACCATCCGGTGAACCTCTTCGTCGGCGGCTTCATCGGCAGCCCCTCGATGAACCTCGTCGAGGCGACCCTCGAGCGCGCGAACGGCTCGATCGCCGTTGCCCTCGGGAGTCAGCGCATCGAGCTGCCCGAGGACGTGCTCGCACGGCGACCTGCGCTCGGGGCCTACCAGCACAGGCCGCTCGTACTGGGCATCCGGCCCGAAGACCTCGAGGATGCTGCACTCGAGGCCGGCAGCCCTCAGAACCAGAGGATCAAGGGCCGTGTCGAGCTCGTGGAGTCGCTCGGCTCGGAGAAGGTCGTGCACTTCGCGATCGACGCCAAGCCGGCGGTGACCGAAGAGATCCACGAACTGGCGCAGGACGTCGGCGCCGAGGAGGTCGGACGCCAGCTCACAAGCAGCGGAGCCACGCTCGTGGGGCGGTTCGACGCGCACGCCCGCCTCGAGGCAGACCAGGAGCGCGACGTCCTCGTGGACACGCGCGCGCTGCATTTCTTCGATCCCGAGACCGGTCTCGGGATCTACGACGCAACAGAGGAGGGTGTTTCTGCATGAAGAGGTACCGTTTCCAGGTTCTTGCGCTTGGCGCGCTCGTCGCACTGGCGGTCGCGCTCGTCGCGGTCACGGCCGGAGGGGCGGGTACGTCGTCCAGCGCCTCGCCGAACGCCGCTGCGGGCGCGTCCGGCAACGTCGCCGTCATCTCGGAGGCGTCGGGCGCCGACCAGGCCTCGTTCCAGGCCGTCCTCGCGCGCTTCCAGCAGCGCAATCCGAACATCAAGGTCAAATACACCTCCGCAGGGCGCCAGCTCTCGACGATTCTCTCCACGGCGATCCAGGGCGGCAACCCGCCCGACGTCGCGCTGCTGCCTCAGCCCGGGCTCATGCGCGACCTCGTCGCGCGCAAAGCGCTCAAGCCGATCACCTTCCTGCGTGGCACGATCGCCGCGAACTGGGCGGCGGGTTGGCTCCAGCTCGGCACGGTCAACGGGAAGCTTTACGGCCTCTACTACAAGGGGGCCAATAAGTCGACCATCTGGTACAACGTCAAGGCGTTCAAGGCCGCGGGCGTCTCGCCCCCGAAGACGTTCCCTCAACTTCTGAAGGTCGCCGACACGCTGAAGGCCTCGGGAACGCCGGCGTTCTCGATCGGCGGCGCGGACGGGTGGACGCTCACCGACCTGTTCGAGAACATCTACCTCCGCCAGGCGGGGGGGGCTAAGTACGACAGGCTGGCGAACCACCGGATCAAGTGGACCGACCCGTCGGTGAAGGCCGCCTTGCGCACGATGGGTCAGATCCTGCAGAGCGATAACATCGCGGGAGGCACCCAGGGCGGGGTGCAGACCGACTTCGCGACGTCGGTCACGCAGGCGTTCGCCGCCGAGCCAAAGGCGGCGATGGTGATCGAGGCGGACTTCGTGGCGGGCGTCATCACCGGCTCGACGAAGGCCAAGCCGCGCACGGACTTCAACGTCTTCAACTTCCCTTCGATCAGCGGCTCGCCGCCGTCGGTCGTGGGCGGCGGTGACGCCGTCGTCATGCTCAAGGACAACCCCGGCGCACGGGCGCTCATCCGCTACCTCGCGACGGCCGAGGCCGCCGAGATCTGGGCCAAGCGGGGCGGCTACTCCTCGCCGAACAAACGCGTGCGGCCGACCGCCTACTCAGATCCGATCACGAGGAGCACGGCCACGGGACTCGCGCGCGCCAAGACCTTCCGGTTCGACCTCTCAGACCTGCAGCCCGCGGCCTTCGGGGGCACGGTCGGGCAGGGACTCTTCAAGCTCTTCCAGGACTTCCTGAAGAACCCGAGCAACGTCGACGGCATCGCCGGCAAGATGGAGGCGGCAGCCGCGAAGGCCTACAAGAAGTAGCTGGTTGAGCGGAAGCATCACGGCGGAGCCCCCGACCGCGGGGGCTCCGCGAGCAGCGAGGCGGGCGCGACTGCGGGACTACGGGGTCGCCGCCGGTTTCCTCGCGCCGGCGCTGATCGTCCTCGGCGTCTGGATCGTGTACCCCACGATCCGGACGATCATCCGTAGCTTCTTCGACCGGACGGGCGAGACGTTCGTCGGGATCGACAACTACGAGGCGTTGTTCACGACCGACCTGCTCGTGACAGCGATCAAGAACAACGCGATCTGGGTGGGCGTCGTCCCCGCACTCGTGACGGCGATCGGGCTCATCTTCGCAGTGCTCACGGAGCGCGTCCGCTGGTCGGTTGCGTTCAAGACCGCCGTCTTCATGCCGATGGCGATCTCGCTGCTCGCCGCCGGGGTGATCTGGCGGATCATGTACCTCCAGGATCCGGATCAGGGAGCGATCAACGCGCTGCTCGCCTCGGCGAAGAACGTCGTCAGCCCAACGGGAGCGCTCTCTGCCGCGAACCCGTCCACACCGGCGCTCTCCGGCTCGCCCGAACGTGGCCTCGTGCTGCAGCGCGCGCTCGAGCGCGGGGCGGTCGCGCGACTCGGCCTGACGGCGATCCCGCCTGCCGAGGTGCCGGAAGGAGCTGCCCAGGCCGTCGAGCCCAAGCCGATCGAGAACGGCATCACCGGCGTCGTCTGGCGCGACTTCAAGCCGGGCGGCGGCACTCCCGGCCGGGTGGAGTCGCAGGAGCTCGGCCTCCCCGGTGTGAATGTTGAGCTGCGGGACGAGAGCGGAAAGAGCGTCGCCACCGCGACGACGGACGCGCGCGGCGTCTTCGCCTTCGAGGAGGTGGAGGAGGGGCGATACCGGGCCGCCATCGGCGCGGCGACGTTCGAGCGGCCGTTCGGGGGCGTCTCCTGGCTCGGCGCAGACCTGATCACGCCCTCGGTGATCATGGCCTACATCTGGGTGTGGGCCGGCTTCGCCATGGTCGTCATCGCCGCCGGCCTGGCCGCGATCCCCCGCGACGTGCTCGAGGCCGCAAGGACGGACGGGGGGACGGAGTGGCAAGTGTTCCGCCGCGTCACCGTTCCCCTGCTCGGACCGGTGCTGAGCGTCGTCTTCATCACCATGCTGATCAACGTCCTCAAGGTGTTCGACATCGTGCTGTCGCTCGCACCGGGGTCCGTCCAGGACGATGCGACGGTGATCGCTGTCTCGATGTGGCGGACGTCCTTCGGCGGGGTCAACGACTTCGGCCTCGGGTCGGCGATCGCGGTCTTCCTCTTCATCCTCGTCCTGCCCGTCCTGCTCCTCAACGTCCGACGCTTCAAGAGGGAGGTCTGACCCGTGGCCGTCGCCGAGTCCCAGGTGCGAGCACCCGTGGTGATCGACGAGCGCGTCGCAGCGCGGATCCTCCGTATCGTCGCAAAGGCGCCCGTGCACCTCGTGCTGGTCGTCGTAGGCCTGCTCTGGCTGATGCCGACCCTCGGCCTCTTCTTCACCTCGCTGCTCTCGCCCGCTGACATCGGCTCCGCCGGCTGGTGGCAGATCTTCTCGGAGCCGAGCCTGACGACCTTCTCGAGCTACCGGCGGCTCTTCGAGAACGACGCGATCATGTCGTCGCTCCTGACGACCACCATCATCGCGATCGGAGGCACGGTGCTTCCGATCTTCATCGGAGCGCTCGCGGGCTTCGCCTTCGCGTGGCTCGACTTCCCCGGTCGCGACTGGATCTTCATCGTCGTGATCGCTCTTCTCGTCGTACCGCTCCAGATGGCGCTGATCCCGATCTTCTCGCTCTACAACAATCTCGGCATCTTCGACACGGTCCTCAGCCTGATCCTCTTCCACACCGCCTTCGGGCTGCCGTTCGCGATCTTCCTGCTGCGCAACTTCTTCATCGGGATTCCCAAGGACATCCTCGAATCGGCGCGCATCGACGGCGCTTCCGAGCTGAGGATCTTCTTCCGCCTCATGCTGCCTCTGGGAATCCCCGCGATCGCCTCGCTGGCGATCTTCCAGTTCCTGTGGACGTGGAACGACCTCCT
>Ga0136620_10000127_pt1 | contig 31976 bp, 35 predicted proteins | sample AntDrymUQ4162106_2_FD_104806 | JGI IMG/M metagenome (GOLD analysis project Ga0136620, IMG submission 104806) | Polar desert sand microbial communities from Dry Valleys, Antarctica - metaG UQ416 (21.06) | ecosystem: Environmental > Terrestrial > Soil > Desert | place: Antarctica: Dry Valley... | reverse complement strand
TCAGCGAGACGACCGGCTCGGGCGAGCGCTCGTCCTTGTCCTGGTGCATACCCATCCGGGCGGCATCGTCGTAGAAGTTGACCAGCGCCGTGTCCGGGCGGTACGCCGCAGCCTGCGCCGGGTCGCCGTACGCCGCAAGGATCGCCTCCCGGCCGAGCCAGGCGAGCCAGTCCGGGAACGCCGCGACCGCGCCGCCGCCGGCGTCGTCCGCGGTCCGGGTGTAGCGATAGGGCTGCCAGTGCCAGCCCACGCATACCGTCCGCACCGACATGTGGTGCTCGCCCGGTAACCGGGCGGAGCGCATCGGCACCGGGCCGGCCGCCCAGTCGCGGCACGCCGTCACGAGCTGCCGCTGTTGCTCGACGCTCAGCCAGTCGGGAACGTGCACGGCGCCCGGCGCGACCTCCCGGCGTACCCGATCAAGCGGCAGCCTCACTGCGGCCCTGCCGTTAGGACGCATCGTGGAAGACCAGGCCGAGGGTGTGCCTGACCCCCGAACGCACGGTGCTCACGCCGTGTCGCATCGGGGCCGCCGACCAGCCGCGAGCAGATTCCACCGGCCGGTCCCGGGTGGTGAAGATCAGCCCGTTCCCCTGCAGCAGCAATGTCGCCGTCCCTCGCGACTGCGCCCGCGGCCGCTGCTCGACCATCAGGAACTCACCCCCGGTGTGGTCCACGCCAGGTTCGTCGAGGCCGATCACGACCTGCAGCGGGAACACCAGGTCGCCGTACAGGTCGCGGTGCAGCGCGTTCCAGTCGTCGGCGCGGTAGCGCAGCAGGATCGGTGTCGGCTTGACCTGTCCGGCGCCGTGGCACATCTCCAGCCACTCGTCGAGGGTCTCCGGCCACGGTGCGGGCCGGCCCAACTTGGCCGCCCAGTCTCGCGCGATCGGCAGCAGCCGCGGGTACAGTGCCGCCCGCAGTCCGGCCACCAGGTCGGGGAACGGCCGGGCGAAGTACCGGTACTGCCCCGACCCGAACCGGTAGCGGGCCATGTCGATGGTGGACCGGAAGCGGTCCACATCGTCGTACAGCCCGGAGATGCTCCGGCACTCCTCCGGCGTGAGGAGTTGCGGCGTGCTCGCGCAGCCGTTCGCGTTCAACTCGTCGGCGATCGCCGACCAGTCGGCCGCCTCGACGCGTTTCATGCGGCGGCCTCCAGTTGCAGCAGCGCTCTCTTGGCGGCCGCGCCGCCGGCGTACTGGCCCAGGGTCCCGTCGCTGCGCACCACCCGGTGGCAGGGCACGACGACCGGCAGCGGGTTCGTCGCGCAGGCCGACCCGACCGCCCGGACCGCCTTGGGGTTGCCGGCCACCACCGCGACCGCCGCATAACTCGCGGTCGTGCCGTACCCGATCTCCGAGAGGTGGGACAGGACGGTACGCCGGAAGCCGCGCGAGAGCTGCAGATCCAGCGGCAGGTCGAACACCTGCCGGCGGCCGGTGAAGTACTCCTCCAGCTCGGCCGCCGCCAGGTCGAGGCGGGCGGGGGCGCACAGGACCCGTGGGCTGACGCGGGTCGCCAGCTCATCGAGCACCGCATCGTGGTCCTGGCTGGGGTAGGCCACCCGGACCAGGCCCGCGTCGGTGGCGGCGAGCAGCAGCGTGCCGACCGGGGTGTCGAGGGTGCGGTAGGCGACGTCGAGGAGGTGGGCTTCGGCTGCGGCCGCCTCGAGGCGGGCATGCAGACGGTGCAGGGCTGCATCCTCGATCTCGGGCAGATCGGTGAACATCTCAGTCATCGGTGGCTCCTGGTGTCGGCAGGTAGGTCTTGCGGAGGGTGGCGATGCCGTCGGCGGCGGCGCGGCGCGCAGCTTCCGGCGTACCGCCGAGGATGTCGGCGACTTCGGCGTACGGCAGGCCGGCGAGGTAGTGGTAGGCGACGGTCTGGCGTTGCTTCAGCGGCAGCTCCTTGAGCGCCGCCACCAGGTCGGACTGCCAGCTCCCCGGTACGCCGTCGCGAGTGGGTTGCTCCGGGACGTCAGCGGCCGGCCTCGGCTGGCGCGCCTGCGCGCGGAGCTGGTCGATCGCCTTGCGGTGGGCAATCGTGACCAGCCAGGCCTGGACGTTGCTGCCTGGCCGAAGATCCGGATAGGCCCGCAGCGCGGAGAGGAACGTCTCCGACCAGGCGTCGTCGGCCGCCGTTGTGCCGAGGATCGCGCGGCAGACCCGCAGCACGGTCGGCCCGTGCTCGGTGACGATCGCTTCGAACGGTTGCGCTCTCACAGTGGGCAAACGCCTCGGCTCGGTCGGATGAGGTCGGCGGGTCAGAAGAGCCTGGCCATGGGTCGCTCCAGGTCGAGCAGGAACCGCTTGCGCACCAGCCCGCCCGCGTAGCCGGTGAGGCTGCCGTCGCTGCCGACGACCCGGTGGCACGGCACCACGATGACCAACGGATTCCTGCCGTTCGTCGCTGCCACGGCGCGAAGCCTGTCAGGCCGGCGGATCGTGCCGGCGAGCTGTCCGTACGTCCAGGTCTGCCCGTAGGGAATCGTTGCGACGGCCTGCCAGACACGGCGCTGGAAGTCCGTGCCCACCGCCCGAGTGCGGACGGTGAAGTCGCAGCGGTCACCGGCGAAGTACTCACCCAACTGCTCGGTGATCTCCTCGAAACCGCTGCCGACCCGTGGGCCGAATGCGGGGCTCTCCGGCCGATGCAGCTGGCCGTCGAGACAGACGCCGCTGAGTACGCCGTCCGTAGCCACCAATGTGATGTCGCCGATCGGTGAGTCGATGATCGTGTGCTTCATATCTGGTAGACGCGCAGCGTCCAGCAAACGTGAGGTGGACTCACCGACCTGCTTGCCGCCACGGGTTGACCAACTGCACGCCAGTGTGCTCGAAGTCCGCGACGTTGCGGGTCGCCAGCGGTGCCCGGAGTCTGCGGCAGATCGCGGCGATCTGAGCATCAGCGACGCTGATCGGCCGGCCGAGCCGCTCCCGATGGGAAACCAGGTTGGCGTAGTGCGATGCGGCGACCAGATCGAATGATTCGACGCGGTCACGAAGATCCTCGTCCAGCAGAGCGCGAACCGCCGCCGCGAGGGTGTCCCGGCGCCGACCTGATGGCAACCTGGCCGTCCCGTACCACAACTCTGCCGCCGTGACGGCGGTGGTCACGACCTCACTCCCGGGGAAGGAGTCGAGCCACACTAGGACGCCCGGGTCGGGGCTGTGACGGATCAGTTCCGACAGCACATTCGTGTCGAGAACAATCACTGGTCAAGGACCGCGGCACGAGGCTTGTCCTCCCGGGTCGGCAGCTCGAGTTCCACCCCGCCCAACGCTGCGAACCTGGCATGGATTCGGGTACCGAGGCCGTCGGGCAGCTGACGTTCGGACACCGAAGCCCGCAGGATGACCCTGACCTCCTCCTCCATCGACCGACCGTTGCGAGCCGCCCGAACCCGCAGCTGAGCCCTTGTGTTGTCATCGAGCCCGCGGATCGTCAGCGTTGCCACGAACCCAGCCTAGTGCTGTCATTGACAGCATTGCAAGCACTCCGAAGCCGAAGCCCGCAAAGAGCCTGCATCCGCATGCGCGGTGCGTAGAGAACGCTGGTGGAACGTTTGGAAGGTTCGGCAGCTGCCCTTCAACGAGCTTCGCGACGGAAGCCTCGTCCTGCTCCTCAACTCGTGGCCGGAAGGCGGACGCCTGTCCTGGCTGGTTCGAGCTCGGAACGTTCACACCGAGGTGCGGCAAGACAAGGACTCGGCCGTGAGCGCCATCGCCTCCTGGGGCGGCTTGCCGCCTAGCCAGGTCAGTGGGAACCCCTATACCGCTCAGTGGGCGGCAGATGCAGGTGTCGTCATCTTCTGGAGGGCCGAGCCGCTGGCACGCGTCGACGTGCCCCGGCCGGAACAGCTTGCATTGGGCCGCGACGGTTGGGGGTCACCGACGACCAAGCCCTGAGTTCTTGGGGCATCCACCTACCGGCGGCGGCGCTTGGTGCGGCATTGGGCCGGCATCTCCGACTGGTTCCAACATGGCTGGCAGGGGCGGCCAAGGGCGTCGCTTGACGTTGCGATCAGGAACGCCATCGAGCAGCGGGCTGTGACAGTGGCCAAGGACTGGGTGTCATCGCAACGGCTGGACGGCAGTGCGAGACGTCGGCGCCGGGAAACTCGGGGGGGATCTGGAAGCGGTCGACAGCTCTGGCGTCAGGCGACTCATCGAGGTCAAGGGAACGACGGGCACTTCAGTCTCGGTGGAGGTAACGAAGCACGAAGTCGACTCTGCCATTCAGCACGGTTGTCTACTCACTCGTCGTCGTGCGCGACATCGATGTCCCCGCCGGCGGCACGCCGAGAGCGACCAAAGGTGTCGTCTCTGCGTTCGACCCGTGGGCGCCAAAACGGTCCGAACTCGTAGAACAGAGATTCCGGTGGCAACCGGCGACGTCACGGTCGGAGCCGCCCTGAAGCACGGCGAATATCCGACATCGGAGATGATTACTGTCGCTGGATAACCGCAATCACCTCCAATCGTGCGCGGTGCGCAGGCAGCGCAGCAGGCTGCCCCGTCCCTCGGCCAGTTCGCGGCCCTGCTCGACGCACACAGTGCGTTGGGCACACAGTCGGACAGCAACGACGCTGGCGTCACGTGCCGGCACCCCCGTTTCCAACTCACACTGCGCGGTCGACAGCGCAACCGCGTCAGCACGGCGGCGTTGGACAGGACGCCCCGCCACGCGAGGTTGTCCCCGCACCCGGTCCTCCGGCAGGCGTGCCGACGGTGGCCGCCGGCGTGCACACCACCCGTTCGCCGCGGATCGAGCCGGACAGCGCTGCTGGCGCTACGTCCGTAGCTTTGGCTGGTATGGCGCTCAGCCCTACGGACGTAACCGGGTCGGCCCGGTGACAGCGCTGGACGCGGTGCCCTGGCCGAGGGTTCCGACGCCGGCCGCCGCTGTCGTCGTACCACTGGGCTCGACCGAGCAGCACGGTCATCATCTGCCGTTCGACACCGACACGGCAGTGGCAGCCGCACTCGCGCAGCGCTTGGTGGCGGCACGGCCGGAGTTCGTGCTGGCACCCGCGCTGGCGTACGGCGCCAGTGGGGAGCATGAAGGGTTTCCCGGCACCCTGTCGGTGGGCTGCGAGGCGCTGGAGCTGGTCCTCGTCGAGCTCGGCCGCTCCGCCTCTCGTTGGGCCTCCCGGTTTCTTGTCGTCAATGGCCACGGCGGCAACCTGCAGCCGCTGGACGCCGCTGTTCGTCGATTGCGCTCAGAGGGACGTGACGCCGCCTACTGGATGCCGCAGCTGCCGGGAGGCGACGCCCACGCCGGTCGGACCGAGACCTCACTGATGCTGGCGCTGCGCCCGGCAGCCGTATGTTCCGACGCCGCAGTGGCAGGGCCGACCACGCCGCTGTGCGATCTGCTGCCGTCGATTCAGGCCGCGAACGTCGCGACGGTCAGCCCGAGCGGGGTGCTCGGCGACCCAGCCGGAGCCTCGGCTGAGGAGGGCAGGGCGTTGCTCGCTGAGCTGCTGGCGGACCTGTGCGGTGCGGTCGATCGGTGGCTGGCCGGAACGGCGTCCGAAGAAGCGTGAGGTAATAGTTCACGGCCACTCGGACCTCACGGCCCGCGTAGGGTGCGCCAGCGTGGAGGAGCAGCCGCGGGTTGCCGTCGTCACCGGCGCGGCGCGGGGGATCGGTGCGGCCGTCGTACGCCGGCTGGCCGGCAGCGGCTGGCGCGTGATCGCGGTCGATGCGTGTGCGGACGACGCTGCGGTGGGCTACTCCTTGGGGACGAGGGCTGACCTGGACGCCGTCTGCTCGCCGTACGGCGACGCGGTGCGCGCTGTGGTCGCCGACGTGCGGGATCTGGCCGGAATGCACCGGGCCGTCACCACCGCGGAGGACAGCTTCGGTGGCCTTGACGCGGCCGTCGCCGCGGCCGCGGTCATCGCCGGCGGTCATGACGCGTGGGACACCGACGAGCAGACCTGGCGGGTGCTGCTCGATGTCGACGTTCTCGGCGTGGCCAACCTGGTCAGGGCCGCGGTCCCGGCGCTGCTGCGCCGACCCGAGCCGCGTACCGGCCGGTTCGTGGCGATCGCCTCTGCGGCCGCGCATCACGGGCTGTGGCGGCTGTCGGCGTACAACGCCGCCAAGCACGCGGTTGTCGGCCTGATCCTGGGGCTGGCCGCCGACCTACGTGGCAGCGGCGTCACGGCGACAGCGGTCAGCCCCGGCTCGACTCGCACCGCGATGCTGGAGGCGGCGGCGTCCCTCTACGGGCTCGACGACGTCGAGGAGTTCGCCCGGCATCAACTGACGGAGCGGCTGCTCGACCCGGACGAGGTCGCTGCGCCGGTCGGGTGGCTGTGCTCGGCCGAGTCCGCCGCGGTGACCGGCAGCGTCTTGCACACCGACGGCGGCTTCACCGGGTGACTCGCCGACCGGGGTTGGGCCCCCGCATTCCGGCGTTGCCCCCCGAGGACGTGGACACGCCGGCTCGGCGACGGCGTGTCCTCGCGGCCAGGGGGCAACGCCGGGAGGAGCGGGTGGCGCCCCGCGTCGGGAAGCCGCCGAGAACGGCACAGCTGCCGAACGGGTTCTGTGTCGAAGTAGATCCGCGGGTTCGGTGGCTGAACGCCGGCCGGGTGCTCCTCGGCGGGGCTCCCCTGCGACTGCTCCGGCTGTCGCCCACCGCGGCCAGACTGCTCGCCGGCAGGGCGACGCTTCAGGTCTGCGACAACACGACTGCCGCGTTGGCCCGCCGGCTGCTCGACACCGGTGTCGCCCATCCGCGCCCGAGCGGGCCGCCGGGCACCGCTGATGTCACCGTCGTGGTTCCGGTCCGTGATCGACCTGGCGGCTTGGACCGGCTGCTCGCCGGCGTACGCGAGACTGCGGGGCGGATCCCGGTGCTGGTCGTGGACGACGGCTCCCGCGACGCCCTCGCCGTACGCCGAGTGTGCGGCACGCATGGCGGGACCGTTGTCAGGCACGAGGTCGCCCGGGGGCCGGCCGCCGCCCGAAACACCGGGCTTGCCATCGCCACGACGCCCATCGTGGCTCTCCTCGACTCCGACTGCGTGCCGCTTCCCGGTTGGCTGGACCGCCTGCGGTCCCACCTCGACGACCCGCTGGTCGCCGCCGCCGCCCCACGGATCGTCGCGGCGGAGACGGGGATGCCGGGCTGGCTCGCGTCCTATGAGGAAGTGGCGAGTTCCCTGGACCGGGGACCTCGGGAGGGACCGGTACGTCCGCACGGCGGCGTCCCCTTCGTCCCGAGCGCGGCGCTGCTGGTCCGCCGGACGGCTCTTGGTGTCGGCTACGACGAGACGATGCACGTCGCCGAGGACGTCGACCTCGGGTGGCGACTGGTCGCGGCCGGCTGGCGGGTGCGCTACGAGCCGACGGCCCTGGTCGCACACGAGCACCGAACCTCCGTGGTCGCGTGGGCCCGCAGGCGAGCGTTCTACGGCACCGGCGCAGCCAAACTAGCTGCACGGCACGGCTCGGCTGTCGCGCCGGTGGTGCTTTCACCCTGGTCCGCAGCGGCCTGGACCGCGCTGCTCGCCGGCGGCCGGGGTGGACCCGTGTACTCAGCGGCCATCCTGGCCTGGGCAACCGCCCGGCTGGCTAACCGGCTGACCGGAGTCGGCTCGCGGTGGCCGCTGGCCACACGGCTCGTCGCGCTGGGCACCGCATTCGCCGGGCGGCAGCTGGCCTCGGCGGTCGTGCGGCACTACTGGCCGATCAGCCTGATGGTGGCGGCCGGCAGTCAGACCGCGCGACGGGTGATTGCGACGATCGCCGTATTGGACGGCATCCTCGGGTGGTGGCCGCATCGGCATCGGGTACCCCTGCCCGGGTTCGTCCTCATCCGCCGTCTGGATGACCTCTGCTACGGCGCCGGCCTCTGGTGGGGCGTCTGCCGATCGGGCCGGCTGGGTGCCCTCCAACCGAAGTTCGGCCACGCATAGGTTCGCGCGGCGGCGCATGGCAGGCGACGTCCATACTCTGCGGCATGACCAGCGTGCGCTTTCCCAGCGGCGACACCGACCTCGAGGGCTGCCTCGCCGTACCGGCTGGTGCAGGTCCGTGGCCCGGGATCGTGGTCGTCCACGACGTCTTCGGTTTCCGCGGGGACGTCCGGGACCAGGCCGACCGCATCGCCGCCGAGGGATACTTCGTCCTCGCGCCGTCGCTCTACTCACGCGGGCGCAAGCCCGGCTAAATGATCGCGACCATGAGGGCCGCCATCACCCGGCAGGGCCAGGCGTTCCACGATCTGGACGCGGCTCGGTCCTGGCTGGTGGCCCACCCGGAGTGCACCGGTCAGGTGGGAATTCTGGGGTTCTGCCTCGGGGGCGACCTCGCGATGATGTGCGCGCCGCGCTACGACTTCGCGGCAGCCTCGGTGAATTATGGCGCGGTGCCGAAGGACGCCCAGACCGCGTTGGCCGGTTCCTGCCCAGTGGTCGGCAGTTGGGGACGTAAGGATCTGCGGCTGCGGGGGTCCGCCGCCCGGGCGGGCGCGGCGCTGGACGCCCTCGGCGTGCCGAACGACGTCAAGGAGTACCCGACGGTGGGGCACGCCTTCCTCAACGCGTTGCCGCCGACGTTCAAGGGCAAGTACAACCCGCTGGCCGCCGCGACGGCGGTCAACTTCCGGGACCCGGCCGCCGTCGAGGACGCCTGGCGAAGGATCTTCGCCTTCTTCGACGGGCACGTATGCCGCAACAACACCTCGGACTAGCCGACCCGCGATGGCGCGACTGCTCGGCGCTGCGGCCTGTCCATTGGGGGGGTTTGTCAGCGCAACTCTTGTGCGCGGTGGCCGGGTCCGGTTGTCTGAGCGTGAGGAAGACGTGCCCCCAGCGGGACACGTCCTGTTGTCGCTGCGCCCTGGAGGGCCATCGGCCACCTCGCATGTGAGCCACATCTATGGAGGGGTGAATGACCCGAATCAAAGTAACCGTCGACGGGGTGGCCTACGACGACGACGTAGAGCCGCGCCTGCTGCTCGTGCACTACCTGCGTGAACGCCTTGGCAAGGTCGGCACCGTCGTCGGCTGCGACACCAGCAACTGCGGCGCATGCACCGTGCTCATGGACGGCAAGTCGGTGAAGAGCTGCACGGTCCTCGGCGTACAGGCCGACGGCGGCGAGATCACCACGATCGAAGGCCTGTCGACGGACGGAAGACTGCACCCGGTGCAGCAGGCCTTCCACGAGGCTCACGCCCTGCAATGCGGCTTCTGCACCCCGGGCATGATCATGGCCACGGTCGACCTCCTCAGCGAGAACGCCAACCCGAGCGTCGAGGAGATCAAGGACGGCATCGAGGGCAACCTCTGCCGCTGCACCGGTTACCAGAACATCATCAAGGCAGTCCAGGCCGTGTCCTCCGGAGGAACCCAGTGACCGTCACCGAAGAGCGACCTACCTCGGAGGTCGGCAAGGCCCGTCTCCGCAAAGAAGACGCCCGCCTGATCACCGGCCAGACCAACTGGACCGACAACATCGTCGTCCCGGGCATGCTGCACCTGGCCGTCCTGCGCAGCCCGATGGCGCACGCCAAGATCACCAACGTCAACATCGACGAGGCCAAGGGCCGGCCCGGCGTCATCGCCGTATTCACCGGCAAGGACTTCGCCGAGGAGCAGGGCACGATCCCGTGCGCCTGGCCGGTCACGCCGGACATGGTCAACCCCGGCCACCCGTCGATCGCGGTGGACGAGGTCAAGCACGTCGGCGAGGCTGTGGCCATCGTGGTCGCTCGGGACAAGTACGCCGCCCAGGACGCGCTGGAGCACATCGACGTGGACTACGAGTCGCTGCCCGTCGTACTGGAGATGGAAGCCGCCGTGAGCGACGGCGCCGACAAGGTGCATTCCCACATCGACGGCAACCAGTCGTTCTCGTTCGTCTTCGACGCCGGGGAGGCCGGCACCGGCGAGCCGACCCAGGAGGCGTTCGACAACGCAGAGGTTGTCGTCAGCCGCCGGTTCGTCCAGCAGCGGCTGATCCCGGCGTTCATGGAGCCGCGGTCCACCGTCGTGCAGCCGATCGGTGACGGCTTCACCATGTGGACGTCCACCCAGGTGCCGCACATCCTGCGGCTGATGCTGGCGCTGACCCTCGGCGTCCCCGAGCACAAGCTGCGGGTGATCGCCCCTGACGTCGGCGGCGGGTTCGGCGGCAAGCTGCAGGTGACCCCCGAGGAGGTCATCTGCATGATGGTCTCCCGCCGCCTGCGCAAGCCGGTCAAGTACACCGAGTCCCGCAGCGAGTCGCTGATGTCGGCCCATCACGGCCGTGACCAGATCCAGTACATCGACATCGCCGCCAAGCGCGACGGCACGGTGACCGGGCTCAAGGTCCGGTTGCTCGCCGACATGGGCGCGTACCTGCGGCTGGTCTCGCCCGGCGTACCGGTCCTCGGCGCCTTTATGTTCCCCGCGATCTACAAGTTCCCGGCCTACCGCTTCCAGTGCGACGGCGTGTTCACGAACAAGACACCGACCGACGCCTACCGCGGGGCCGGCCGGCCCGAGGCGACGTTCGCGATCGAGCGGATCATGGACGAACTCGCGGTCGAGCTCGCGATGGACCCGATGGAGTTGCGCCGGAAGAACTGGATCAAGCACGAGGAGTTCCCGTTCACCACGGTGGCCGGTCTGACCTACGACAGCGGCAACTACGAGGCCGCGACGGACAAGGCCCAGCAGATGATGGACTGGGACGGGTTGAAGGCCGAACAGAAGCAGCGGCGTGAATCCAAGGACCCGGTGCAGCTCGGACTAGGGATCTCGACGTTCACCGAAATGTGCGGGCTGGCCCCCTCACGCGTTCTCGGATCGCTGTCGTACGGCGCCGGCGGCTGGGAGCAGGCCTCGGTCCGGATGCTGCCGACCGGCATGGTCGAGGTGGTGACCGGGACATCCCCGCACGGTCAGGGCCACGTCACGGCGTGGAGCCAGATCGTCGCCGACCAGCTCGGCGTTCCGTTCGAGAACATCGGCGTCGTGCACGGTGACACCGCCTCCTCACACAAGGGGCTGGACAGCTACGGGTCCCGCTCCCTCGTCGTCGGCGGCATCGCGGTCGTCAAGGCGGCGGAGAAGGTGGTGCAAAAGGCCAAGCGGATCGCCGCGCACCTGCTGGAGGCCAGCGAGGACGACCTGGACTTCAAGGACGGGTCGTTCAGCGTCCGCGGTACGCCGGACAGCAAGATGTCCATCCAGGAGATCGCGCTGGCTACGTTCGCCGCCCACAACCTGCCCGACGGCATGGAGCCGACCCTGGACTCCGACGCCACCTTCGACCCGGAGAACTTCTCCTTCCCGCACGGCACCCACCTGTGCGCCACCGAGGTGGACACCGAGACCGGCCGGGTCACGATCCGCAAGTACGTCTGTGTCGACGACGTGGGCGAGGTGGTCAACCCGCTGATCGTGGAGGGCCAGATTCACGGCGGGCTGGCGCAGGGGATCGCGCAGGCGCTGTTCGAGGAAGCCATCTACGACGACGACGGCAACCTGACCACGGGTTCGTTCGTGGACTACCTGGTGCCTTCCGCGTCGGACCTCCCGCACTTCGACACCGACCGCACGGTCAGCCCCGCGACCAGCAATCCGCTGGGCGTCAAGGGCGTCGGCGAAGCCGGCACGATCGCCTCGACGCCCGCCGTCGTGAACTCCGTCATCGACGCGCTGCGTTATCTCGGCGTCGACGACATCCTCATGCCCATGACGCCGGAGCGGGTGTGGCGGGCGGTCAAGGACGGTTCCAGCGGGGGCGAGCGTGCCGCCGAGGGGTCCCTTGCGTACTCGGCTACCGCCGACACCGAGGAGAGTGCGCTGTGATCCCCTCCGCGTTCGAGTACGTCCGTCCATCCACAGTGGACGAGGCGCTTCAGGCGCTCGGCGGCGGGGGAGACGTCAAGCTCCTGGCCGGCGGGCAGTCGTTCATTCCGGTCATGCGGCTTCGCCTCGCCGCGCCGGAGACAGTCGTCGATCTGGCCAAGATCGAGGAGCTACACGGTGTCCGGGACGACGGCGAGGCCATCGTCATCGGCGCGATGACCACGCACCACGAGATCCTCAAGGATCCGTTGGTTCGCGAGCACGCCAACCTCATCGCACAAGCCACCGAGACGGTTGCGGACCCCGCGGTCCGTCATCGCGGGACGTTCGGTGGAGCGCTTGCGCACGCCGACCCGGCCGGTGACCTTCCGGCGGTTGCCCTGGCGCTGGACGCGGAAATGGTGATCGCCGGGACCGGGGGGCGCCGTACGGTGCCGGCGAAGGAGTTCTTCCTCGACTACCTCACGACCGCCGTGGGCGAGGACGAACTGCTTGTCGAGATCCGGGTGCCGAAGCTGTCCGGGGATTGGGGTTCCCACTACGAGAAGTTCAACCGGGTCGCGCAGGCCTGGTCGATCGTGGGGGTGGCCGCAGCGGTACGCCGGGAGAACGGGAACATCGCCGAGGCACGGATCGGCCTGACGAACATGTCGACGGTCCCGGTGCGGGCCGCAGGCGTGGAGTCCGCGCTGGTCGGTGGCGCAGCCACCGCCGAGGCGGTCGCGGCTGCGGCCGCGCACGCCGGCGAAGGGACGAACCCGACCGACGACCTCAACGCAAAGGCCGACTACCGCAGTCACCTGGCAGAGGTGCTCACGAAGCGGGCTGTGCTCGCCGCAGCCGGTCTCGACTGAGAGGGTGGACCCATGCAACTAGAGCACTCCTTCACCGTCCCGGTCGGCGTCGAGCAGGCGTGGGAAGTCCTGCTGGACATCGAGCGGGTCGCCCCCTGCATGCCTGGCGCCGTACTCGACTCGGTCGAGGGTGACAACTTCACCGGCCGGGTCAAGATCAAGCTCGGCCCGGTCAACCTGACGTACAAGGGTTCGGCGTCGTTCGTGGAGAAGGATGCCGACGCCCGGCGGGTCGTGCTGGACGCCAAGGGCAAGGACGCGCGGGGCAACGGGACCGCGGCGGCAACGGTCACCGCAACACTGGTCGGCGTCGGCGATTCGACCGAAGTCAAGGTCCTCACCGACCTGAACATCACCGGCAAGCCGGCGCAGTTCGGCCGTGGCGTGATGGTCGACGTGGGCAACAAGCTGATCGGGCAGTTCGCCAGCTGCCTGGAGGACAAGATCAGCGGCGGATCCGAGGTGGAGGCCGCCGCGAAGTCCGAGGCGGCTGCTTCCCCGCACGAGGAGGTGCCGGCCGAGGACAGCGCAGCGGCGCAGCCAGCGCCGTCGGAGTCCGCCTCGCCGTCGTCCGGCACCTCGCCGGCCGCCGACCTCCGAGGCAGCGCGTCGCCCGCCACGGCACCGCTTCGCGCCGAGCCGGCGCCAGCGGCCAGTCGGCCCCCCGCGGTTGCCGCTGCTCCGGCCCGCAGCCCCGCTCGTGAGCCGGAGCCGATCGACCTGCTCGAACTCGCCGGTGGGTCGGTGATGACCCGGGTGGCGCCCGCAGCCGGCGGGGTCGCCCTACTGCTGCTGATCTTCTTCTTCCTGCGCCGCCGCCACTGACCGTGCGCACGGCGGCCGGGGATTGATCAGCGGGCGCTGAGCGTTGACCCTGGACAGCAGGGTGCTCGCGCGCCCGCCGTCGGAAGGAAACGTCAGTGTTGGACCCCAACGATCTCTACCTGCTCGACGACGATCTGCCTGATCTCGTCAACCCGGTGCTTGTCGTGGCGCTGCCCGGCTTCGTCGACGCCGGCGCGGCCGGCCGGCTGCTGGGCCGGCAACTGCTCGACACGCTGCCGAATCGGCCACTCGTCACGTTCGACGTCGACCAACTCATCGACCACCGCTCGCACCGCCCGGTCATGGTCTTCGCGGAGGACCATTGGGATTCCTATCGGCCGCACTCGCTGGCGCTGCACCTGATGCACGACGAGGCGAGCGAGCCGTTCCTGTTCCTCACCGGCCCCGAGCCGGACTATCAGTGGGAACGCTTCACCACCGCGGTACGAAATCTGATCGAGCGGTTCGAGGTACGGCTCACCGTCGGCATCAATGCGATCCCGATGGCGGTGCCGCACACCCGGCCCACCGGACTGACCGCACACGCCACCCGCCCGGAGCTGGTCGCCGGCTACGAGCCGTGGCTGGCCACGGTGCAGGTCCCGGGCAGCGTCGCGGCGCTGCTGGAGTATCGGCTGGGCGAGGCCGGCCAGGACGCCATGGGCTTCGCCGTACACGTGCCGCACTACCTGGCGCAGGCGGAGTACCCGGATGCCGCCGACACGCTACTCGACGCCATCGCCCGCGCCACCGGGCTCGTGCTGCCGCGCGCGGAGTTACGCAGCGCCGCCGAGCAGACCCGAGGAAAGATCGACGAGCAGGTCGGCCGTTCGGAGGAGGTGGCGGCCGTTGTCCACGCGCTGGAACAGCAGTACGACACCTTCGCCGAGTCCCGCGGCAGGGTCCCGCTGATGACCGCCGACCGCGAGTCGCTGCCAACAGCTGATGAGCTCGGAGCGGAGCTGGAGCGTTTCCTCGCCGAGCAGAACCGCAAGGACGACTGATCGGCCGGAGAGGACGAGCTGAGCCATGGCTGTTGAGTTCAACCACACGATCGTCGGCTCGCGGGACAAGCGGGCTGGCGCCGCGTTCCTGGCCGACGTACTCGGACTGCCCGACCCCACACCGTTCGGCCCGTTCATGGAGGTCCGGCTGGACAACGGGGTCAGCCTGGACTTCATCGAACATGACGGTGAGATCGCGTCCGCCCACTACGCGTTCCTGGTCACCGAGACCGAGTTCGACGGTGTTCTGGGCAGGCTCCAGGCGAAGGGCGTGACCTACTACGCCGACCCGGGACACCGGGAAGCCGGCGATATCAACACGAACGACGGCGGTCGTGGCATGTACTTCGACGACCCGAACGGTCACAACCTCGAGGTCTTGACCCGGCCGTACGGCAGTGGTCCGGCCTGATTCGATGAAGTTCATTGAACTGCGCAGGCACACCGACAACGACGGCGACCAGCTGACCGACGAGGGCGTCACCGCAGCGGAGCGGATTGCCGGCCGGCTGCACCCGCGGTACGACATGTTCGTGTCCAGCGGAGCGGCCCGGGCCAGCCAGACTTTGCAGATCTGGCGCACAGCGGTGGGCGGCGAGCCGCCGGTCGAGGAGCAGACCGGGCTGCGGTCGCGGCAGGAGGACCGCTGGCGGGACGCCTACAAGTCGGCGGGCAGCGGGGAGCTGGCGCGGATGCGCGACGCCGACCCGGAACTGGTGCTGGCGGACTCGGCCACGCTCGCGGCCGCGCTGACAGAGATCTTCGACCGCCTGCCCGAGGGTGGACGGGCGCTGGTCGTCGGCCACAGCCCGACGAACGAGGCGGCGGTCCTCGGCCTGACCGGTGAGTTCGTCGACCCGCTCGACAAAGGGGCCGGAGTGCTCGTGATCCAGGAGGCCGGCAGCTACCGGGTGGAACCTGTCGGCTGACCGGGGCAATGATTGAATGCCCCGGATGAGCCGCCCAGCCCCGACCGAAGCGCTGGCGACGGCTCGGCGCAGGCCCGGCCGACAGGCCCGCGGGGTCGCCCTCTGCATCGTCTCGGCGCTGTCCTTCGCCGTCCTCCCGTTCGTGGCGAATGCGGCGTACGACGCCGGGGTGGGTCTGGCCGAGTTGCTGCTGCTCCGGTTCGCGATCGCGGCGGTCGTGCTCTGGCTCCTCGTGCTGCGCCGGCCCCAGTCGAGGCCTCGGGTCCGGACGGCGGCGGCCGGTTTCGCCTTGGGGGCGATCGGTTACGCGACCCAGTCCGCGCTCTACTTCGCCGCCCTGAACTACATCCAGCCGAGCCTGGACACGCTGCTGCTCTACACGTTCCCGGTCATCGTCTTCACCGTCTCGGTGCTTCGTGGACGGGAGCGGGCGACCGCCCTCCGGCTCGGTGCGTTGGTACTGGCCTTGGCCGGGGTCGCGGCGGTGCTGCTCGGCAGCGACGCCGGCAGCCTCGACCCGCTGGGGGTGGCGCTCGGGCTGGCGTCCGCTGCGGCGTATTCGACGTACATCCTCATCGGCGACGGCATCGACCCGGCGCTGGACCGGCTCACCCTCAGCGCGCTGATCTGCACCGGCGCGGCGTTGACATACGCGCTCGTCACGCTGAGCAGGGGCGGACCCGACTTCGGTTTCGACTCCGCCGGTTGGTTGTGGGCATCGATACTTGCGCTGGTCAGCACGGTCGTCGCGGTCGGGACGTTCTTCGCGGGGATGCGCCTGATCGGTGCCTCCACCGCCTCCATCGTGTCCTGCGTTGAGCCGGTCGCCACCGTGTTGATCGGGGTCAGCCTGTACGGCGATGCGCTGGGGCCGGTGCAGTTGGCCGGCGCCGCGGCGGTGGTGACGGCGGTGGTGTTGCTCCAGCTCAAGTCGCGACGGAGCCGCCTGCGGGAGGCGTGAGGCTCAGCCCTGTGCTCTGCGGCCGGACAGATCGAGTGCCGGAGTACGCCGGCCAGCACCGTAGCCGAGTCCATGCTGGTGCAAGGGACTGGCCTCTGAACTGCCGTGGTAGCGAATCCACCAGCGGCTGCAGTGCCGGCGGGAAGCAGCCGCTGCGCGTTGCGTCCGTACGTCTGAGCGGTATGGCGCTCGAACCTACGGACGTAAGCACTCTGACGGCGACCCGGTGGTCATCCTGTCTGGTTGAGCAATGGTTGCAGACCGAGTTTCTGCATCGTGGTGTCACGGACGTCCGCCAGGTATTCCATTGCGCCTGATTGGCCCTCGACATTCCAGGCCTGGCGAAGTGGCGTGAGTGAGTTCGGTTCCGGTCCAAGTTGGGCCAGCGCGTCCGCTCGGATGGTATCGATGGACTCGGCACGCCCGAGCAGGGGCAGACCATGCGCATAGCCGACCGTGTACCAATGGCTGGGAAACCCAATTCTCGGGTCCCGGGGCGAAGTACTTGGCATCAAGCTGAGCCATGAACCCTGCTGTTGTTCCCCAGTCGCGCCAGAAGTGGGTTGCCTCAGTCGAAAACCATGCGGCGGCCCCGTCCATCCAGTCTTCAGCGCTCCAATCGAAACGCTGACGACTCAGTATGTGCCAGTTGAGGTTGAATGAGCTGCTGCGGACGAACAGCGGCACCACGAAAGCCAAGAGCTTCGCCTCGTGCGGAAATGCTGCCGGATTGTAGTAAGCGACTTGAACCATCCAATCGTCGCCTGAGCGAGCCAAGTGGCCCGACCGCAGCACCACCCAATCTTCACCTAGTTGCGGCAAAAGCGTCCGCTTGGCGAAGAAGACCCAGTCCTTCTTACTGACCACGGACCCACCAGCGACCCAACATGAATCATCCGCGGGGGCGGATCGGCACTACGTCATTGAGCCGGAGTCCGTGGCGGGCAGTGTGCTCCCACCATCGTGCGGCGTTCGCGCTGCCGGTCTTGAGGATCACTCGGGGTGCCCGCGGGTCGTCGACGTCCTCGAAGTCCACCCGGTGAAACACCCGTCGTGCCACCAGTACACCGCCGGGCAGACCGGATCCGGGGCATCCCGGAACAACGCAGCCGCAACCTGCCTGAACACCGCGGCGAACCCCACAGCACGGTCGGAGGTGACCGTGTAGAGCAGCAGCACGCTGCCGGCCGGCGCAGCGACAAACGCCCCGTACGGCGACGGGTCCGGCAGGAACTGGTGCACCAGCATCAGCCCAGTAGCCACATAGGAATTGTTGTCCTTGGCGATCAGTCGCACCCGGTCCACCGGAGTGACCTCGTGCTCACGGTCGTCCAGCCCGCCAAGCTCCATGCGAACGGTATTGCCGATCGCCTCCTGCAGCAATTCTGATTCGAGTGACCAGGGGCAAGCGCGTTGACGTTTGCGGTCGTCTGGTCGGTAGCCATCTTCCCTGTCTACCAGCCGGTCAGCGCGAACCCGTCGGCCACCGCGGCGGCCAATGCCAAAAAGGCATTGGTGGTCGGCCGGCGCAGATCCGACATCGCGATGCGACCGCCGGCGACGAGGTGCGGATCGTAGGGAATCTCTACGACGGTCCGGCAGCGGTCGGCGAAGTGCTCCCGGACGGCCGCCGGGTCGATCGCCTGGGTAGCCGGGCGAACCGAACTGATCACCGCCACCGACCGGTACACCAGATCGCCGTAACCGTGTGCGACCAACCAGTCCAGCGTCTTCGCCGCCCGCGTAGCGCCGTCCACGCTCGGAGCGCCGACCACGACCAGGGAGTCGGCCAGGGCCAGCGTCCCGGCCATCGCCGAATGCACGAGCCCGGTCCCGGAGTCGGTGATGATGATGTTGAAGTAGCGCTCGAGAACGCCGACGACGGCGCGGTACTGCTCCTCGTCGAACGCGTGGGACGTCTCCGGATCCTGGCCCGAGGCCAGCACCTGCAGCCGCTCGGCCAGATACGTGTACGCCGAGACGTCCGCGTACGACGCGATGTCCGCGATCCCCGCGAGCAGATCGTGCACCGTTACCGTCACGTCGCCGGTCAGCCGCTCGGCCAGGGTGCCGGCGTCGGGGTTCGCGTCGATGGCGACCACCCGGTCACCCCGGTAGTGCGACAACGTCAATCCCAGGCAGGCCGTGGTCGTCGTCTTGCCGATGCCGCCTTTCAGTGACACCACAGCGATGCGGTGCCGGCCACTGACCGGCGTTCTGATCCGCCGGATGAGGTGGGCTTGATGACGCTCGGCGGCCGACAGGCCGGGGTTGATCGTGCCTCCCGTCGCCTTGTGCAAGATGCGCCGCCAACCGCTGCTCGGCACATCCTCACGGGGGCGCAGCAGGGTTGCCGACGCCAGGTCAGCCGCCGATGCCGACCGTCGCCGCGGCTGCTCGGGACCAGCGGCAGCCGGATGAGCCGGTATGACGACAGCAGGGCTGGTCGCCGGTTCCTTCCGGCGGCGGTGCGAGCGTGACGGCTGGCCGTTCTGCGGCCGACCGATGCCCTGTGGCGGCCGCGGCGGCTCCTGAGCGTCCGCAGCCGGGGGTTCGTCAGTCGCCTGCCGCGCCGGCGCTGGCTGCTCGCTGCCGACTTGCGCGACGGTCCCAAAGCGCTCCCATGCCGCCTTCCACCGCTGCTCGTCGGTGTATCGCACCGCCGGATCGCTGGGCGCCTCGTGGTCCGTCGCCGACCCGGCCGGAGGGCTCCGGTCTTGTTGCTCGGACACGAGACGCCCTCCCACTCTCGGCTGTCGGCACGGACCTGGCTTCGACCCGCTCGGACCTTCACGGTAGGCCCGCGGCCTCGATGTGGCCCGATCGTCCGTCGCGGCAGTGCTACCTGGTGTCCCCGGCCGGGTGCGCAAAGCCTTCGGCCACCGCCACGGCAGCCGCGAGAAAGGCTTCAGCAGTCGGCCGCTGCCATTCCGCCCGGTCTATCCGCCCGCCGGTTGCCAGGTGCGGGTCATAGGGGATCTCGGCGACCCGGCGACAGCGGGCCGTGAAATGGTTACGGAGGAGGGCCACGTTCACGTCCCCGGTGTCCGGGCGAAGCGAGCTGATCACCGCCACCGATCTCGCCACCAGCTCGCCGTAGCCGTGCACGACAAGCCAGTCCAGCGTCTTGGCCGCCCGACCAGCCCCGTCCACGGTCGGTCCGGCAACGACCACCAGGGAGTTCGCCAGACGGAGCGTTCCGGTCATCGCCGAATGCAGCAGCCCGGTACCGGAGTCGACGAGCACGATGTTGAAGAACCTGGCCAGCACCTCGTCGACAGCTCGGTAGCTGTTCTCGTCGAAGGCCTCGGACATCTCCGGCTGCTGCTGGGAGCCAAGGACCTGCAGGCGTTCGGCCAGCGACGTGTACGACGCGATGTCGGTGAAGGAGCGCACGTCGCCGACGTCGGCCAACAGGTCGCTGACACTCCTGCCGCGTTCGCCACCGGTCAGCCGCTCGGCCAGTGTCCCGGAATCCGGATTGGCGTCCAGCGCGACCACTCGGTCGCCCCGATGCTGGGCGAGTGTCAGGCCGAGGCAGGCCGTCGTCGTCGTCTTGCCGACCCCGCCCTTGAGCGAGATCACCGCGATCCGGTGACAGCCCTCCACCGGAGTGACAATCCTGCGCATGACATCCCGCTCGCGCTGTTCAGCAGCGGACAGCCCGGGGTTCACCGAGCCGCCGGACGCCTTGAGCAGGACGCGCCGCCAGCCCTTGGCCGGTCGGTCCGCTCGGGGGCGGAGCAGAGTCCGCGATGACAACTCCTCGGCCGAGGGGAGGCGTACGTCGGACTCCGAAGGGGCGAGCTGGGCTTCACCAGCTGGGACCGCCGGTGGCACGGGCGGCCTGACTGCTGGCGGCACCGCGCGGGAGGCTTTTTGTCGCTGATGCCGGGGTGCGCGGTTCGCTGCGACAACGGGTGCCGCGACGGGCTCGGCTGCGACGGCGGCCGGACCGAGTGGCTGTCCGTTCGCGTTGGCGGTGATCGGCGGATCATCGGCGGCGTCGCTGTCATCATGGGCAGCCTGGAACCGGTCCCACGAGGCCTGCCAGCGATGGTCATCGACCGGCCGGATGGGACGGCCCTCAGCTGGTTGGTCTCGCGGTTCGGCCGGCTGCCGGCCCGCATCTCGCCCGTCAGGCACCAGTGACGCCTCCTGTGTTCCGCGAGGCCCACTCCGTGCGATGGAACCCTGCGGGTTGCGGCACCCAGGCTAGCGCCCACCGCGACTGGGCAGCGAACGAACGTCAGCGGTGGGCCATGGTGAGCAGGTGAGAGCTGGCTCCCAACAGCGTCGGCTCGGCTTCGATCCGCCGTAGCCAGCCGAGCAGCAGCCCGCGCCGTACCGGGTCGTGGAGCAGCGCCCGCGATCACGCCCCCTGACACGACGACTCGCCCGAACTCACGCCACGCCTGAACCCGGTCCGCCCTGTCGATCAGGTGGTACAACGGGCCGAGTGCCAGCACCGCGTCGTACGACGCCTCGCCCTCGACCAACGCCCGCGCGTCACCCACCGCCGCCGTCACACCGGACAGTGCAGCTGCCTGCTCGACGTGCAACGGCACCGGGTCGACGACATGGACTTGGTAGCCGAGACCAGCCAGCCCGCATAGATGCCCGAGCCGCCGCCGACGTCCAGAACGCGAGCCAACCTAGACCGGCTAGGTTCTCCCGTCATGGGACTTCTTAGCGACCGGGTAGTCATCGTGACCGGTGCCGGTCGCGGTCTGGGCCGGGGCGAGGCGCTGGAACTCGCCCGGCAGGGTGCGGCCGTCGTACTCAACGAGTACGACGAGGCGACCGGTCAAGGGGTCGTCGAGGAGATCGCGGCCGGCGGCGGGCAGGCAGTGCTGGTGGCCGGTGACGTCAGCGAGGTCGAGGTGGGCGACCGGCTGGTCGAAGCGGCCGTCTCGCAGTTCGGGCAGCTGGACGCCCTGGTCAACAACGCGGGCATCCTGCGCGACCGGACGCTGGCAAACATGACTCCCGAGGAGTGGGACGCCGTCATCAGGGTGCACCTGCGCGGTCACTACACGGCCACCCACGCGGCCTGCGGCTACTGGAAGTCGACCCACCGGCCGGGGCACATCGTCCACACCGCGTCGACTTCGGGCATCCTCGGCAACTTCGGCCAGGCCAACTACGGGGCGGCCAAGGCCGGCATCGCCGCGTTCTCCACGATCCTCGCCCAAGAGATGATGAAGTACGGCGTCACGTCCAACGCCATCGCCCCGGCCGCGCGCACCGCGATGACGGAGTCGGCGTACGGCGAGATCGCCCAGGGCGAGGGTGAGTTCGACTTCTGGCACCCGGACAACGTGGCGCCGTTCGTGGCGTTCCTGTGCTCCGACGCGGCGGCGCACATCAGCGGCAAGGTGTTCGGCGTACAGGGTGACGTGGTGGAGATCTACCAGCCGTTCACGTCGGTCGCGGTGATCGAGAACGGCGGCCAGCGCTGGGACGCCGATCAGTTCGTCGAGCGGGTGGGCGAGCTATTCGAGGCCAGCGGAATCGTGCCGCAGGCGGAGTACATGATGACCAAGCTGCGCTACACGATGTCCAACCGCGGCTGAGGTGCCGACGCAGCCCGACCCGGCATGGCTGGTGAGCCGGGTGGCCGACGGCCAAGACCGGCTGGATGATTCGCTCCGCTCGCTGACCGAGACGCAGGCGCGGCAGCCTTCCGCGCTGCCGGGCTGGTCGCGTGCGCACGTGCTCGCGCACATCGCGGGCAACGCCACCGCCATGGCGGCGATGTTCGAGGGATACGCACGCGGCGAGGACGTCAGGCAGTACGGCGGATCACCGACGCGGCGGGAGGCCGAGATCGACGCCCAGTCAGCTCGGCCGCCGACGGCGCTCGTCGAGCTTGTGCGGGACAGCGGCGCGAGGTGCCTGGCAGCGTACCGCGCGATGCCCGACTGGGACGGGACGCTGCGGTGGCAGTCCGGGCGGTGGCCGGTCACCCGCGGTCCCGTCTCGCGCTGGCGGGAGATCGAGATCCACCGGGTCGACCTGGACCGGGGATACGCCGCAGCCGACTGGCCGGCGGAGTTCGTGGACTTCCACCTCGATCGCGAGCTGTCGCGGCTGGGCGACCGAGCCCCGGACGTTACGGTGCCCGACCTACCGGCGGCGGATCTGCTGGCGTGGCTGTTCGGCCGTGGCGGTCCCGGCCTGCCGCAGCTACCTGCCTGGGGCTGAGCCGGTGATGATCACGACCGCTCCGACCAGCGCACCGGTTGCTCCGCCGCATCACGGCGCGTTGTCATCGACGCGGCTGCATCGTGATGCACAGATGTAAGCTCGTGACATGCGTACGACCATCGACCTCCCCGAGGACCTGCACGAAATAGCCCGGTCCATCGCGCGGGACAGATCCCAGACGCTGAGTGAGACCGTGGCCGACCTGCTGCGGCGGGGTCTCAGCAGGGATGCCAGCCTCCGCGTCGAGACCGATCCGCTGACGGGCTTCCTCGTGCTGCACGGAACCGGACCCGTCACGAGCGAGAGTGTGCGGGCGCTCGAGGACGATGCGTGAGCACAGCTCAACCGACCATCCTGCTTGACGGCAACGTCCTCGTCGCGTTGAGCGTGGACGGACACGTGCATCGGGAGACGGCTCGGCAGTGGTTGGTCAGCAGCGACCATCGCTTTGCCACCTGCCCGATCACTCAGGGAACACTGCTCCGCGCGTGGCTGCGGGCTGGCGGCAGCGCTGAGTCGGCCAAGCGGTCATTGTCAGCCCTGTTGCGCAACCCTCGTCATGACTTCTGGGTCGACGACCTCGGCTATGAGGGCGTCCCCCTCGCCGGGATCGTCGGGCACCGGCAGGTCACCGATGCCTACCTCGCTGCACTGGCGCGCTCACGTGACGGCCGATTGGCCACGTTTGATCGCGGGCTGGCGGCCGCGCACGGTGACATCACCATGCTGATCACCCCATGACTCCCGTACGTCGCTCGACGTACTCCCAGTACGTCAGGTGACGGGTGCGGATGTCGCCACTCGGCCGATGTCAACGCGGCCCGGCAGCGGCAGGCTCACAGACATGACCGAGATGTCGCCGTACCGCAGTGAACCACCCGTCCGCCTGGTCGCAGTCGCTGAGCGCGACGCCGGTATCCGGGCCTCCGATGTCGACCGGGAGCACGTGGCCCGGATGCTCCGCGCAGCCGCCGGCGAGGGGATGCTCAGCCTGAGCGAGGCCGACGAGCGGCTGGCCGCGCTCTACGCTTCGCGCTTCCGCTCGGAGCTGTCGCCGCTGACGGCTGACCTGCCCGACGATGGCCGCTCGCTGCTGGAGAACACCGCCGAGGCACGCAGCGCGGCCCGCGCCGGCCTGATCCGGCATGCGACGACGGTGAGCGTCGTGGCGGCGCTGCTGATCACCGTCTGGGTGGTGTCCGACGCGGCATTCTTCTGGCCGGCCTGGCCGCTGGCGTTCATGGTGTTGAGCGTGCTGGGACACGCCCGCCGGATCGGGTACCAGACACCCGGCGACCGGCACCGCCGGTCCAATCGAGGCCGATCAGTCGATCGCGCGGCGTAGGAAGCCGCGGACGCCGACAGCCAGGAACACGGCGAGGAAGCCCAGCAACGCCACGGCGCTCACCCAGACCGGGATGTGCTCCAGCGAGGGCAGCATCTCCGCCCGCATCCCCTCGCTGACGTAGGTGAGCGGGTTGACCGTGCAGATCACCTGGAACCAGCGCAGGTCGTCCAGCGCAGCCCACGGAAACTGGGTGCTGCCGGTGAATAGCAGCGGCGTCAACACGATCGCGAACACCAGGTTGATCTTCGACGCGGTGACCAGGGTGCCCAGCGTGAGTCCCACCGCGGCGCCGACGAGCGACCCGAGAAGCAGGACCATCGCCACGGCTGGTACCGCGGACCACGTGATCGACACCTCACCCAGGACCCAGTAGCCCAGAGGGAACATCAAGACCGCGGCCACGAGGGCGCGCAGGGTCGCGAACACGATCTTCTCGACCGCGACCATCGATGTCGGCAGCGGCGCCATCAGCCGGTCTTCGATCTCCTTTGTGTAGGAGAAGTCGATGACCAGCGGGAAAGCGACGTTCTGCAGGGCAGTGAGGAATGCGGTGAACGCGATCACGCCGGGCAGCAGCACCTGCTCGAAGTTGCCCTGCGTGTAGCCGAGGTCGCCGAGCACCTTGCCGAACACGAACAGCAGGAACAGCGGCTGCAGGATCACCTGCGCGAGGAACGCGACCAGTTCGCGGCCCGTCACGAACACATCACGCCACAGCAGCGCGGCAAAGGCGCGTGTCGGCGCCTGCGTCATCGCAGATCCCTTCCGGTCAGGCTGATGAAGACGTCCTCCAGACTGGGCTCCCCGAGGCTGATCGCGGTGAGCCGCGCACCGCGGGTGAGCAGCAGCGCGGTGACCGGCGCGATGAACGCGGCCGCCTCTGCGCTCAGATACAGCCTGACCCGCAGCTCGGTGGCTGCCACCGGTGGTGCGGACGTGATGGTCTCGACCTGCTCCACGCCGGCGACGGAGGACAGTTCCTTGATGATCGCCTCGGCATCGTCGAGGGCGCCGTAGGTGATGCTGAGATCCAGCGTCGTACTGCCGGGCAGGGATCGGGTCAGCGCCTCGGGAGTGTCCAGAGCCAGGACGGTGCCGTGATCCATGATGCCGACCCGGTCTGCCAGGGTCGACGCCTCGTCCATGTCGTGAGTGGTGAGCACGATCGTGACCCCGGCCGCGCGCATCTCCCGGATCCGGTCCCACACGAACAGCCGGGCCTGCGGATCGAGGCCGGTACTCGGCTCGTCCAGGAAGAGCACCTCGGGAGCGTGCATCATCGCGCGCGCGATCAGCAGCCGTTGGCCCATGCCGCCGGAGTAGAAGTCGACCTTGTCCTTCGCTCGATCCGCCAGCCCGAACTGTTCCAGAACCGCGTCGGCCCGCCGGTTGCGTTCTGCGACCGGCACGCCGTGATAGGCGGCGTGGAAGACCAGGTTCTGCCGCGCCGTCAGCGCCCGGTCCAGATTCACCCGTTGCGGTACGACGGCCAGCCGTGCCCGCGCCGCGACCGGATGCGACCCGACGTCGATCCCGGCGACGGTCGCGGTTCCGGAGGTTGCCTTGACCCGGGTGGTGAGTACGCCGATCGTCGTCGTCTTGCCCGCGCCGTTCGGCCCGAGCAGGCCGAAGATCTCACCAGCGCCGACGGTGAAGGAGATGCCGTCGACGGCGTTGACCGGTCGCTTCGGGTAGCGCTTGACCAGGTCCTGGACCTGGACCGCCGGTGTCACCGACCGGCTACCTGCGCCAGCATCCGCCGCCACTGCAATGCGCTCGCGCCGGCGATGACGCCGCCGGAGACGATGAATCCGATGATGCCGCCGAGCAACGAGTCGGACACGCCGAGCACCAGGGCCAGCGCTCCGGCCACGGCGATCAGGATGCCGGTGGCCCAGAGTCGAGTGGCCCGGCGGCTGTCGCCGCGCCCAAGCGGCTTCGTGGGCAGCACCGCCACCGAGTACCCGCCGTACGCCAGCAGGCCGAGACCGACGAACACCAGCAGCGCAGTCATCCCAAGCTCCTCATCGACTTCTCGAATCCTGATTCACAGTAGGCGGTTTCGCCCACGGTGCGGACCGGCGGGAAGCCCGCCGCATCGTCGATGCCTACGCCGCCGCTGGTGGCAACGTCGTCGACAACGCCATCAACTACCGCGACGGGGAGAGCGAGACGATCCTCGGCGAACTGCTCGACGCCCGTCGGGACACCTTCGTCGTGGCGACCAAGTACTCGGCGTCCCGCGACCGCAGCGATCCCAACGCGGCGGGCAATCATCGGAAGAACCTGCGGCTGTCCCTGGAAACGAGCCTACGGCGGCTGCGCACCGGCTACATCGACCTCTACTACGTGCACATCTGGGATGCCTGTACGCCGATCGAGGAGACCATGCGCGCACTCGACGATGCGGTGCGCGCAGGGAAGGTGCTGGCCGTCGGCGTCAGCGACACCCCCGCCTGGGTTCTCGCCCGGGCCAACACCCTCGCCGACTGGCATGGCTGGGCGCCGTTCGTCGCCGTGCAGGCGCCGTACAACCTGCTCAAACGCGATGCGGAACGAGAGGCGGTTCATCCCATCCTCGGCGTCCGCATGCTGAGCCAGCTCGAGGACAATCTCGGCGCCCTCGATGTCCACCTGTCGCCGGAGGCCGCGGACCGGCTGGAGGCGGCCACCGGCTTCGAGGTCGGCTTTCCATCGGACTTCCTGGCGAGCATGACGTCGTTCGTGTACGGCGAGGCGGGCGCCTGGTCGACCAGCCCGGCTGGCGTGGCTAGGCTCGGCCGTGCCCGAGATCTCCACACTGCTGGTTTTCGCAGCCGCAGCCGTCATCCTGATCGCGGTTCCGGGGCCGAACCTGCTCTTCATCATGACCCGCAGCATCGCCGAGGGCCGGACGACCGGGCTGATCTCAGGTCTCGGGGTGGAGACCGGCACGCTGGTCCACGTGTCCGCCGCTGCGATCGGGCTGTCGGCGCTGCTCGCGTCCTCGGCGACTGCGTTCGCGGTGGTGAAGTACCTGGGCGCTGCTTACCTGATTTATCTGGGGATCCGCGCCCTGCGCCACCGCGACGGCGGACAGCAGGTAGCTACCGGCCCAAGGCTGTCGCGGTGGCAGACCTACCGGCAGGCAATGGTCGTCCAGGTCCTCAATCCCAAGGTGGCCTTGTTCTTTCTGGCGTTCGTGCCGCAGTCGTCGACCCGGCCCGCGGTCCCGCCTGGATCCAGATTATTGTGCTCGGTGCGGTCTTGAGCATGCTCGGAGTCGTCATCAATTCGCTCTACGCCCTGGCCGCCGCCGGCGCCGGCGGCTGGCTGCGCGACCGCCCGAAGCTGCTCGGCCGCGAGCGTTACCTGACCGGGCCGGTCTACATCGGCCTCGGCGTCGGCGCGGCCCTCACTGGGGACAACAGGCTGGCGACCAGTCGAATTTAGCCGTGTCGATGCGACCCGTGACCCGCCGGTGGCTGACGGACCGCTGGCCAGTGCAGTCCCACATACGGCTCGGGGTTGCCGCGTGCCCAGTCGTCGATCAGTTCAGCCAGTCGTCGGCTCAAGCCGCCGCCGCGCAGGCGCGCCTTGAGCACAGAGAGGATCACGAGGTCACGCACGTGGGCGAAGTCCTTGACGTTCTCGGTGACGAGGACCCGCCGCTGCTCGGCCGCAGCCGTGGCAACGGCCCGATCGGAGCTGGCGTCCAGCCCGCAGTCCCTGACGTGCACGGTATCGTGGCCGCGCTCCCTCAGATCGGCACAGCTGGCGGGGGGAAACATCTCGTCGATGAGGAATCGCAAGCCTCAACCGGCCATGAGCGCCGCGCGCTGTTCGGCGAGCACGCGAACCTGCTCCGCCGCGGCGTCGTTCGCAGCGACCTCACCGTCGATCCGCGCCCGCTGGCCTGCCGCGAAGTCGACAGCCAGCCGGATATGCCGGGGATTCAACCCGAACTGCTCGGCCAGCTGAGCCACCCGCTGCTCGGGCGAACCGTCGGTGTACCGCAGCGCTGAGGCGACTTCCCACACGTCCGGACCCACGGCCAGCGCGGCTCGACGCCCGGTCGGCCCGTCCCGATAGACGACTCCGGGATAGCGGAGGGTGTCCAGCCCCTCGGTGACCAGACGCTCGAGCAATGCCCGCTCGGAAATCCCTTCCTCGGCCGCTCGACGGCTCAGCCGATCCTTTACCCGCGGATCCAGCCGGTACGACGTGGCTCGTGACGCAGTCATGACGCCCCCTCCTCGGCTATGACAATGTACCGCAGATGTAGTCGCCACCGGCGAAGAGTCGCTGCGATCAACGGTCAGTTCGGCGCGGTCAGGCCGAGCGCTCGGGCGACGAGCTCCCATGCGTGCTCCAGGCTGTGCTCGATGTCGACCCGGATCACCGGCAGTCGCCAGGCCGCCGCTTCGCTGGCCAGCTCGGCCGTGAAGAGTGCATCGCGAGCAAGCAGGTTCGCCAGTGCCCGCTCCGGATCGCGGGTCCTATTCGGGATCTCCCAGGTGAACCCGCGTGCCTCAAAGGCCCCTCGACGGAATTCCGGGGTCGGCACCAGCCAGACGGCTTGGTCGGGCCGGCTCAACAGCGGCGCGACAAGCCGAGGTAACAGCCTGAAGCCTTCAACCCGGATCGGAGGATCGTCCGGCAACTCGAGCAGGTCCTCGATGATCAACTCGAAGCCTTCGCCGTGGAAGCCATGGAAGGTCTCGAACATGACCGACGGCGACCGGTTCACCCATCGCTCGTCCATGTCCATCGCAATGAACTTGTGCAGCAAGGGGAGCTCTGCGGGGGTGGACCGGCGTGCGTGGTCCGCGATGCTGTCGTCAGTGCTGAACACCCGAACGCCATGCGCGGCAGCAATCAGGCGAGCGATCGTCGACTTGCCAGCACCGCTTCCGCCGCCGAGCCAGCGCACGTGTGCCAGCTGCTCGCTGTCAGGCAATTCCGGCCTCTCGCCGTAAAGCACCCTGGGAGGATGGTCGGCTCGCTAGCCGGACCGCCGGCCGGCCCACGTCCACGCATAGCCGGTGTCCTCGCAGGCCCGGGCGTGATCGGTGAGATCCAGCGGCCGGAACGTGTCGACCATGACGGCCAGCTCGTCGAACCGCTCCGCCCCCATCGACGCCTCGGCGGCACCCGGCTGCGGACCGTGGGTGAACCCCGACGGGTGCAGCGAGATCGACCCCAGCTCGATGCCCGCCCCCTTGCGGGCCTCGTAGTCGCCGCCGCAGTAGAACATCATCTCGTCGGAGTCGACGTTCGCGTGGTTGTACGGCACCGGGATCGAGTCCGGGTGGTAGTCCACCTTGCGCGGCACGAACGAGCAGATCACGAACCGCGGCCCCTCGAACGTCTGATGCACCGGCGGCGGCTGGTGCACCCGGCCGGTGATCGGCTCGAAGTCGGCGACGTTGAACACATACGGGTACAGGCAGCCGTCCCACCCGACCACGTCGAACGGATGCCGGGCGTAGGTCAGCTCGCTGATCCCCTGCCGGTGCCGAACCAGCACCGCCACGTCCTCGCCCTCGACGACATGCGGCTGGGTCGGGCCGCGCAAGTCCCGTTCGCAGTACGGCGAGTGCTCCAGGAACTGACCCTTGGCGGACAGGTAGCGGCGCGGTGGGCCGATGTGCCCGAATGCCTCGATCGTCAGCATCCGCACGGCCTCGTCGCCGGTGGGAACCACGGTGTACGTCGTGGACGTGGGGATCACGACGTAGTCGCCGGTGCCGACGTCCAGCGCCCCGAACACCGTCTCGACGACGGCTGACCCGCTCTCGACGTACAGGCACTCGTCACCCGTCGCGTTGCGGTACAGCGGCGAAGGCCGGTCCGCAGCGACGTATCCGATCCGCACGTCCCCGTTGACCATCAGCTGCTGGCGACCGGTCACTGCGTCGACGCCACCCGCATCGAGCTTGTGGGTCTGGTAGTGACGGGGCAGCAACGGGTGGTTGGGGCCGGCCGTGACGCGCGGCTCGTCGTACATCTGGCTGTCGACGATCGCGGTCGGCATGCCCTCGTGGTAGAGCAGCGCAGAATCGTTGGAGAACCCTTCGATGCCCATCAGCTCCTCGGCGTACAACGTGCCGTCGGGCTTGCGAAAGGCCGTGTGCCGCTTGCGGGGAATGTCTCCGACCTGACGGTAGTAAGGCATCTCTGCACCGTGCGCTAGCGTCCGACGCATGTCAACCGGGCCGGCGCTGTTCACCGCGATCGTCGACGACGCTGCGCTTTTCCCACCCGGCAACGCCACCATGCCCGACGCGCTGGCCGCCCATCCGCACCACAAGGCGGCTCGGTACGCCGATGTCGTCGGCCGCTTTCTGTGCCCCGCGTCGCGGGTCGATGAATTGATCGAGGTCCTTCCTGAGGAGCACCAGCTGGCCCTCGGAATCATCGCCGACACCGGGGTGGCCGGACTGACCGGCGCGCTCGACCGCGTCCACGGCGACCATCGGCTGGACGTCGAGGCAGTGGAGGTCACCGTCGACCGTGACCGGAGGCTGTCAGCTGCGGTGACCGACGCGCTGAGCGATCTCCCGCCGCTGCTGGCGTTCATCGAGATCCCCCGTCAACGTGACTGGCTGGATGCTCTGGATGCAGTGGCGGCCGCCGGGCGGGGAGCCAAGCTCCGCACGGGCGGAGGAACTGCGGCGATGTTCCCCGACGAGCATGAGGTGGCCTCCTTCATCTCCGCGTGCGCGGAACGGGATGTGCCGTTCAAATGCACGGCCGGGCTGCACAACGCCGTACGGCACAGGGACTCCGGCACCGGATTCGAGCACCACGGTTTCCTGAACGTCGCCCTGGCTACGCATGCCGCGGTGCTCGGCGAAGGAATCGAGCACGTCACGGCCCTGCTCGGCGAAAGCGACGGGGAGCAGCTGGTGTCGGCGTACCGGCAGATCACCGATCACGCCGCCCGTCGAACACGGGCGTCGTTCGTCGGATTCGGCACCTGCAGCATCCTCGAGCCGGTGCACGACCTGACGGCGCTGGGCCTGCTGTGACCTGGGTTCCGGTACCGGACGGCTCCGACTTCCCGGTCACGAATCTGCCTTTTGGCGTCTTTCGCGGCCCGAACGGCCGGCGGATCGGCGTGGCGATCGGCGCGCACATCCTCGACCTCGCCGGCGTCGTCGAGCGCGGCCTGCTCGACGAGCCGACGCAGGCGTTGCGTACGACGACGCTGAACGACTTCATGGCCTCCGGGCGTCCACAGTGGACACGGGTGCGCGAGCGGGTCAGCAGGCTGCTGACCGACGAGTCCTGCCGAGGCAATGTCGAGCCGCTGCTCGTGCGACAGGACGCGGTCCGCATGTGCCTGCCGTTCGCGGTCGCGGACTATGTCGACTTCTATTCCTCCAAGGACCACGCCACGAACGTCGGGCAGATCTTCCGGCCGGACGCGCCGGCGCTGTTGCCGAACTGGACTCACCTGCCGGTCGGGTACCACGGCCGGGCGGGCACCGTCGTGGTGTCCGGGACGGACATCGTGCGGCCCTGCGGTCAACGCAAGGCGCCCGCCGACGAGGCACCGACGTACGGGCCGTCCCGTCGACTGGACATCGAGGCGGAGGTGGGGTTCGTCGTCGGCGTTCCCACTCAGCTTGGCGACCGAGTGTCCACAGTGGACTTCGCCGACCATGTCTTCGGGGTAGTTCTGGTAAACGACTGGTCGGCTCGCGACATCCAAGCCTGGGAGTACGTGCCACTGGGACCGTTCCTCGGCAAGTCGTTCGCCACGTCGGTCTCCCCGTGGGTCGTGCCGCTCGAGGCGCTCGCCGGCGCTCGGGTCGCCGGCCCGGTTCAGGACCCCGCGCCGCTCGCCTACCTCGTCGACGACGACCCCTGGGCGCTGGATCTGGCGATGGAGGTGGACTGGAACGGCACCCTGGTCAGCCGGCCACCGTTCGCCTCGATGTACTGGACGCCAGGTCAGCAGCTGGCGCACCTGACGGGCAACGGGGCATCGCTGCGAACCGGCGACCTCTACGCCTCGGGCACCGTGTCCGGAC